>Ga0111539_10000313_pt1 | contig 59049 bp, 57 predicted proteins | sample RhiMethybrSRZTD1_FD_79667 | JGI IMG/M metagenome (GOLD analysis project Ga0111539, IMG submission 79667) | Populus rhizosphere microbial communities from Tennessee, USA - Rhizosphere MetaG P. TD hybrid SRZTD1 (version 2) (version 2) | ecosystem: Host-associated > Plants > Roots > Rhizosphere >...
GATCGCCGGCTGAAGCGTCCGGCTAAAGCCGGACACTACGTTCTTCTACTTGTGGTTCATCGGGACCTTGAGCTCGGCGAGCTTGGCCACCATGTCTTCAGCCGACGTCGCCGGTTTCACGGCCTTCTCGATGTACGCGATCTTGCCGTTCTTGTCGATGTAGAACGTCCAGCGATTTGCGAAGCCTGGCGGGTTCGGCATCAGCACGCCGTACTTCGTCGCCACTTCCTTGGTGGGATCCGCGAGCAGCGGGAAGTCGGCTTCCTTCTTCTCGACGACAGTGGCTGGTCCGCCGCCGCGGCTCTGCAGCGTCACCTTGGTTTCCTTGGCGAACTTGGTGTTGTCCTCGAGTGAATCCACACTCGCCATGAAATAGGCCACGTCGTACATCCGGATCTTGTCGCCGTTCTCGGCCAGTGACTTGCACTCGATCGTGCAGCCCTGCGTGAACGCCTTCGGGAACCAGGCGACGACGACCGCCTTCTTTCCTTTGAAATCCGACAGCTTGTAGGTCTTGCCGTCAGATGCCTGCAGACTGAAGTCGGGCGCGTTGTCGCCGACCTTCAGCTCGGTGGTCTGAGCCTTCACTCCCACTGCCAGGGCTGCAGCCAGCCCAATCGCCATCAATGCGCGCATTCACGATCCTCCCGGGCTGAGAGCCCTTCGCACCAATCGGGGAAATCGGCCTGAGTATACTGCCGTTCCCCCTATGACGCACTCGCTCGTCCGGACGGTTCGCCGCGCCCTGGCTGAGGCGGCGGATCCGGTAAAAGCACCACAAATGCAGGCGTACATGAAGTCGTCGATGCCGTATCGCGGCGTGTCGGCGCCGGTATTGAAGGGGCTGTGTCGCGACGCGTTCAAGGCCCATCCGCTCTCAAACGCCACTGATTGGCAACGCATCGTCCTCGAGTTGTGGAGGGATGCCACGTTTCGCGAAGAGCGCTACGCTGCGGTGCTGCTGACGCAGGCCCGTGCGTATCGCGAGTTCGTCACATTCTCGTCACTGCCGATGCTCGAGGAAATGATCGTCACCGGCGCGTGGTGGGACTTCGTGGACACGCTCGCCGGCCGCAACCTCGGCGAGATCCTGCGTGCCGATCCGCGACGCATGAAGCCACTGATGCGCCGCTGGTCGCGCGATCCGGACATGTGGAAGCGCCGCAGCGCGATCCTTTGTCAACTCGGATTCAAGCGCGAGACCGATCTGAAGCTGCTCTACGACTGCATCGAGCCGAATCTCTCACAGAAGGACTTCTTCATCCGCAAGGCAATCGGTTGGGCGCTGCGTCAGTACGCGTGGACGGATCCGAAAGAAGTGAAGCGATACGTGAAGGCGAACAAAGAACGCTTGAGCCCGTTGAGCGTGCGTGAAGCGTTGAAGAACGTCTAGCGTACCGTCCTGCTAACCCTGCCCCGTCCGGCGCCGTCCAACACGTATGGTTCGACGAGCGCTGCTGGCCTTCCTGCTGTGCGTGTCTGCGACGTTGCTGCTTCCAGCACAGTCCGGCGACAGCTCGTACGTCATTCGCAACGTGCGCGTGTTCGACGGCGAGACGGTTGCCGAGAGACAGACTGTCGTCATCAGTCAGGGAAAGATCGCCGCAATCGGCGGTTCCACGATCGTGGTGCCGGCAGGAGCTCAGGAAGTCGCGGGCGAGGGACGCACGCTGCTTCCGGGCCTGATGGATGCGCATGTCCACCTCCCCATTTTCCCCGCGACAGCTGTCGTCGAGGGCCTGCAGCAGACACTCGCGTTCGGCGTAACGACGACCGTCGTCATGTGGGGGTCCCCGTCGCTGACGTCTCAGATCAAGGAATTCAAGGCCATCGATTCGTTAGATATGGCTGCGGTCATCAGCGCAGGGATGGGCGCGACGGCGCCGGGCGGCCATCCCACACAGATGGGTGGCCCCGCTCAGATGCCGACGCTCTCCGCGCCTGGCGATGCAGACGCATTCGTCGCGGCCAGACTCGCCGAGGGTTCGGAGTTCATCAAGATCATCTACGACGACGTCGAGAGGTTCGGGCAGAAGCGACCGACGTTGAACGAAGCGACAGTGGCCGCGCTCGCCACGGCCGCGCATGCACGCGGCCGGATTGCCGTCGCCCACATCGGCGACGAGGCCACCGCGCGAGGCGCCATTGCCGCTGGCGTGGACGGCCTCGCGCATCTGTTTGAAGGAACGACCGTGTCGCCAGACTTCGGACAGTTTGCGGCCAAGCACGGCGTCTTCGTCATCCCGACGTTATCGATCCTCTACTCGTCCTGCGGAACACCGGATGCCCCGGGGCTTCTCAAAGAAGCCGACATCATGAAATTCGTCAAGCCTCGGTTCCGAAGTTTCCTGGAGGCGCCCACGCCGCCATCGACGTTACGCTGTGACGCAGCGCCGTTGGCGATCCGTCAACTCGTGGCTGCTGGAGTGCCAGTGCTGGCGGGAACCGATTCGCCTGGGCCAGGGACGACCTTCGGAGCGTCGCTCCACCGGGAACTGGAGCATCTCGTCGACGCGGGCCTGACGCCGACCGCCGCGCTCGCGTCGGCAACCTCGGCTATCGCCCGGGCATTTCGCATCAACGATCGAGGACGAATCGAAACCGGGCTTCGGGCCGACCTGCTCCTCGTCGAGGGCGATCCGTCACGAGAGATTCGCGCCACTCGGAACATCGTGGCCATCTGGAAACGGGGCGTGCTCGTTCAGCGGACGCCGTAGGTGCAAAGCGTCGGCTCTACGAGGTAAACAGCTCGCTTCGCACGCGGGCGCGTTCGCGATCGATCTGATCCGGCGTCGCACCGAGACGTTGCAGTACAGCCTCGGTCATCGCCAGCGCCACTTCGCCTTCGCCGGCAAACACCTGCTCGGCACCCGCGCTGCGCAAAGGCGGCACGTCTCGCAGGTAGTTGCTGCGGACGAAGATGTGTACGTTGGGATTCACTCCGCGTGCGCCTTTGATGACCTCCGGCGACCCCGTGTCGGCGCCGCTGACGATGAGCGTCGCGGCGTGAGGCAGTCCGGCGGTGACGAGCGTGTCCTGATGGCGCGCATCGCCGTAGACAGCCGACACCCCTTCATCACGCAGTTTGCGAATGACGTCCACGTTGAGATCGACGACGGTCGGAGACACGCCGTTCTCGCGCAGGAGACGGGTGACCGTACGTCCCGTCGGTCCGAACCCGACCACGATCGCGCGGCTCACCGGATCGAGCGTCGAAGAAGCACCGATTTCGACATCATCCTGTGCGAGCCGTGCCGGCCGGAGGCGTGCCAGCCAGCGATCGATAGGGTCGATGGCCGTGAACGCCAGTGGATTGAGCGTGATCGAGAGGATCGCGGTCGCGACGACGACGTCAACCGCCCCCGCGGGAACGATCGCCAGGTCGCGGCCGAGCGTGACGAGGATGAACGAGAACTCACCGATTTGCCCCAGCGAGACGGCGACTGTGACCGCTGTGCGAATCGGGTAATGCATCGACCATCCGAACGCCAGGGCGATCGCCGGGTTGCAGACGAGAACGATGATGAGCGCGGTCAGAATGAACGCGGGCTGCTCGAGGATCGCCGCCGGCCGTAGCAGCATCCCGACCGATACGAAGAACAACACAGCGAAGGCGTCGCGCATCGGCAGTGCGTCGGTCGCCGCGCGCAGGCTGTATTCGGAACTGCCCACGACCATGCCGGCGAGGAAGGCGCCAAGCGCGACTGACACACCGAAGACCGCCGCGGACCCGACAGCCAGGCCGATCGCGAGCGCGAGCACGGTCAGCGTGAACAGCTCACGCGACCTGGTTGCCGCGATGCGATCGAGGATCGCCGGGATGAGGCGCCGGCCGACGAATGCCGCGACGGCAACGAGTCCGCCTACCTTGAGCAGTGTGAGGCCTATGCTCGTCAGCAGCGTTAACGGGGTGAGGCCCCCCTTGAGCGCGGGCAGCAGCACGAGGACAACGACCGTCAACACATCCTGTACGACGAGCCAGCCAACCGCGATGTGGCCGGCTGGTGTGTGCAGTTGACGTCGATCCGACAACACGCGAACCAGCACGACGGTGCTCGCCACCGAGAGGGACAGGCCAAACACGATCGACGCCGGCCACGGCCATCCGAAGGCGTGCGCAGCCACGGCACCAATGACCGTCGCGATGGCGCTCTGCGTCACAGCGCCCGGGAGGGCGATGCGCCGGACGGCCAGCAACTCCTCGAGGTGGAACTGGAGTCCCACGCCAAACATCAGGAGGATGACGCCGACCTCCGCAAATTGCTCGGCGACGTGCGAATCAGCGACCAGCCCCGGCGTGTTGGGACCGACAATCAGGCCGGCCAGCAAGTAGCCGACGATGGGTGACAGGCCCAGACGGTGCGTGAGGTAGCCGAGGAAGAGCGCCGCGCCGAAGCCGCTGGCCAGCGTCAGGATAATGCCGGATTCCTGCACGACTCTGATGGTAGTCCGTGGTTGGTGGTTAGTGGTTAGTGGTTGGTGGTTATGGTCGGTGAGCCCCTTTTGAGGGCTTCTGCACCTTACCGGACGGGGAGAATTTCCATGTCCGAGCATGTGCGTGAACACCGCAGTCTGCTGGCCGCCGCCGAGAAGCGGCTGCTCATCCGGATCGCCGGCCATTTGCCGGCGTCAATCCATTCGGACCATCTGACGCTGCTTGCATTGGCCGCTATGGCGCTTGCGGGCCTCGGCTTCTGGCTGGCGCGATGGGACGAGAACTGGCTTTGGGTGGTCGTCGCTGCGCTGGCGATCAACTGGTTCGGCGACAGCCTCGACGGCACGCTGGCCCGGCTGCGTCGTGTCGAGCGGCCGCGCTACGGCTTCTACGTCGATCACGTCCTCGACATCGTCGGCATCACGTTTCTTCTCACTGGTCTGGCGTGCTCGGGGTTCATGACGCCGGTGATCGCGTTGTCGCTGCTCGTTGCGTATCTGCTGGTCTCGGGCGAGGTGTTTCTGGCGACGGCCGTGCGGGGCGTGTTCCGCATGTCGTTCGCGGGCATCGGCCCTACCGAGCTCCGAATCCTTATGTCGGTTGGTGCAATCGCGTTGCGCGGTCATCCGTACGTGAGCTTCGGTGCGCTCGGACGCGCACAGCTGTTTGACGTCGGCGGCGTGGTGGCGATAGCGGGTCTGCTAGTCGCGCTGGCGTGGGCGATTGCTCACAACACCGCAGCCTTGGCTCGACTGGAGCCGCGCCGACGGCCAGATCAGGTGACGAACAAGCGCGTCGCGATCGCGTTCTTCGCACTGGGCGCGTGGATGATGTGTGGACAGCACGCGGCGGCGCAACAGCTGGACGGAACGCTTGAAGAGCAGGTGCGGTCATTGCTCCACAAAGGGGACACTGTGACAATCACGCGGTCAGATGGAACGGACGTGCGTGGGCGAGTCATGGCGATCTCGGGCGAAGTGCTGCAGTTGTCGGTGCCCGAAACAGAACCGTTCACGAACAAGACGACATTCCGCGCGCGCAATCTGGCTCCCCCGGAGCTCACGCGAATCGCCCGGCACAACCGCGATCCGATCTGGAACGGTGGTGCCATCGGCGCCGCCGTCGGAGTTGCGGCAGGATGGGGGCTGTTGATGTCGAGACACGGTTGCGACTGCACATACGCGGATGTCATCACGAGGGTATTAATCCCCGCCGGAGCCGTCGGATTCGCCGCTGGTGCCGCCGTCGATGCCGCAAATCAAACGCGGACGGAGGTGTACCGCGCGCCAGGACCCCGGGCGGAGATTCGCGCGTCCATCCGCTTCTGACAGGCGCTTTGCGGAAACCTTTGCACTCTAGTACGATCCCCCTTTTGGGGGTCCGGGGGAATTCGCCGCGGTAGGGATGCCTGACGCAACCAGGCCTCACAAGGCCAAAAGTCCGCTCGTCGTACGCGGCGCGCGGACGCACAACCTCAAGAACATCGACGTCACGCTGCCCGCGGGCAAGCTGATCATCATCACCGGTGTCAGCGGCTCGGGAAAGTCGTCGCTCGCCTTCGACACCATCTATGCGGAAGGGCAGCGGCGGTACGTGGAGTCCCTCTCCGCGTACGCACGGCAGTTCCTCGAGCGGATGGAGAAGCCCGACGTCGATCGCATCGAGGGTATCTGTCCGGCGATCGCCATCCGCCAGAAGAACAGCGTCCGCAACCCGCGATCGACCGTCGGCACGACGACGGAGATTCACGACTACATGCGGCTGCTGTTCGCCCGAATCGGCCGGACGTTCTGCCGTCAGTGCGGTCAGGAAGTCATTCGCGAAACGGCCGAAGTCGTGGCGAAGCGACTTGGTGAGCTGCCGGAAGGCACGCGGCTCCTTCTGGGCTTTGCGCTGCCCGTGGTTGCGATGGGAGCCGCCAAGGCCGGCGCCGAGAGCGAAAACGGTGACGAAGCAGAGTCTGACGAGGACACTCAAGACTCAAAGCTCAAAACTCAAACACTGCCGCTCACGGATCCGATTACCGAGACGCTCGAAGGATTGCGGCGGCGTGGATACGCTCGACTGCTGATCGACGGCAAGGCGGTCGGGCTGGACGAGGTCGATCGCGCCGCGCTCAAGTCGCGAACAACGCTCGAGGTCGTGGTCGATCGACTGCGCATCGAGGGCGATCTTCGCAGCCGCCTCACCGACTCGATTGAAACCTCGTATCGCGAAGGCGGTGGCGCCGCGTTTGCCGTCAATGCCGACAGCGGTGAGCGGCTCGAGTTCTCCGAACGCTTCGAGTGCCGGACCTGCAAGATCACCTACGAGACGCCGCAGCCGCGGTTGTTCTCGTTCAACAACCCGTTCGGCGCGTGCCCGACGTGCCACGGCTTCGGCAACATCATCGAGCTCGACATGGATCTGGTCGTGCCGGACTCGTCGAAGTCGATCAACCAGGGCGCGATCGAGCCGTGGAGCAAGCCCCACTACCGCGCGCAGCTCGCCGAGTTGAAGCGCGCGGCCCGGAAGCGAGGCACTCGGCTCGACGTGCCATGGAGCGATCTCACCGACGAGGAGCGCACGTTCGTCGTCGAGGGGGACGGGGAGTACGAGGGGATTCGCGGGTTCTTCCGCTGGCTCGAGCGGAAGAAATACAAGGTGCACGTTCGCGTGTTCCTGAGCCGCTACCGCGGGTACCTCGCGTGCCCCGATTGCGGTGGTGCCCGTCTGCGGCGAGAAGCGCGCAACGTGCGTGTGGGTGGGCGGACGGTTGACGAGGTGTCAGCGCTGACAGTGGTCGGGGCACAGAAGTTCTTTGCCGATCTGCAGCTGACCGAGAAGGAGTCCGCCGTCGCCGACAAGGTGCTGCGTGAGATCCGCCGCCGGCTCACGTTCCTGAGCGATGTCGGGCTCGACTACCTGACGCTGGACCGCCTGTCATCCACGCTTTCAGGCGGTGAATCGCAGCGCATCAACCTGGCGACATCGCTCGGCTCGGCACTGGTCGGAACGCTGTATGTGCTGGACGAGCCGTCGATCGGCCTGCATGCCCGCGACAACCAGCGGCTCATCGACATCCTTCAGCAGCTTCGCGACCAGGGCAACACAGTCCTCGTCGTCGAGCACGACGAGGACATGATCCGCGTCGCCGATCACATCGTCGATATCGGGCTCGGCGCCGGCGAGCAGGGCGGACGCGTAGTGTATTCAGGTGCGATGCCGGGACTGCTGCAGGAAACCCGATCGCTCACCGCCAAGTACCTGCGGAACGAGCTGGCGATTCCGGTGCCGTCGCCGCGGCGTCGCGGGACGGGGCAGAAGATTCGGCTCAAGGGTGCAGCCGAGCACAACCTGAAAGGCGTGGACGTCGAGATCCCGCTCAACACGATCACCTGCGTTACTGGCGTCAGCGGATCGGGTAAGTCCACGCTGGTGCACGACGTGCTCTACGCAGCGATCAAGCGCCAGAAAGGCGATTGGGATCGACGTGTCGGCGCGTTCCGCGATTTGGATGGGCTCGAATACATCACCGACGTGGCCTTGGTCGATCAGACGCCGATTGGCCGGACGCCGCGCTCGAACCCGGTCACGTATCTGAAAGCCTTCGATCCGATTCGCGAGCTGTTCTCGCTGACCAAGGACGCGAAGGCACGCGGTCTGACGGCGAGTCATTTCTCTTTCAACGTGCCCGGCGGACGATGCGAGGCGTGCCAGGGTGAGGGTGAGGTCCGCGTCGAGATGCAGTTCCTCGCCGACGTGTTCGTGCCATGCGACCAGTGCGACGGCATGCGCTTCAAGCCGCAGATCCTCGACGTGCGGTATCGCGGTAAGTCGGTGCACCAGGTGCTGGAGATGACGGTGCGCGAGGCGCTCACGTTCTTCAGCCAATCCCCGAAGGTGCTTCGTCGCCTGCAGGTGCTCGACGAGATCGGGCTCGGCTATCTGCGCCTGGGCCAGCCGGCGACGACGCTGTCAGGTGGGGAAGCGCAGCGCATCAAGATCGCCGCGCATCTGGCGTCGTTCGGCGGCGAGCGTGTGCTCTACATCCTCGACGAGCCGACGACTGGACTGCACTTCGACGACATCGCGAAGTTGCTCGCCGCGTTCCGCAAGCTGGTGGAAGCCGGACACTCGCTGCTCGTCATCGAGCACAACCTGGATGTGATCAAGACGGCCGACTACGTCATCGACCTTGGCCCGGAGGGCGGCGAAGCCGGCGGCCGCGTGGTGGCCGCGGGCACGCCCGAGCAGATCTCGCAGATAGACGCCTCGTACACCGGTCAGGCACTCCGTCTGGTTCTGGCCACCGGCCGTTCAAACGCATACGCGGCGCGCTGAGCCGTTCATAGAGCGCTGAGCGTTCGTAGAGCGGAGGCTTCAGCCTCCGCGGACATGTTATTCGTGTCTCAGCGCCTGCGTCGGATCGAGTCGCGCGGCCCGGCGAGCCGGTAGGAACACCGCGAGACCGGCAATGGCGACGAGCAGCAGCGTCGCCGACGCCATCGTCGAGATGTCGAACGGCTCAACCCCGAACAACTGGCCCCTGAGCAGTTGCGCCAGGGCTCCCGCGAGTATCAACCCCACACCGGTGCCGATCGTCACGATCCATGACGTTTGCCCCATCACGAGTCGCAACACGTCCGATCGCTCGGCGCCGAGGGCCATTCGCACGCCGATTTCGCCCGTGCGTCGTCGTGCGTCGTAAGACACGACGCCGTAGAGCCCGATGCACGCGAGCAGAAGACCGATGGCTCCTGCCACCGCGGTCAGCGCGGCAAAGATTCGCGGGTTGCGTAGCGTCTCCTGTATCTGCGCGTCCTGGGTGCGCACGTTGATGAGGGGCAGGCCAGGATCAATTCTTTGTATCGCCGCTCGAACGCCGCCCGTGAGCGCCAACGCTTCGCCCATGGTTCGAACTTCAACGGTCATTCGCCCCGTCGGGAATTGCGTATAGGGTATGAAGAAGGTCGAAGGCTCAGGTTCGCTGAGCCGCGAGTACTTGGCATTGCGCACGACGCCGACCACCTCGAACGGAACGTCGCGACGCGGGCCGTTGGCGAAACGGAACCGTTGCCCGATCGGGAGATCCTCGTCGAAGACCTCGCGTGCCATCGCTGCATTGATCACGGCGACGCGGGGGGCGTTGGCGGTGTCGCTCGCCTGCAGACTCCGGCCGGCCACGAGCGGCATGCCGAGAGTCTGGAAGAAGTTCCAGCGGACGACCTGTAGGTGGACCTCTCGAGCAGTCTCGTTGCGTTCGGTACGGATGGTCTCAGTCCATTCACTGCGGGCGACCACTGGCAATGCCGACAGCGTAACCGACTGCACTCCCGGCACTGTCTCGACTTCGCCGAGCAGGCGTTCGTAAAGCTCGACGACGTCTGCGGAGTCGGCGGCAGACGGCGTGGGATCGAGCTGGAAGACCATCAGGTTGCGTGTATCGAACCCGACGTCAACAAGGCTGTAGTTGTAGAGCGTCCGGACGAAGAGGCCGGCGACGACGATCAGGACGAGGCTGGCGGCAATCTGCACGCCGATGAGCGTTCGTGCCATGAGCGCCCGTTGCCCACCGGCGCGGGCGGTCTCCTTGAGCCAGGGCATTGCGCCGACACGCGTCGCGCGAAGCGCGTGCCCGACACCGAACACGAGCGCCGTGACGGTCGTGAGTACCCCGGCGAAGGCCAGCGCACGAGCATCGATGGCCGTCGCGAGCACGACATCGTCTTCGAACATCGGCGGCAACGCATCCTTTGCCCACCAGGCGATCGCCAGGCCGGCGGACGCGCCGGCTGTTGCGAGCAGGAGGCTTTCGGTCAGCAGCTGCCGAATCAATCGGGCACGGCTGGCGCCGAGTGCCAGTCTCACGGTCATCTCTTGACGCCGGTTGGCGGCCCGGACCAGGAGCAAGCTGGCGACGTTCACACAGGCGATCAGCAGCACCACGCCGGCCACAACGAAGACGTACGTGAGGCTGTCGCGCGTTCTGGGAGAAGGACCGTTCGGACCTTGACTGCCCGACAGCACGCGCATCGTCGGCATCCCGCTTCGCTCTGGATTACGCGTGCCTGGATCTCGAGCGCTCCAGCTTGTAAGGACGCTCTCGTTGAAGATCGGTCGGAGTTCGGCAAACACCTGCTCCCGTGTGACTCCGGGCTTCAGTCGTCCCATGAGCAAGAGCCACCACGTCGCACGAGAACGCGGCGGGCCTCCGGTTGGGGACAGATGAGGAGACATCGCAAGTGGCACGCTCAGATCGACGCTTTCGGTCACCTCTGTGCCATGAAAGCTTTCCGGCGTGACGCCAACGATGGTGAATGTCGTGCCGTTCACGCGGATCGTCTTACCGATGATTCCAGCGTCTCCGAAGAAGCGACGCTGCCAGTAGCGATGGCTGACGACGGCCGCAGGTTCAGCGTCCGGTCTGTCGTCGGATGGTCCGAGCGTTCGTCCCATCACGGCGGGGACACCCAGGCCGTCGAAGTAGCTGCCGCTCACGAGCTGCGCGGAGGCCATCTCTGCGCTTGCGTCGGCGACGACTGCGACCGAGCCGATCGACGTGAACGCAAACACATGCGACAGCGTGGTGGCGTGATCGCGAAAGCGTTCGAACGTCACCATCGGGAACGAGGTGCGACGGGCCGTGCCGCCCGGGCCGGGTCGTCCATTCCCCGAGTAGCCCGCGACCATGCTGTCTCGAGTTTGCAACGTGTCAAACGCCACCAGGCCTTGAGGATCTTTGACTGGGAGCGTGCCCATGAGCATCGCGTCCACCACACTGAACACCGCGGTGTTGGCCCCGATGCCGAGCGCGAGGATGACGATGGCCGCGAGCGAGAAGCCGAGGTTCTTGGTCAAGGCCCGGCGGGCGAAGCGAAAGTCAGCGCGCAGATCGTCGAGGAGTCGCAGCCCCAGACTGGCGCGGCTCTCGTCTTTGTATTTCTCGACCGACCCGAACTCGATGCGCGCCTGACGGAAGGCTTCGGCCCGCGACAGGCCGAGGCGCGACATCAGATCCGTCGCGCGAGCGTCGATGTGAAACGCCAGCTCGTCAGCCATCTGCCGTTCGACCTCGGCGCGATGAGCCAGCCTGTGCCACAGCATGCGAAGCCTGCGCATGTCACGCCTCCTGTGCCTTGAGGGCGGTATTCACGGCGCCGGCGCTCACGGTCCACCGCTCGGTCTCGGCCTTCAACCGCTTTCGGCCCGCTGCCGTCAACGAGTAGAACTTCGCCTTCCGGTTGTTATCCGACGTGCCCCATTCGGTTTCGAGCAGTCCCTGTCCTTCGAGCCGGTAGAGCGCGGGATACAAGGCGCCCTGCTCGACGAGCAGCGCGCCGCCGGTGATCTGCTCGATGCGCAGCAGCACGCCGTAGCCGTGCTCGGCGCGCAGCGACACGGCCTTGAGGATCAAGAGGTCCAGGGTGCCCGGCAGCAGCTCCGCACGTCGCATGTCGTCTCTCCTAAACGAACTAGGGGACGAGCGTAGACCGTCTGTCCTAAGCTGTCAAGGAGAGGCTCGCCTGCGGTGAAGTTGCAGCGCTCGTTCTTTAATCGTCCGACACTCGATGTCACGGCGGATCTGATCGGCAAGGTTCTCGTGCATCGCACACGCGCCGGGATTGCGGCGGGAATGATCGTGGAGGCCGAGGCCTACATCGGCGAAACCGATCCCGCGTGTCATGCCGCACCGGGTCCAACCAAGCGCAACGAGCCGCTGTACGGCCCGCCAGGCGTTGCCTACGTCTATCTCAACTACGGTATGCATTACCTCGTGAATGCCGTCACCGAGGCCAAGGGCGCGCCAGCGGCGGTGCTGATTCGCGCGCTCGCACCGCTCGATGGCATTGCGTTGATGCAGAGACGCCGCCTTCGCCAAGGCTCCGGCGCCCAAGGTCGAGCGACGGGGCCGCGTCTCATTGATCAGGCCGAGCTCTGTCGCGGGCCAGGGAATCTCACGAAGTCGCTGGGCATTTCGCTGAAGGAGAACCGGCTGGATCTCACGAGCAGCCGTTTGTGGATCGAGGACCGCGGTCTCGCACCGGGGCGTCTGAGTTGGGGCACGCGCATCGGCATCAACGTCGGAACGGAGCGGCCATGGCGCTGCTGGGTCGCCGGGCATCAGTGCGTCTCCGGACGTCGCTGATCAATTCCCAACTTCCAACTGCCAACTTCCAACCACTCCCAATTCCCAACTCCCAACAACGCTCAACTTTCAGCTCTTTGGTAGTTGGGCGTTGGAAGTGGTTGGAAGTTGGCAGTTGGAAGTTGGGAGTCGACTTCAGCACCCCTCGTGCCCCAGGTAGAATAAAGAGTTCATGGGAAAGACGCTCTTGCAGAAGGTGTGGGATCTCCACACCGTCCGACAGCTGCCGACTGGGCAGACACAGCTCTTCATCGGCTTGCACCTGGTGCACGAGGTGACCACGCCGCAGGCATTCGACGAGTTGCGCGCACGCGGCTGGACAGTCGCGCGCCCGGATCGCACGTTCGCGACCACCGATCACATCATCCCGACCAAGACGCGGCAGCGGCCATTTCTTGACGTCATGGCCGAGGACATGCTCGCCTCGCTCGAACGCAACGTCCGCGACTTCGGCATCCGGTTCGCCGGGCTCGACGACGATCGTCAGGGCATCGTGCACGTGATTGGTCCGGAGCTGGGTCTGACGCAGCCCGGCATGACCATCGCGTGCGGCGACAGTCACACCTCGACGCACGGCGCGTTCGGCGCGGTGGCATTCGGCATCGGCACCTCGCAGGTTCGCGACGTGCTCGCCTCGCAATGCCTGGCGATGGAGCCGCTGAAGGTCAGGCGCATCCGGCTGAGTGGCACTCTCGCGAAGGGCGTCTACGCGAAGGACGTCGTGCTCACGATCATCCAGCGTCTCGGCGTGCGCGGCGGCACCGGCTACGCCTACGAATATGCGGGCGACGCCATCGAGCGCATGTCGATGGACGAACGCATGACGATCTGCAACATGTCGATCGAGGGTGGTGCGCGCGTCGGCTACGTCAACCCTGACGAGACCACGTTCGAGTACATCAAGGGGCGCCCATTCGCCCCCTCGGGCGAGGCGTTCGAACGCGCCAAGACCTGGTGGCGATCGATGGCGACGGATCGCGATGCCTCGTTCGATGACGATGTGGAGATGCGCGCCGAGGAGCTGACGCCGATCGTGACCTGGGGCGTGAACCCGGGACAGTCGATCGGCATAGACGGCCGGGTTCCGTCGCCGGAGAGTTCAGGCAGCGATAAGCAGGCCGTCACCGACGCGCTCGACTACATGGGCCTCCGGCCGGGACAGCCGATCGCCGGCATGAAAGTGGACGTTGCGTTCATCGGATCGTGCACGAACAGCCGGCTGTCGGATCTGCGCGAGGCCGCGCGCATCGTTCGCGGTCATCGTGTCGCGCCGCACGTGAAGGCGCTGGTCGTGCCCGGCTCGGTCGCGGTCAGCCGCGCGGCGGAGCAGGAAGGGATCGCGGAGATTTTCCGCGCGGCCGGCTTCGAATGGCGGGGCGCCGGGTGCTCGATGTGCCTGGGCATGAATCCCGACAAGCTCGAAGGCAATCAGGTGTGCGCGGCCTCCTCGAATCGCAACTTCAAGGGACGGCAGGGGAGTCCGACCGGACGCACGCTGCTCATGAGCCCGGCGATGGTGGCGGCAGCGGCGCTGGCCGGCGAGGTCACGGACGTGCGGAAGGTGGTCAACTGATGCAAACGATCACGAGTGTGTCCGGCCGCGGCGTGCCGGTGCGCGGCAACGACATCGACACCGATCGCATCATGCCGGCGCGGTTTCTGCGCGCGATCACGTTCGACGGTCTCGAGAAGCACGTCTTCGAGGACGACCGCAAGGGTGGCGGTACCCATCCCTACAATCGTCATCCCTTCGACGTGTCCAGCTTTCAGGGGGCCTCAATCCTCGTCGTCAACGCGAATTTCGGCTGCGGCTCGTCCCGCGAGCATGCGCCGCAGGGGCTTCAGCGGTGGGGGATCAACGCCGTCGTCGGTGAGTCGTTCGCCGAGATCTTCTTCGGCAACTCAGTGATGATTGGCCTGCCGTGCGTGACCGCGTCACCTGAGGACGTGCGGAAACTGCAGGACCTGATCGAAAAGAGTCCAGACACGGACGTACGCGTTGATCTGGTCGCCGGCACGCTGGTTGCGGGTGACCTGCGGATGAACGTGTCGATTCCACCGAACGTCCGCGACGCGCTGGTCACGGGCGCGTGGGACACGACGGGCTTGCTATTGGATCGATACGAGGAAGTCGAGACGGCGTCGAAACGGCTGCCGTACGTGAGCGGGTTCTGACAGTGTGGGCCGGGTCCTGTTCTTCGGACCCGGCTTCGTTAAACGAGTACCTCGCGCTTTCGGGACTCCGCGGCAACCTTGGGTGCAGGGTGCTTCTCCTCCAGCAATCCCAGAAACGCCGTTGACGCGTGCGAGCGCTCGCCGCTCTTCCGGAAGATCAGTCGGACCTGACGACGAAGACGAATCTCCGGCATGGCGAGCGCGACGAGATCGCCGCGCGCAATTTCGGACTCGGCGCAGCGGCGTGGCAGCAGCGCGACGCCCATCTGCATCGCCACCGCCCGCTTGATACCCTCGAGGCTCGGCAGCGACACTAGAATGTTGGCCGGGATGTGATGCTGCTCGAAGAGCCGGAGCACGCGGTCCCGGACGTGTGACGGATCGTTGTGCGCAATGACCGTCTGGCGCGCGCATTCCGACAGCGTGACCTCCTTGCTGTGGGCCAGCGTGTGTGTCGGATGGACCAGCATGACCAGTTCGTCCTGGCCGAGCACCATCGAACCCAGGCCGGGCTCGGCGGGCTGGAAGGTGAGGACCCCGAAATCCAGGCTGCCCTGCGCGACTTCGGCCCCGACCTGCCGTGCCGGAATGCGGCGCACGTCCACGTGCACGAGCGGGTGGGCATGCCTGAACCGCGCGATGATCGGCAGCACGACGTGGACCGAGGCTTCGTTGGCGCCGATCAGCACGCGGCCGCGGCGCAGGTCGCGGAGGTCGCGGACGGCGCTCTCGGCCTCCTCCGAGAGGCGCAGGAGGCGCTCCGCGTAGTCCCGGAGCAGGCGGCCGGCGTCGGTCAGCGAGGCGTCCTTGGTGGCGCGGTCGAACAGGCGCTCGCCGACAGTCTCCTCCAGACGACGGACAGCCTGGCTGACCGCCGGTTGCGTCCGATGCAGCTTCATCGCCGCCCGCGAGAAGCTGCGCTCGGCGGCGACTTTGAGAAAGACGCGTAATTCGCTGAGTTCCACTGTGGTCGAGCTTGGGGGCGGAGGACCGTTAGTATATAAGCGATTCTGATTCAAACAGAATAATTATCAGTTTGACTTTCTGCTGAGTCGTCGCGTTTACTGGCATGGGGGAGATTTCCAGAAATGGGACAGGACCACGTCCGCATCTTCGACACGACGCTCCGCGACGGCGAACAGGCGCCCGGATTCTCGCTCCGGCCGGCTGAGAAGCTGCAGCTGGCGCGCCAGATCGATGCGCTCGGCGTGGACATTATCGAGGCCGGATTCCCCATCTCCTCGCCGGCCGACGCCGAGTCAGTCCGTCAGATTTCGACCGAGATCCGTCGTCCCGTGATTGCCTGTCTGGCACGATGCCATCGCGCCGATCTCGAGCGCGCCGCGTGGGCGATCAAGCCGGCGGCGCAGGGACGCATTCACACGTTCATTGCGACGTCCGATCTGCACCTGCAGGCCAAGCTGCGGATGACGCGCGAGCAGTGCCTCGAAGCCGCGGTGGAGTCTGTCCGCTATGCGCGCCAGCACACCTTCGACGTGCAGTTCTCAGCCGAAGACGCGACTCGAAGCGACTTCGACTTCCTCTGCCGAGTCGTCGAGGCCGTGATCAAAGCGGGCGCGACGACGATCAACCTGCCGGATACCGTCGGCTACACGACGCCCGACGAAACGCAGGACTTCTTCAAGCGCATCCGTGAGCGCGTGTCGCATCCAGACACGGTTGTCTTCAGCGCGCATTGCCACGACGACCTCGGCCTCGCCGTCGCCAACTCGCTGGCCGCGATCCAGGGCGGTGCGCGGCAGGTCGAGTGCACCACCAACGGCATCGGCGAGCGTGCCGGCAACGCGGCGCTCGAAGAGATCGTGATGGCGCTGAAGATCCGCGGCGATCACATGCCGTACACGACCAGCATCGACACGCGGCAGATCTATCCGACCAGCGAGATGCTGTCGCAGCTGACCGGGCAGGGCGTCCAGGTCAACAAGGCCGTCGTCGGACGGAACGCGTTCGCGCACGAAGCCGGCATCCATCAGGACGGCATGCTGAAGGATCGGCGCACCTATGAAATCATGCGCGCCGAAGATGTCGGTGCGCCGTGGAACCCGCTGGTGCTCGGCAAGCACTCGGGCCGCCACGCGGTGCAGCGCCGCTGCGCCGATCTCGGCTTCCGCATCGAGGGCGAGGAGCTGATCGAGGTGTACCGCGCACTGATGGCGATCGCCGACGATCGGAAGATCCTCACCGATCAGGACGTCCGTACCGCAATTGGCGCACTGCGTTCGGAGCACCCAGCTCCCGCGCACGACCCGATCGACCCGTTCGATACGCCGTCCGCCGCCGCGCACCACCCAATCCACGAATCCGGATACGGACACGGCGTCTGATGACGTCGTTGTAACTCAAAACTCAACACGCAAAACTCAAACAATGTCCGCGCGGGCTATCGCTCGCGCGTGGGTCAGTGATGGGCGGCAAATGCTGCCAATACACTTCCCACGGTTTTGCTATGGACATGCGCGCTCGCAAAGGCGAGGGCAAATTCTGTTGCGGGCGCCAACGATCGCCCAGCTCGACTCGAGTCCGCGAAGAACTTCGATCAGTATGACGGCTGTGCGGAGTGACATACAGTTCCGCACCGTCTGCGTTACAGGTGAACTCATTGATTGAGTTTTGAGTTTGAGTTACGTGTTCTTCGGTGGCGGGGGCGCAGGATGCGCCACTTGAATAACAGGTATCCCCGGCATTCTGATCCCGCGTTCGCGGAAGATCTTCGCAATCCTCTTGCGCAGCTCGCGTCCAACCAGCCACTGCTTGAGCGGCACGGTCTTGATGCGCGCTTTCAGCACCAACTGCGTCGCTTCGAACGCGTCCACGCCGTAGATCTCCAGCGGCTCCAGGATGTGAATGCGGAACTCAGGGTCCGTGAGCAGCGAGTCGGCGGCGGCCTTCATCGCTTCGGCCACGCGGTCGGGGTCTTCGTCGTACAGCACGCCGACGGTGATCACGTAATAGGCGAAGTCCTTCGACTTGTTGGCCAGCGTCTTCACCTCGCCGTTCGGGAAGACGTGCACGGTCCCTTCCTCGTCGCGCAGCACGATCGTGCGCAGGTTTACTGATTCGACGAGGCCGCCCGTGCCGTTGACGACGGCGACGTCGCCGACGCGCACTTGATCCTCGAGGATGAGGAAGAAGCCAGAGATGACGTCACGAACGAGCGTCTGCGCGCCGAAGCCGACGGCCAGGCCAGCGATGCCAGCGCCGGTCAGCGCCGGCGTGATGTCCACGCCGAGCTGGCGCAGCGCGGTCAACCCGGCAATGACGACCACGACTGTCGCCAAGGTGTTCTGCAGCAACTTGCCGATCGTCTGCGCGCGCTTGGTACGTTCGATGACGTCGAGTCCGGTGCCCGACGACATCTCGCGCACGAGCTGCCGTGTGGCCGTCGAGCCGACGCGAATGATGATGTACGCCGCGACCGCGATGAACACGACCTGCACGCCGGCGCCGAGCAGCCATTCCGTGAAAGCCTCGGGGTCGCGCTTGGAGAACGGACGGTAGCCGGCGACACGCAGTGCCGGAATCCCGACGAGCGCGGCCGTGACGAAGAAGAGCAGCCCGCGAATGACCGGGAGCGGGCTGTCCACGAGCATGTGCTCGCGCTCGTCGGGCACGAGCGCACGCAGCCACGCTTCGATGCGGCGGGTCAGAAATGCGGTGACGGCGTACGCGGCGACGAGGGCAAGCGCCAGCGCGAGGCTTAGCTCGGGCCAGTTCGATGGCATCGACGCAACGATTCTACTGGGCGGCGGACGGCGGACGGATGGTGACTTTCAGATCTTGTCGCTGGCCTTTGCGGATCACGCCAATCGTCGCGACGCTGCCGATTTTGGCGTCGGAGACGAGACGCGAGAAGTGCCCTGGATCCTCGACCGCCGTTCCGTTGAAGCTGACGATCACATCGCCGGGGCGGATGCCGCCCTCGAAGGCCGATGACTTGCGGAGCATCTCGTAGACCAGCGCGCCCTTGGTGTCGGAGAGCTCCAGTTGGTTGGCGATGCGCGTTGTCAGCGGCGCGAGGTGGTCGGGCAGCAGGCCGACCGAGCCGCGGCGGACCTCCTGGTACTGCTGGAGATCGTTCACCACGCGCTTGGCCAGGTTGCTGGAAACGGCGAAGCCGATGCCCTGATAGCCGCCGCTGCGGCTGAAGATGACGGTGTTGATGCCGATCAGCTCGCCGCGGCTATTGACCAGTGCGCCACCGGAGTTGCCCGGATTGATCGCGGCGTCCGTCTGGATGAAGTCCTCGTAGGTGGACACGCCCAGGTTGTTGCGACCCAGCGCCGACACGATGCCGAGCGTGACGGTTTGACTCAGCTGATACGGATTGCCGATCGCCAGCACCCATTCCGCGACCTTCAGCTTGGACGAATCACCCCACGGCATGGTCGGCAGATCGCGCGCGTTGATCTTCAGCAGCGCGAGGTCCGTTGCCGGATCGGTGCCGACCACCTGCGCTGGAACCTCGCGTTTGTCGGAGAGCGCAACGGTCACATCGAGCTGCTCGATGCTCACCGGCCTCGCCTCGCCGGTCACCACGTGGTTGTTGGTGAGGATGTAGCCGTCGCCGCTGACGATGACACCGGAGCCGAGGCTGTTCTCGACGCCACGTCGCGAACCAAGGAGGTCATCGCCGAAGAAGGAGAAAAACGGATCGCGCGGCACCTGACGACGCACGACCTGGGTGGCGGAGACGTTGACCACCGCGGGGATCGTGCGTTCGGCCACGCGGCTGAAGTCGGGAAGCGCGCCGCCGTTGCTGGCTGGCCCGGGCGTCGTCACCGACGGTCGCGATGGAGTCGTCGATTGCGCACCGGCCTCAGTCACCTCGCGAATCTTGCCGGCGACGAGGAGACCTGCGGCGAAGCACGCGATCAGGATCAGCGCTGTCGTGAATCGTCGAGTCATGGTGATTCCCGCTAGGTGGTGATATGGATGCGGCGTCCCGCAGTGTCCGGCGCCTTGGGGCACGTGACGGTCAGGACGCCGTCGCGGAGATCGGCGGTGATGCGATCGGCGTCCACAGGAATCGGGAGGTGGAACGTCCGGCTGAACGTGCCGTGTCCGCGCTCGACGCGGTGGTATTCCTCGCTCGTGCGCTCCCGCCGCACGCCGGCCACGGTCAGGCGGCCGTCGTCGTGCATCGAGATGGTGAGATCCTCGCGATTGACGCCAGGGAGTTCCGCGACGATCACATACGCCTCGCCGGTTTCGAGCAGATCGACGGGCGGGGTCCAGCCAGCCGGGCCCGGCGCAAACCGGTCCAGGCGCTGCTGGATCGCGAGCAGGTCCCGAATCGGATCCCAGCGCGCAAACGCCATGGGTGCGATCGTACTCTAGGATTCAGGAATCGGGAATCAGGAATCAGGGACTCAGGCGTGCTACGATCTGAGGGATCTACTGAAGCAAATTATGGCGTCATTACAAGCGACACGTCTGAAGAAGGGGATGCTCATCAACGTCGAGCAGAACCTGTTCCGAGTCCTCGACGTCCAGCACGTCACCCCGGGCAACCTGCGCGGATTCGTCCGCGTGAAGATGCGCAACATCCGCAACGGCACACTGTCCGATCAGAAGCTGCGCTCGGAGGATACGATCGAGCGCGCGACGCTGGACGAGCGAGAGATGCAGTATCTGTATCACGAAGGCGAGGACTATCACTTCATGGATACGTCCAGCTATGAGCAGATCCACATCTCGAGCGAAGCGCTGGGCGAGTCGGTGAACTATCTGAAGGCGGAGATGACGATTCAGGTCGAGTTCTACGGCGAGGAGCCGGTCGGAATCGAGCTCCCGCAGACCGTGGATTTGAAAGTGACGGACACCGCGCCTGGCATCAAGGGCGCCACCGCGAGCGCACAGGTGAAGCCGGCGACGCTCGAAACCGGGCTCGTCGTGCAGGTGCCGCCGTTTGTGAACAACGGCGACCTTATTCGAGTGAACACGGAAACTGGCGAATACCAGTCACGCGCATAGACACCAAGCAAAGCCCAATGCAGAATGCGCAATGCAGAATGCCCCACGGAGGACCTTCCAACTTGAGCATTCCTCCTTCGGCATTGAGCATTGCGCATTAGGCATTGTGCATTGGTCGTGAAACATGGACGTTGTCAGACAGCCCGTCCAGGGCTGGATTGAAGTCATCGTCGGGAGCATGTTCAGCGGCAAGAGCGAGGAGCTGATCCGCCGCCTGCGCCGCGCCCGCATCGCGCGGCAGAAGGTCCAGATCTTCAAGCCGGCGATCGACACGCGCTATTCCGAAGACCACATCGTCTCGCACGGCGAGATGCGGATCGAATCGCGTGCGGTCGAAGGCTCGCGGCAACTGCTCGACGCCATCGAGTCCGACACCGAAGTCATTGGCATCGACGAAGGTCAGTTCTTCGATCAGGATCTCCCGGGGATCTGCAGCGCGCTCGCCGATCGCGGCATGCGGGTGATCGTTGCCGGTCTCGATCAGGATTACCTCGGCAAGCCGTTCGAGCCGATGCCGCAGCTGCTAGCGATCGCGGAATACATCACCAAGACCCACGCGATCTGCATGGTGTGCGGCAACCCCGCCAACCACACACAGCGTCTCGTGGCCAGCGAAGACCGCGTGCTGCTCGGCGCGCATGGCATGTACGAAGCGCGCTGCCGGCGGTGCTTCGACCCACTGCTGACGAGCGAGCGTTCTGCCGTCGAGAAAGCGGAAGCGACCTGACGTAAATCGTCTGCTGCGATGAGCTCGGAGGCGCTGATTCCGTGGTTCGCCTGGCTCGCACCGAGGCTGTTGCTGCTCTTCGGGGTGGGCTTCCTCGTGGCCAATATCCTGGTGGCCCGCGAGCTCGTGCGATATCACCGCGGCAAGCGCACGGCGCTGCTCATCTGGCAGGCGCCGAAACCCCGCTACTACGCGTTCAGCCTGGCGCTGGGGATCGTGCTCGGGCTGCTGATCATCATCGAGGTCTCTTTGAAGCGGCCGTTGTACTCGCTTTTCGGCGAGGCGATGATGTTCGTCTACTACGGCTATCTCTTCCCGCTGAGGACGCGCATCGCCCGGGGCTTCTATCAGGACGGTGTCTGGTCGGACAGCGGGTTCATGCCGTGGTCGCAGATTTCGGCTGTGTCGTGGAAGGATGAGGACACGGTCACCCTGATCCTGATTTCACATGGCAACAGCCTGGCACGGCGGCTGGACGTACCTGGACCCCAATACGGGCAGGCCCGGCGGGTCCTGCTGGACCGCATCAAGGCTCACGACATCAACATCGGCGGGGCAGGGCTGAATCTGGGCACTCGTGACGAAGGGGACTCGATTTAACCCCAATTGAACCGATAATGTCTGACATATGGCTGTCAGACCAACTTGGAAGGGCTACCTGAAGGTCAGCCTCGTCACGATTCCGGTCCGCGTCTATCCCGCGACGGAGTCAGCCGCCACCATCTCGTTCAACCAGCTGCACGCCGAGTGTCAGACGCGTATCCAGCAGAAGCGCTGGTGTCCGCACTGCGAGCGCGAGGTCTCGAACACGGAGCTGGCCAAAGGCTACGAGTTCGAGAAGGGCCGCTACGTGGTCGTCTCCGAGGAAGACATTCAGAAGGTGCGCGTCGAATCCACGCGCGTGATCGATCTGCAGCAGTTCACCGACGAGACGTCGATCGATCCGATCTACGTGGACCGCGCCTACTACCTGGCGCCCGACGGTCAGATGGCGGGGTCGGCATTCTCGGTGATGCGCGAGGGGATGGCAGGGAAGGCGGGCATCGGCAAGGTCGCCCTCTACGGTCGCGAGTACCTCGTGGCCATTCGGCCGCAGAAGAAAGGTCTCGTGATGTACACGCTCCATCACGACGCCGAGATCCGCAGCATCGATCAGATCGAGGAACTGAGCTCGCTACCGGCGAAGGTCAAGCCGGAGGAGATGAAGCTCGCCAAGCAGGTGATCTCGACGTTCGATGGTGAGCTGAATCTCAAGGACTACAAGGACGAATACAAGGAAGGCCTGCGCCAGATCATCGACGCCAAGATCGCGGGCGAGGAGATCGTGGCTCCGGAAGTGCAGGAACCGCCGAAGGTCGTCGACCTGATGGAGGCGTTGCGGCGGAGTCTCGACTCGGTGAGCGTGGACAAGAAGAAGTCGGCGAAGGCGTCGGTCAAGGCCGCACCGAAGGCCAAGGCGGCCAACGGTGCGAAGAAGCGAAAGGTGTCATAACCCGAGGCGCTTTCGTTCCGACAGAATCAGGTTGTATTCCGCGGTGCGCTTCCACACCCGGTTCGACATCTCGGTGAGCTGCACGGCTTTCATGCCGTAGTACAGGAAGATTGCGCCGAGCACGCTAATCAGCGCGTAGCGCAGATACGTCACCCCAGTTTCCCCCAGCGTCGGCGTCAGGAATCCAAAGACCGCGAAGAGCACGAACGCCGCGGCCGCCAGCACTGTTCCGGTAATGGTCCTCACGCCCCACGACGCGACCCGCGATTGCTTCTCCATCAGTGACGCAATCGTCTGCAGGCGATCGATCTGAGACTTGACCTTCGCCGTGTCGTGCCCGAGAAGCACGTCGCGGAGCGCCACCTGGGCGCGGCACGCATGCGCCACCCGGCTCTCGCCGCGCCACCATGACGGCCCCTTCACGCGCACCGAGTACTCGCGAAACCGTTCCCGCAGCGTCGTCAGGAGGCGCTGATGCGATGCGGCCGAGTTCTCGCCCCACGTCGAGACGGTATCGATCTCGATGCGCTTGCTCGCGGGAATGAACACCAGTTCGTGCAGGTCGCCTGACGAGGTATCCTGAATGTAGGCCGCGGCATGCGGCGCGACGATCTCGTGCAGCATCGCCTCGTGGTCGAGGCAGGGAAGAATCGGGACCGTTGGAGCGGGATCGAGCGTCAGACGGTACAGCTTGATCGCGAGCACCGGCCCGAAGGGCCGCAGGGCTTCGAGTGATTGACGCGCGCTGTCGGAATCGGACATGCCCCGCTCGTCTATCGCAGGAACTCCCAGACGCCAAGCCCTGATGCTGTGGGATCGCGCAGCCAGTCCGGCGGCGTGAGCCAGATGAACGCGAGGATGACGATCACCAGGACATCGTATGGCAATGTCGCTCGCTCATCGCGCCAGAAGAACCCGCGCCAGAAGACGCGCGAGATGACGTTCGAGCCGGTCGGCATCGGCTTGTTGTTGAGCGCCAGATAAGTGTAGTGAATACGATTGGCCACCGTGACGATCGCCAGGACGAGAATGACCCAGAGTACCGCGGCCATGCGATCGGTGAGCGTGCCGATCCAGAAGAGGACAATGCGCTCGGGGCGTTCCATGAAGCCGACCTTGCACTTCTCGATCAGCGATTCAGCGCGGGCGCGCGCGTAGCTGGTCATGATCGAAAAGGTGAGCGCCAGCGCCGCGACGAGGACGTAGTCGGTGCGGCGGAGGTCGGCGTACAGATAAATGAGGCCGAGGAAGAGCGCGATATCGGCGAAGCGATCGAGCGTCGAATCCCAGAACGCGCCAAACCGGGACATGGTGTTGGTGATGTACGCCACCTTGCCGTCGATGAAGTCAAAGATGCTGCCGAGCAGCATGATGAAGAACGCCAGGAGAAAGTGATCGAGGCCGAGCGCAAAGGCGGCGGCGACGATGATCAGGACGCCGATGAGCGTCAACGTGTTCGGATGGATGCCAAGCGCCACGCTGGCGCGGATGATGGCGCGCAGCGGGTACATGCACACGGCTCCAATGAAGCCGGTGAACGTCATCGATGGCTAGAATTCAGAGTGTGCATCGTTGAGGAACCAGTCATAGTAGCCCATGGCCGTTCACGACCTCAAGGATCAGATCGCCCGGTTGCCTGAGCAGCCCGGCGTGTATCTGTGGGGTGACGCGCGCGGCGACACCATCTACGTCGGCAAGGCGCGGTCGCTGCGCGACCGCGTACGCAACTATCTCGGCGCCTATGGCATGAGCCCCCGCCACGACGCCCTCCTCGACGACATCGCCCGGCTCGAGGTCATCGTCACCGATTCGGTGATGGAGGCGCTGGCGCTCGAGAACAACCTGATCAAGCAGCGGATGCCGCGCTACAACATCCTGCTGCGCGACGACAAGAACTATCCCTTCCTGCGCCTGACGACGAGCGAAGCGTTCCCGCGGGTGCTGGTCGCCCGGTCGGTGGAACACAACGCCGACTTCTATGCCGGTCCCTTTCTGCCAGCCAAGCTCGGTCGGCGAGCGATGACGCTGTCGCATCGGCTTTTCGGCATCAGATCCTGCAACGAGGTGATCACGGGGATGCGCGCGCGCCCGTGCCTCGAGTACGACATCAAGCGCTGCCTCGCGCCGTGCGTCGTCGAGATCTGTTCACAGGAGCGATACGCGGAAGCGGTGACGAGCACGCGTCTGCTGCTTGAAGGCCGCAACGACGAGCTTGTCGAGACACTGCGCGCGCGGATGGACGAGGCCGCGCGTCACGAGCGGTTCGAGGAGGCGGCGCAGCTGCGCGACGCGATGAGGACGGTGCAGACCCTGCGCGATCGCCAACAGAAGGTCGCCACCGCGGGCTTGGGCGATCGCGACGTGTTCGGCATCAAGGTCGGCCCGAGCGGCGGCGCGATTCAAGTGTTTCAGGTGCGCGGCGGCCGCGTCGTCGAGCGCGTCGAGCTGAGTACCGACCCGGGCGCCGTTGCCGGCGGTGAACGTGAAGTGGTGCAGGCAGCATTGAGTCAGTTCTACGAGATTCGTCCGCCGGCGCCGGAGATCAATCTGCCCGTGGAGATCGAAGACGTTGACGCAGTGGAGGAGTGGCTTGGGAGCCGCGCCGGACGGCGCGTCAGGATCGTGGTGCCGCAACGCGGCGACAAGCGTGCGCTCGTGGAGCTGGCCACGCGCAACGCGGAGCTCTCCTATCGCACCCGTTTCAACGAGATTACCGCCGCTCACTTCGAAGCCCTGGAAACCCTTCGCGTCGAGCTGGCGCTGCCGGCGATTCCTCGGCGCATCGAGTGCTTCGACATCTCGACGATCCAGGGCAGCGAGACGGTTGCGTCGATGGTGGTCTGCGAAGACGGACGGATGAAGCGCAGCGAGTATCGCAAGTTCCGCATTCGTGGTCTCCGGTCTTTGGTCTCCGGTCTTCGGTCACACCAGAGACCAGAGACCGTAGACCAGAGACCAGAGACCCGCTTCGGCTCCGACGACTTCGCGGCCATGCGCGAGGTCGTGCAGCGTCGATATCGTTCGGTGCTCGAGGCCGGCGGGCCGTTTCCCGATCTCATCGTCATCGACGGCGGCAAGGGACAGCTCTCAGCGGCGTACGAAGCGCTGGAATCGATTGGTCTGGCAAACCTCGTGGCTGTTGGCATCGCCAAGAAAGAGGAGTTGCTCTACACACGACACCGGCAGGAACCGCTGGCGCTCCCCGAGAATGATCCGGCGCTGCTGCTGGTTCAGCGGATTCGTGACGAAGCGCATCGGTTTGCGGTGACGTTTCACCGCAAGGCGCGCTCGATGCGCGACCTGCGATCGGAGCTGGATGCGATTCCCGGCATCGGTGCCCATCGACGCCGTGCGTTGCTGACCACGTTCGGCAGCCTGGCGGGTGTGCGTCGCGCCACGCGCGAGGAGCTGGCGTCGGTGGTTGGCGCGAAGGCTGCGGCTGCCGTGATCGACTACTTCGCACGCACGGCGTGAGCTGGTTGGTGGTTAGTGGTGCTCATTCACTCGATAACCACCAACTACCAACTACCAACCACCAACCGACTACATCTCCGAGTCTTCCATCTCCCAGTGCGGGCACTTCTCGCACTCTTCGTCGGTCACGCCGCGGCGACGTCCGTTCCGCGTGCAGACCCACAGGGTTTCCGGCTGGAGCCGCTCGCCCACGCCGAACAACCGGAAGCCGGGCCGACTGAAGCGGCAATCCCACACGGTTTGCTGCACCGCAATCGCAGTTCTTGCCATGGCCGTTCTCCTTAGCTTCTGATCTCGAGAGAAAACGTCAGCGTGACCGTCAACACGAAGCGCTCGCGGATGCCGTTCAGCACGAGCGGCGAGTAGCGCCACTGCTTGACGGCCAGCACGGCCTCACGATCGAGCAGCGCGTTCACGCTTCGCAGCACCTTGACTTCGGCCACCGTCCCATCGCGATCGACGATTGCTTCAAGGATCACGATGCCCTGCAGCCTGGCGTCTACCGCCGTCGGCGGATAGAAGGGCTCGACTCGATGGACGAGCGTCGGCGTCTGGATCTGGCCACCGATTCGAACTGGCGGGCGAACGGCCGGCGCCGGCGGTGGAGGCGGCGGTTCAGGCAAACCGCCGATCACGCCACCGACGATTCCGCCGGGAACCCCACCTTCGACACCGCCCGGCACGCCTTCGTCGAGATAGTCCTCGCCGGCTGGCTCAGGCTCGATCGACTTCGGCGCTTCCACGGGTGCGACGAGCTGACTCGTCGAGGCCGCTGGTTGCGCCTGCGCGATGGGCTTAGCCGGCGCCGGACGTTGCATCGGCGGAGGCGGTGGCGCGGGCGGTGGAGGAGGCGGTGCCACGAACGCCATCATGGTCGGCATCTCAGGAAGCTGCTCTGCGACGAACAAGGCAGGGATCACGAGCAGCGCGGTCACGACCGTCGCCTGCGCGATCGTAGAGAGCACGATCGGCAGCGATGCGTGGCTGGGTAGATGTCTCGCCTTGCCCGTGACCAGGTCGAACATGACGTCCCTCCTTTCGGACATCTCTGCAAGCGAGCGGCCATGCCTCGAGTGGGGCGCCGGTCTCGTGTTTTCGACTCATACCGTCAGCGCGCCCAACGACACGGCGATCCGTGTGGGGGACAATTCGCGGCCGTGCGGAAAGCTTCGCGGCCTGCATGGCGCCCAGAGCATCGGCGATGCGTGACCGGACGCACAACGAGAATGGCCCAAGGCACACTCGTTGCTCCGATCTTCTTGTCTGGACGCTGCCGTTTCCCGTCGATCTCGTCGTTTCGACCGGCAGCGACTCGAGGAGACGACCATGGCAATCGAATCATCCGTTCTGCAGAAGACCGCGGCGGGCAGAGCAAATGACCCGGATCTTCGATGCCGCATCCAGGCCGAGTTCGAGGAGATGCCCGGGTTGAAGCTGACACTCCGACAGGCGTCGCGGTTGTTCAACGTCGATGTCGCCACGTGCGAGCGCCTGCTCGCGGAGTTGGTGGTGTCGGGCGCACTCCGTCTCAGCGAGGGATCGTTCGTGCTCAGGCAACCGCGGGAACGCTGGCCGCGCTTTCATTGATCCTCGCGTGTTCCTTCGCACCGCCCGCGAAAAGACTCGCGTGCTGGCGCCCCCTTCGCGACGGAGACTTTGACCAATTGCGGCACGGGCGGCCTGACGGAGCGAGGTACGACCGTTGCTCACCGATCGTCAGGAGGTGCGCGATGTTCAACAACGCCGAACTGACACGCTTCGAACCGCGCGCTTTCATGCGGCGTGTGTTCCGCGATTTCGACCGGTTCTTCGAAACGGGCGACTGGCCGGTCGCCCGCCTGGGGAAACCCTTCGCCGACTTTGCGTGGATGCCACCTGTGGAAGCGTTCGAGCGCGATCATCGTCTGACCGTGCGTGTGGAGCTTCCCGGCATGAAGAAAGAGGAAATCGGGGTCACCTTCGCCGACGGAGTGCTGACGATTGAAGGCGAACGGAAACTCGAGAACGAGGAGAAGAAGAACGAGTGGTATCGCAACGAGCGGACGTACGGCAAGTTCGTGCGGGCCGTTCCGTTGCCGGAAGGCGTGAAGATCACCGATATCAAGGCGGCCTTCGAGGGAGGTGTACTGGAGATCACCGTTCCGCTGCCCGAGATGCCGGCGGCCGCGGCACCGAAGAAAGTCGAGATCACCGGTGCCGAGGACAAAAAGACGGTGAAAGCCGCCTGAAGAGAAGACGGGCACGGGGGATGGCCCCCGTGCCCGTCGACCGCGTGTTTTTCCGCACCGCTCATCGAATAATCCGCGCCGACACCGATCGTGTCCCGACAACACGTGTAGAACCTCTGATTCTTTGCTCCGTCCCTCGTGCATGGTGCTGGCGGCTGCCTTGCACAGCAGGCGCGCATGATGGAGCTCCTCGCGTCGATTGAAGGCTCTGAATTCGCGTCGTGGCTGCGTGAGTCCGGTTCGATCTGGGCCTACCCCGCGGTCCTGACCCTGCACACGCTGGGGCTGGGCGTGCTCGTGGGTGCGAGCACGGTGATCGATCTGCGTCTGCTCGGCGCCGCGCCGCACATGCCTCTCGAGCCGTTGCGGCGGCTGTTCCCGATCATGTGGACCGGTTTCTGGGTCAATGCGATCTCCGGTGTTCTGCTGTTCATCACCGACGCGACGACCAAGGGCACGACGATGGTGTTCATGGCCAAGCTCGCCATCATCGCCGTTGCCGTCATTGTGCTGGCGCTGATCAAGCGTTCGGTCTTCGGCCGTGAGCCGGTTGCCAGCGCCACGCCGACGACCGTGAAGACCCTGGCCGCGGTGTCGCTGGCGCTGTGGCTGGCCGCCCTCATCACCGGCCGCTATATGGCGTACGTGTAGGAGGGGCGATGGGCGCTACCCTTGATGCGTTTGCAACGTGGCTTCACGCCACAGCCGTATCCGACGCGATTCGGTCGTCGCCGTGGTTATGGCCATGGTGCGAGATCACCCACTTCGTGGGTCTGTCGCTCCTTGTCGGTGTGGTGGGGTTCTTCGATCTTCGTTTGCTCGGACTGTTCCGGCGCGTGCCGTTGAACGCCGCCTGGTCGCTGATGCCGTGGGGCAAGCTCGGATTTGCGATGGCTGCGGTGACCGGCGTGACGTTCTTCATCGGCGCGCCCGAGCAGTACATCAACAACGTCGCCTTTTACGGCAAGCTGGCGTTCCTCCTGATCGCCGGGCTCAACGCCATCGCCTTCGAGTTCTTCTATGGCGCCGCCGTCAAGGCGAGTACTGCGGTTGACGCCACCTCGCCCGTCTATCGCGCCATCGCGATTGTCTCGATCGTGTCGTGGTTCTTCGTGATTTATTGGGGGCGGATGCTGCCGTTCATCGGCAACGCGTTCTGAACCGTCGCTTGTCCTGGTCTCTGGGCTCCAGTCTCTGGTCTCTGGTCCCCGCCCTGGCCTTTCGTCTCCAGTTCACACCAAAGACCAAAGACCTGAGACCAAAGACCCCCTGAGGCCATCGCTCAGGCTGCGGCGTGTGCGCGCCCGGCGAACGCGCCACCCACGGTCAGCACCGGGCAGGGCGCCACTCGGACCACACGCTCGGCGACACTGCCAATGATGAAGTGCGCGAGGCCGGTGCGGCCGTGCGTACCCATCACGATGAGATCCGCACCCACGTCCTTCGCGTAGTCAACGATCGTTTGCGCGACGTGGCCCATGCGCACTGTGGCCACGAGGGGAAGGCCGGGAGCTGGAATCATCGACCGGCGGGCCTCGAGGCGCCTCTTGGACTCCTCGAGCGCGCGCGCCCGGAGGCCATCGAGGTCCGAGACGTACACCTCCGATCCCCAGCCGCCCGAGCCGAAAGGATCTTCCACGACGTGGAACAGCTCCACGCAGGCGCCGAACTGTTGACCCAGCATGACGGCATAGTCGATGGCGCGGTCCGCATGCGTGCTGAAGTCCACGGGAACGACGATCCGAGCGATGGCAGTCATGACGGTTCTCCTGTACCGGAGACGAGCAGCGATCGTGCCAGCGACGACCAAGACAGGACGCGTTGCTGAGACGAAATATCCGCGTGATACTGCGAGATTTCTCACACGTCGTCGCGTGGAATTTCCGCACCACCCACATCGGGTGCCGGCACGCGCGCTGGTGTGCGATGGCATCACGTTCGCACCGGCGCGATTCGGAGAGATTCCCATGCGCCCACAGTTCCTGCGTTCAACCGCCGTTGTCGCCGCAGCGCTGCTCCTCGCTGGCTGCGCCACGCTTCGCGTCAGCTCGCACACCGATCGGGCGCTCGTCTGGTCGAAATACGAGACGTTCGACTGGGGCCCGGCTGATGCGCTGCCCGCCGGCGACCCGCGGCTCGAGAAGGATCCGTACTTCGAGGACAAAACCGAGGGGGCGATCGAAAAGGCGATGGCGGCGCGAGGTTTTGTGCTTTCGCCGGTCGGCGGGCGCCCCGATCTGCTGATTCACTATCACGCCACCATCGCGGAGCGGCTCGATGTCGAGGACACCGAGCGACGAGACAATGCGTGCGGCAGCGCGGAGTGCCGCCCACGCGTCTCGCGCTACGAAGCCGACACGCTCGTGGTGGACATCGTTGATGCAGCGAGCAACGTTCTGATCTGGCGCGGCTGGGCCCAGGGCAACGTCGAAGGCGTGCTGGGGAATCGGGATCGGCTGCGCCGCCGCATCGACGAGAGCGTCAGTCGGATGTTCGAAAGCCTGCTGCAAGCACAGTAGCTCGGGCGGAGACCGACCATGTTCCGATGCACTCGACTCACAACAATCGCCGCGTGTGCGACGGCCGCTCTGATCCTCTCCGGGTGCGCCACGCTGGGCGTGCACTCCTATCTCGCGCGCGACGCTGACTTCGCTCACTATCGCTCGTACGCGTGGGTCGAGCCGGCGCAGTTCGCGACCGGCGATCCACGGCTCGACAACAACCGCTTCTTCAGTCAACGTGTCGAAGACGCGATGGATATGCAACTGGCGGGGAGGGGGTTCGAGAAGACCAGCCCGGCCGCCGCCGATGTGCTGATCCATATTCATGTGAGGGCGGATCGAGGAGCGACCCCTGAGGAACCAGCTGCGCTGTTCGTCGACGTCATCGACAGGCGCACGACCAGTCTCGCCTGGCGTGGCTGGGCTGAAGGAGGCCTAGACGATGTGGTTGACAACCAGCGCTGGATGGAGGCGAGGATCGATGAGGCCGTGACGAAGATCATCGCGCGTCTGCCGCGCTGAGGTCCATGATCACCGAGGACCAGACTGCGACCATCGAATTTCTCGCTGCGTCGTCCACGCACGGAGGCGCGGCAGTCGATCGTCTCGAGACACATGCGTCGATGGTGTTCCTCGCCGGTGAGCTCGCCTACAAGTTGAAGCGCGCAGTACGGTTCGATTACCTCGACTTCTCGACGTCCGAGCGGCGACGCGAGATGTGCGAGGCGGAAGTTCGCCTGAACCAGCGGACCGCGCCCAGCATCTATCGCGGTGTCCTTCCCGTCACTCGTGAGGCAGACGGGCGGCTCGCGCTTCGTGGCCGCGGCACAGCCGTTGACTGGCTCGTCGAGATGAATCGCTTCAGCCAGGATCTGTTGTTCGATCGTCTGGCGGTCGCCAACAGTCTGAAGCTCGAACTGATGTCGTCGCTGGCGGCGGCGATTGCCAGCTTCCACGTCTCCGCTGAACGCCACACCAACCGTGGGGGAAGAGCCGGAATGGCGTGGGTCATCGAAGGAAATGCCGCCGGTTTCAAGGAGTTCGGGGGCCGGTTCGTGGATTCGTCCGAGGCATCCGGCGTGATTGCCGACTCCGTGCAGGAGCTCGATCGACGCGCCGCGCTGCTCGAACGGCGCCGCGACACGGGCTTCGTCCGGCAGTGTCACGGCGATCTTCATCTGCGGAACATTGTGCTGCTCGACGGACGACCGACGCTCTTCGACGGCGTCGAATTCGACGACAGGATCTCCTGCACGGACGTCTTCTACGATCTCGCGTTTCTTTTGATGGATCTGTGGCGGCGGCAGCTGCCGCGTCATGCCAATACCGTTTTGAATCGATACCTGACCGAGACGGGGGACTTCGAGGCGGTCTGTCTGCTGCCGCTGTTTCTCAGCTGTCGCGCCGCAGTCCGCGCGAAGACCAGCGCGACGGCGGCCGCCTCGCTTCAGAGCGATGAGCCGCGGGGCGATGAGCTTGCTGCGACGGCGCGTGAGTATCTGGCGATGGCCGCTCGACTCCTGCACCCGCCGCGCCCGTGCCTGGTTGCCGTCGGCGGACTCTCGGGATCTGGGAAATCCACGCTGGCGTATGGAGTGGCGCCGTCGATTGGCGCAGTGCCGGGCGCAGTCGTTCTGCGGAGCGACGAGACGAGAAAGCAACTCGCCGGCGTTCCTGTCCTCGAGCGCCTCGGCGCGGACGCATACTCGCCGCGAATGTCCGAGCGCGTCTACGGTGCAGTGGCGGAGCGGGCGGCCGTTCTATTGCACGGTGGTCACAGCGTCGTCGTCGATGCGGTGTTTGCGCGTCCCGAGGCTCGAACGGCGATTGAGCACGTTGCGAGTGCTGCGTCGGTGCCGTTTATGGGGCTGTGGCTGGATGCGCCCGAGTCGGTGCTGATCTCCCGAGTCGAAGGACGCCGAAACGATCCGTCAGATGCGGACGCAGCGGTCATTCGCGCGCAGCGCGACCGGGACATCGGACATATGCAGTGGTCGCGCATCGACGCGTCGCACTCGCCGGAGGCGGTGCTGTCGAACGCCACAGACCGGCTGCGGGGTGAGTTGAGCCTCGTCCAGGGTTAATTCGCTCCTGGTGGGGGAAAGGGCCCACTCTCCACCCGCGTCATTGCGCAACCACCAGCCGCACGCGATGCCACCGCGGCACCTGCCTTGGCGGAAGTCTTGCTGCACACCTTCGCGTACCACCCGTGAAAGGGGGTCACGATGAAACGCCTTGTGCTGTGTGCGATCGTCGCCGGCGCATTCGCCGCCAGTTCTGTGGGTATTGGCGCGGCCGCGATGCCTACGGTCGGCGGCCGCGACGGCCTGCAACTATTCGCTGCGCGAGTCGCGTCGTACGCCGAGCTGCATCAACGGCTCGACGCGCGCGTCCCTCCGGCGAAGCCCTCGGACGATGTCAACGATGTCATCCGCCGGCGAGAGTCTCTTGGCTGGTTGATGAGGGCGGCGCGCTCGAATGCCCGGCAAGGCGACATCTTCGATCCGGTGGTTGCCGTGGCCGTGCGGGATGTCATTGCCAACGCGCTGAACGGCCTGGACGTCGAAGGACTCCTCGTCGATTTGTATGAGGACTGCGAGATGCCTGCCGGGTATCGTCCGCTGGTGAACGGGATGTATCCGGATTGGGCGGTACACGAGATGCCAGTCGTGCTTCTGATGGCGCTTCCGCAACTGCCCGAGGGGATTCAGTACCGCCTCGTCGATCACGATCTGCTGTTGTGGGACGTAGACGCCGACGTGATCATCGACGTCCTGCCGGACGCGCTGCCGACCGCCAGCTCATAGGAAACCAGGCGACGCCCTCCTAGCGCACCGGGAGGGCGAAGCCAGCGGTCGTAGTGGCCGTCTCGGGCTCCGCCGGAGCCATGTCACGCACAGTGAGCACTGGGCACAGTGCCTTTTGCACAACGCGCTCGGCGACGCTGCCCATCAATGCATGGGCCACGCCGGTGCGTCCATGCGTTCCCATCACGATCAGATCAAAGTGACCGGTCGCCGCGTGCTCGATGATCGTCGGCACCGGCGATCCGTGAACCACCTCGGTCGTCGCCACAAATCCGTGCGCCGCCAGGTCCTTCTTCAACTCGTGGAGTTGCGCCTGGGCCGCCTTGGTGAGTTCGTTGAGCAGCTCAGGAATGTTCGCGGCGAACGCGTCGGCTTGCCAGGCGCCAGTTACGAATGGATCCTCGACCACGTGCAGGAGCGAGACCCGCGCGCCGAATTTGTTGGCGAGTGTCGTGGCATAGCGGACGGCCCTGTTCGAGTGCGCGCTGAAATCGACAGGAACCAGAATCCGGTTGATTGATTCAGTCATGGCCGTTCTCCCCCGAGCGTGAGTCCATCTACTGTGCAGATAGCATTGAGCGTGCCAGACTGGCGAAGCGGCTGCTCTTAGGTTCTCAACGAGCCGATGATGGGGCAGTGGTGATTCTCCGCTCTGCTGCGGAGTTATCCGCAGCAGGTCGTCGCGACATACCGCGGCCTGAACCAAGACACAAGCAAGACGAGCGGTGCGGCGCGGTACGAGCGTTGCTCGTACTCGAAGCATGCTGGTCACTGCTCCCACCCACACCGCGGTTCACGGGCACGTTAGTCCTGGGTTTGAAGGCGTGCTCCACGCCTTCGTGAACAACTTCGAACAGCGAGAGGAACTCGGCGGCGCCTGCTGCGCCTACTACCGCGGCGTAAAAGTCGTCGATCTGTGGGGCGGCATCCGCAACCAGCAGACCGGCGAGCCGTGGGAGCAGGACACCATGGTGCTCGTCCACTCGACCACCAAGGGCCTCGCGGCGATGACGCTGGCGCTCGCGCATTCGCGCGGCTGGTTGGACTACGAATCGCCGATGTCCAGGTACTGGCCCGAGTTCGCGCAGCACGGCAAGGAACACGTGACCGTTCGCCAGCTGCTCGCACACCAGGCCGGTCTCTTCGTCCTCGACGTGCCACTCGATCGTGCTCTCGTGAGCGATCTGGATCGCCTGGCAGTGGTGTTGGCGCGGCAGACGCCGGCCTGGGAGCCCGGGACGCGCCAGGGCTACCATGGCATCACGCTGGGGTTCTACGAGAGCGAGCTGTTGCGTCGCATCGATCCGCAGCACCGGAGTGTAGGGATCTTCTTCGACGATGAAATCGCCGCCCCGCTCGGGTTGGACGTCTACATACGGCTGCCCGAGTCGATACCCGACTCGCGCCTGGCCACGCTGTCTCGGCCGGGAATGGTGGAGATGCTCCAAGGCTTCGGGCCGCGGTTCATGTTGAGCGCGCTCAATCCACACTCGAAGATTGCTCAAACGCTGCGAGGATCCGAGCTGCCAATCGATGTCACGCGCATCTACGCGCGCAATTTCGAGGTGCCGTCGGGCGGCGCCGTCGGCACGGCTCGCGCGATCGCGCGTGCCTACAGCGTCTTCGCGAGCGGCGGACGCGAGCTGGGTCTGCGCCGCGAGACGCTGGATCTGCTCGCCGCTCCTGCCGTTCCTCCGAAAAACGGATTCCTCGACGAATGCCTGAAAGGGGAAGTGCAGTTCTCACTCGGCTTCATGAAACCGAGCGCGGTGTGGCCCTTTGGCTCGCCGGCGTCCTACGGGTCTCCCGGCGCTGGCGGATCGATCGGATTCGCCGACCCGTCGTCGGGCGTCGGCTACGCCTACGTGACGAGCAGGATGGGGACCACGCTGACCGGCGACGCGCGGGACGTGGCGCTCAGGGATGCACTGTACGCCGCCCTTCGCGCTTAAGTTGCAGCGGACGACGCGCGATCGATGCGTCGCACTGGTATGCCGGCGTAGACGGTGTCGGATTCCAGGGTCGAGTGCTTGGGCACCAGGCTCATCGCGCCGACTTGGCAACCGTCGCCGACCGTCACTCCGATGTCAATCACCGAACCGAGTCCGATCGTGACACCCCGTCCGAGACACACGCGAGCCGTCTTCACAACGCCAGCTTCGACGGTATGTCCCGACAGGTGCACTTCGCTTCCGATCACGACATCGTCACCGAACTCGAGCAGGTTGTGATCGCTGACGAACAGCGAGTTCACGTACACCCGTTTGCCAATTGTCGCGCCGTTGAGACGGAGATAGCCGGTCCAGATCGGAGAGCCGCGAAAGATGCTGCCAGCGAGGACACGTACCAGGTGCAAGGCCACCATGTACCGCGACCAGCGCATCAATGGCCAACTCATGTCTGAGATGCGCATCGTGGCGTCGGCCGGTGAGTGCGCGCCGGTGACACGATTGGCGAGTGCAGACGCGACCATCAGGCAGAGCGCAAACGCGATGTACGATGGGACGAGCAGGACGCTGAACACCGCAGCGCGTCCCAGCGAGTCCGGCGTGATTCGCGTCAGAAGCGCCGTCCAGAACGCGACGACCGGCAGGGCGGCCGTAGCACACACGACGGTCTCGACAACGACGATGGCCACCACCGTGCAGCCAACGCGCCAGACCACCGCGGCAGACGCGCGCAGGTTGCTGGATCGAGCATCCATCATGGCCACTCCGAACGATGCCTACAATAACGTCCTTGCCGTGCAGGGCAGTGGTGAGCCACTGGTGCTGGTCTCCGGCATGGATGGTACCGGAAAGCTGTTCTATCGCCAGGTGCCACTACTGGCTCGGTCGTATCGTGTGGCGACGTATGCGCTGCGCGACGCGGCAACGACGATGGAGGAGCTCGTCGCCGATCTCGGACGAGTGGTCGATGTCGTGGCAGGGCAGGAACGGCGAGCAACGATCGTAGGGGAGTCCTTTGGCGGAGCGCTCGCGTTGAGCTTTGCACTCGCGCGGCCGGAGCAGGTGGAGCGGCTCGTTATCCTCAATTCGTTTTCTCATTTCACGCCGCAGAATCGTCTGCACCTCGCGCGGTTCGCGTTGCGGGCGCTGCCGTGGGGCGCGATGGCGCTCGCCCGCCGGCTGACCGCGTGGCGCCTGCACTCGAGGCACACGCACCGTGCCGAGATCCGCCGCTTTCTCGATCTGACGGCGTCGGCCAGCCGCGACGGGTACTGCAATCGTCTGCAGGTGCTCATGAAGTACGACGTCCGGCACCGGCTGAACGACATCCGCGTGCCGACGTTGTTTCTCGCATCCGAACTCGACCATCTCGTGCCGTCGGTCGCTCAGGCGCAGTACATGGCCGCCCGAGTACCCGGCGCGGCCGTCCGGGTCCTGGGCGGCCACGGCCACATCTGCCTGATCGCGCCGGACCTCGACCTGGCGGCCATTCTTTCGGCGTGGCAGCGGTCAGCGCCGTAGATCAGCACATCTCGTCGATCGGCTCGACTTCATGTGGTTCTGCCGGTTCGACGACGATTTGATTGTCCACGCGCGTGATGCCGGGCGCGCTGCCGGCGGCGCGCTCCGCCGCGTCACGCTGTAACCAGGTGCTCACGATTCCCGTGAGGGTCACGAGATCGTCGCGCACGGTCACCCGGACTTGCCGCGCATCCAGATCGGCGTGGTGATGCATCGCCGCCACGATGCGCCGTTGAACATCGCGCTGTGCGGCTCGTGGTTTGACGGTGATGTGGTTGAAGATGCCCAGCAACCCGCGTACGTGCTTGACGGCGCGCTCGGCCGCTTCTTTCTGCAGCAGCCATTCCACCTGTCCGGTCAGTGTCAGGTGTCCGCGATGCACGACGACCTGCACCGCGTCGCCGAAAACGGGCCGCGTCTTCAGACAGACGATTGCGTCGTGCGCGATGTCCGAATCGGTCCTGCCGACGATCTGACGCACGGTGATGTCGTTGGCCACGCCGCGAACTCCGCGAATGTGTTTCGCCACCCGCTCGGCGGCGAGCTTCTCGGCGTAGCTATCGACGAAGCCGGTCAGCGTAACGACGCCGTCGCCCGCGCTGACGCCGATGGCGCTGGCGTCAACTTCCGGGTCCCAATCGAGCTGACGCACGACGGCCCCTCGAACGCGAAGATCAGTTCCGGTAATGCTTGCAGTAGTCATGCTGACTCCCTTCACTCTGTCTCCAGCTCGATGAGCCGGTCCTCGCCCTCTCGGCAGATGAGCAGGAACACGGTGCTCCCGGCCGGAATGCCCTGGAGCGCATACACCGCCTCGGCGGCAGTGCGAACCGCCTGTTGGTTGATCCGTCGGATGACGTCGCCCGGTTCGAGGTCCGCCGTCGCCGCGATGCTGCCGCGTTCGACGCGCTTGACGATGGCGCCGTCCACCGGCGCCAATGCTGATGGTGGCGGATCGACAAACGTCAGCCCGAGGTCGCCGATGCGGTTGGCAGTGGGGCGATGCGCCTTCTGAGGAGCCGGCACCGGCAGTTCCCGGATGTTGACGTCGATGGACTGCATGCGGCCATCGCGAACGACCACCGCACGCGCTCGAACGCCAGGCGGCGACGACGAGACGCGGGTCGTCAGATCGTCCGCTGTATCGATCGGTGTTCCGAGGAACTCGACAACGACGTCGCCTGGCCGCAAACCGGCTGCGTCTCCCGAGGAACGTTTCTCGACGGCCGTGACTAACGCGCCGCGTGCGGCCGGCAATCCCAGGGCCCTGGCGTCGTTGTCGGTGATCAGCGTGTGCCTGAGCCGCACGCCGATGGTGCCGCGGACGACATGGCCCGCACGCAGACCTGGAAGAACCGACTTGACGACGTTGATCGGGACCGCGAATCCGATGCCCATCGTCTCGCCGAGATCGTCGGCCAGCATCGCCAGGTTGATGCCGACGACTTCGCCGCGCGCATTCAGCAGCGGACCGCCGGAGCTGCCGGGGTTGATTGACGCATCCGTCTGAATCAGCTTCTGCCAATGTCCGTCGTTGATTTCGAAGCTGCGGCCGACATAGCTGACGACGCCAACCGTCGCCGTATGCCCGAGTTCGTACGGGTTGCCGATGGCCATCACCCAGTCGCCGGTCTCGAGCGCGTCGGAATCACCGAGAGTGGCCACTGGAAGATTACGTGGCCCGCCGATGAGCCTGATCACTGCGGTATCAGAGGCTGGATCGCGGCCGACGACCGTGGCGCGGTACGCGGTCGTCTCGCGCCCGAGCAATCGAACTTCGAGCACATCGACGTCGGCCACGACGTGGTCGTTGGTCAGGATGTCGCCGTCGGAGCTGATGAGGATTCCCGACGCGATCTCGCGCTGTGGACCTCGGCGGAAGATACGTTCAAAGAGGCGCTCGTACGCGTCGGCATCCTCGCTGGAGGCTGGATCGACCCACGTCGTGGTCTTGATGGCGACGACGATAGGATTCTGCTGCCGGGCGACGCCGTGGAAGACGCTGCGTTCACTGGACGTTGATTGAGCCGGAGTCGCCTGCAGTGAGAGGCGCGAGGTCGACACGACCATCAGCACGGCGACCAACAACCCCACGCGACCGGGTCCACGCATAGATGCCTCCACTGCGCGGAAGAGCAGACTCCGTACCGGCCGCTGACGCGGATAACCGACCGGATTGCGCCTGAATCTGCCGTTGGTCTGCCAACCGCAATCCGAGCGTGCGGAGATTTTCGCGAGGTCCCGAAATATCCCACCGTTCCTGAGGCGGACGTCGAGCCCAATACCGTCTTGGCGGTTGAAGGAGCGACCGCGCACTGAAGCGCGTCACGGTACGAGCACCGCTGCGCCCGAGATGCGTCCCGCGCGCAGATCGTCGAGCGCCTGGTTGGCCTCAGCGAGCGGATAGGTCTGGATATGGGTGCGCAACGGAAGGTCGCCGGCGAGCGACAGGAACTCCTCCGCGTCTCTGCGGGTCAGGTTCGCAACCGATCGAACGACGCGTTCCTCCCAGAGCAAGCGATACGGAAACGACGGGATGTCGCTCATGTGGATGCCGGCACAAACGACGACGCCGCCCGGCTTCGTCCGCAGGAGGGCCTCGGGCACGAGGCGGCCCACCGGCGCGAAGATGATGGCGCAGTCGAGCGGGACGGGCGGCGGCTCATTCGACGGACCGGCCCATCTTGCGCCGACGTCTCGCGCAAAACGCATCGCTTGATCGTCGCCGGGCGACACGAACGCGTAGACCTCGCGGCCCTGATGCACGGCGACCTGAGCGATCACGTGTGCCGCCGCGCCGAAGCCGTAGACGCCGAGCCGCGGACCCGGACCGGCCATCCGATACGCGCGGTATCCGATCAACCCGGCGCAGAGCAAGGGTGCTGCGTGGGTGTCGTCATAGGTCGCGGGCAACGAAAAGCAGAATCGCGCGTCGGCAACGGCGTACTCCGCGTAGCCGCCGTTGATCTGATAGCCGGTGTAGCGGGCCCTCCGGCACAGGTTCTCCCGCCCGGCGAGACAGAATTCGCACTCGCCGCACGACCAGCCCAGCCACGGGATGCCGACGCGCGCGCCGGGCTCGAACGCGGTGACGCCAGCACCGCACCGTTCAACGCGGCCCACGATCTCATGACCCGGCACGATCGGCATCGGCGCTCCAGTGAGCTCGCCGTCTACGACATGGAGATCGGTGCGGCAGACGCCGCAGGCCATGACGCGCACGAGAATCTCCGAAACGCCAGGTGCCGGAGTGCCCAGCTCGATCGGTTCCACGCGGTGAGCGTCAGGTCGTGTCACTGCCATCGCGCGCATCGGTTGTCCTCGTTCCAGCGCTGAATCGCAGCGTGGGGAAAATCACCGGCGGGCCTGGAAGATCTCCCAGCCATGCACCGACGCAGGTGCCCATCCGCACACGCTGACATCAGACTGCCGGTACCACCATTGCACATTGGTAACGGCATCAGGAGTATGGTCACGCAGACATCCCGCGACGCAATCGGCTTCCGCGACAGCCTCGCTGAAACAGTGCAAGTCAGCACCATCCCGGCCGTGGAATGGCAGGCGCGATGTTGATTCACCAGCTTTCCCTCGACGCCGCCTTCGCCACCCTCCGCAGCTCGCCGGCTGGTCTGTCGCACGCGGATGCGCTCGCTCGCCGCCGAGAGTTCGGCGCCAATCGCATCGAACGTCTTCCATCAACGCCGCTCGTCTTACGCTTCGCTGGTCAGTTCACGCACTTCTTTGCCATCCTGCTCTGGGTGGCGGCACTCCTCGCGCTTGTCGCCGATCTCCGTATGCCCGGTCAGGGCATGGCGACGCTGGCGATTGCGATCGTTGCGGTGATTGTGGTCAACGGCGTCTTCTCGTTCTGGCAGGAGTATCGCGCCGAGGAGACCATGGCGGCACTGCAGCGGCTCCTTCCGCACCAGGTCAGAGCGCTGCGCGATGGTGCCGTCGCCGTCATTCCTGCCGAGGATGTCGTGCCCGGCGATGTGATCTTCGTCAGCGCCGGTGACGACGTTCCGGCCGACGGCCGCCTCATCGAAGCCTTCGGCGTGCGCGTGAGCAATGCCACGATCACCGGCGAAGCGCGGCCGGTATCACGCGAGACCCGTCCGTCCACGGAGACCGATTTGCTGCGTAGCCGCAACGTGCTGTTGACGGGCACATCGGTCACCAGCGGGGAAGCGAAGGCCGTGGTGTTCGCGACGGGGATGCACACGGCGTTTGGGAAGATCGCCGCCCTCACGCAAACGACGGTCGATACGCCGTCGCCGCTGCTGAAGGAAATCGCCGCGCTGAGCCGCCTGATCGCCGCACTGGCGCTGACCATTGGGCTGGCGGTCTTCGTGATCGGCAGGTTCATCGGTCTTCCGGTGTCGATCAGTCTCGTCTTCGCGATCGGCATCATCGTCGCGAACGTCCCCGAGGGTCTCCTCCCGACGGTCACGCTCTCGATGGCGATGGCCGCTCGGCGCATGGCGAAACGGCGCACCCTGGTGCGTCATTTGCCCAGTGTGGAGGCGTTGGGCGCGGCGTCGGTGATCTGCACCGATAAGACCGGCACGCTGACCCAGAACCGCATGAGCGTCCGTTCGATCTATGTCCCCAGTGGGTTCATCGAGCCTGCGGCCGTTCGTGTCCCCACATTCGCGCATCCGCACCGTCGTCTGCTGGAATGCGCAGCCTGCTGTCACGACCTCAAGCGCTCGAGCGACAAGGGGCCAGGGCAGTGGATTGGCGATCCGATGGAGCAGGCGCTGGCGCGGATGGCCGCGGATGCGCTGGGCGGCCCGGTGAAGTGCGAACGCATCGACGAGATCCCATTCGAGCCGGAGCGCCAGCGCATGGCGACCGTTCACCGCATGGCCGACACTGTCGTGCTCTTTGCGAAGGGCGCTCCCGAGGCGCTGCTGCCATGCGCACGCTGGATCGAGGTCGAGGGCCAGCCGAGGCCGCTCACAGCGGAGTGGAACAGCACCCTTGCCCGGACGGCGACCGAGATGGCCGATCGCGGGTTGCGCGTCCTGGCTTTTGCCTATCGCGTGCTGCCTTCGACGTACGTGCTCGCGGAGGCGGAACAAGATCTCATCGTCACTGGACTCGTCGGGTTCGAGGATCCGCCGCGCACCGAGGTTCCCGCCGCGGTTGGCCGCTGCCGCGACGCGGGTATCAAGGTCGTCATGGTGACCGGCGATCACCCGCACACGGCACTGGCCATTGCGCGCGAGGTTGGCCTGGTCCGGAGCAGCAGTGCGACGGTGCTGACCGGCGACGATCTCGCCCGCCTGTCAGACACGCAGCTACAGCTTGCGCTTGATGCGCCGGAGATCGTCTGTGCGCGGGTGACGGCCGAGCAGAAGCTCCGCATCGTCACGGCGTTTCAGCGCAAGCGCCACATCGTGGCGGTCACCGGCGACGGCGTGAATGACGCGCCCGCGCTGCGCGCGGCAGACATCGGCATCGCCATGGGGCTGTCGGGAACCGACGTCGCCCGCGAGGCCTCCGACCTCGTGCTCCTCGACGACAACTTCGCCAGCATCGTTGCCGCGGTCGAAGAGGGCCGGGCGGTCTTCGAGAACATCCGCAAGTTCCTCACCTACATCCTGACGTCGAATATTCCCGAGCTGGTGCCGTATCTCGCGTTCGCGTTCGCCCGTCTGCCGCTGGCGTTGACGGTCGTCCAGATTCTTGCCGTCGATCTCGGCACCGACATGGTGCCGGCGCTGGGTCTTGGAGCCGAGCCGGCGCATTCGGGCTTCATGCAGCGGCCGCCGCGCACTCGTGAGGATCGTCTGTTGACGCCGGGGCTGCTGGTCCGCGCCTATGTGTTTCTGGGAGTCATGGAGGCGGCCGTGGCGATGGCGGCGTTTGTCAGTGTGTTGGTTGCAGGCGGATGGCACTGGGGCGGCGATCTGTCCCCCACAGACCCGCTGTACCGCCAGGCCACGACGGCGTGTCTCATCGCGATCGTGCTCATGCAGGTCGTGAACGTGCACCTGTGCCGCAGTCGCCGAGCCTCGCTGTTCACCATCCCGCTGCTGGGAAACCGCCTGATCACCGCGGGCATTGTCGTGGAGCTGTGCGTGGCGCTCTTGATCACCTACACCGCAATCGGAAACCAGTGGTTCGGGACGGCACCAGTGCCTTGGTGGGTGTGGCTAGGGGTGCTGCCGCTCGGTGTCATGATGCTGGGATTCGAAGAGATCAGAAAGGCAGTCGTGCGGCGCCAGACACGCTCGTTGACGCACTACCGGAACAGAAGAGACGCGCCGGCTGCGACCACCATTCCGAGCAGCGTGCCACCGGCGACGCGGCGATAGCCGACGCTGCCGAAGAAGAGGGCGACCGTCAGCTTCAGCACGGTGTTCGACAAGACGCCGATCGCGATGGCGAGAGCCGCCGTCTCGAGCGAAACGGCCGGCGCGACGTGACGGGCCATGGAAACTGTGAGCGCATCGACGTCTGTCAAGCCGAGTACCGTGGCGGTACCGAGAATCCCGCTGTTGCCCCAGAAGCGGCCCGCAACCCACACGAGCATGAGGACTCCTTGAAAGAGCGCAGCCATCTGCAGGGCCACCGGAAGCTGCAGAGGATTCGCCACCGGCTGCTCGGTGGCGTCGTCGCCGTCGGTTTGTCGAGCGCCGATCCAGGTCATCGCGAACGCCACCAGCGCCGGGAGCGCCAGATACGGCAAGACATGTGGCAGCAGCGACAGATTGAGCACCGCCGTGGCGAGCAGCACGCGCGGATAGAGCATCGCATTCGCCGCCACCGCACCGAATCCCAACGCGCGGCCCGAGGTCTCGTCCGCGTGACTGGTACGAGCAAACGTGAACGTGACGTTGGTTGACGAGGCAAGGCCGCCGATGAGTCCCGTCACGAGATAGCCACGGCCCGATCCTGCGACACGACGTGCGAAATACCCGACGAAGCTCAGCCCCGAAAAGAACAGCACCAGTGCCCACAACTCTCGCGGGCGAACCCCGCCCAGAGGTCCGTAGGGTCCTTCCGGCAGGAGCGGCAGGACGACCAGCGCCATCACCGCGAACCGGGCCGCGGCACGAAGCCCGATGTCATCAATGCGCTCGACCAGCGCGTGCAGCCGCGACTTCTCGACCAGCAGCAGTGTCGTCACGGCGATGACACCCGACGCGAGGCGATGCGCGCCGGTGCCGGCGACGACGCCTGCGGCGACGACGACGAGCGCAGCGACCTCGGTTGTGCCGTCAACGTCGGTCCCCATCCGGGCGACGTAAGCCGCAGCCGCGATTGCGGCCGCGCCGGCGACGAGCACTGTCGCGGGAAGTGTGAGTCCATTCACCCACAACCAACCGGCGAGGCCACCGAGCCCTCCGAGCAGGGTGAACGTTCGTACGCCAGCGAATCGGGCGGCGGCACCGTCGGCATGTCCGGACCACTGGCGTTCGACACCGACGGCCGTACCGCCGAGGGCGGCAATGAAGAGTCCCAGGATGTCGATCGGCATCACATGCTTTGGAAGCATGTTGAATGCCCACCCCATCGTGCGTCGAGCGGGCCGCAGGGTACGGCGCGTTCGCGCGAAATTTTCGCAGTACCGGAAAAAATCCCCAGCCGAACCGGGGAGTCTGGCGCGACAGACGCGATCCTGGGAGGCCATCCATCCGGCATCGCTGATGCAGGTTTCTGATTTCGATGGCAACAGCAATGACGGACGTCGTCGTACGCGATGGATCGACGGTGTGCGTACGACAAGCCCAGGGACGCGATATCACAGCGCTGCTGCAGTTCCTGCAGTCGCTGTCCCCGCAGAGTCTGTACTACCGGTTCCATGGGCTCCCGGCGCTCACCGAACCCGACGTGCGAACGCTGATCGGCGCAAATGGCCGCGCGGCGACGACGCTCGTCGCCGAGTCCGGCGGGCGCATCGTGGCGTTCGCCGGGTACTACCCGCATCGAGATACACCGGATCGAGCTGAGGTGGCCTTTGCCGTCTCCGACGAGGTCCAGGGCCACGGCATCGGCACGCGTCTACTCGAGCAGCTCGCCAAGATCGGTCGAGACGCCGGGATCACCACGTTCGACGCGTACGTGCTCACCGCCAATCGGCAGATGCTCGAGGTGTTTCGCAAGTCGGGTTTCTCGGAGACGATTCGACTCGAGGGCGGGCTGTGCCATGTCGTGTTGTCCCTCGCCGTCACCGACCAGTTCGTCGAGCAGGCCGCGTCGCGCTCGCAGACCGCCGCGGCCGCATCCATGCGCGCGTTCTTCGAGCCACAGGTCGTTGCTGTCGTTGGCGCCAGCGAGACCCGCGGGAAGATCGGATCGGAGATTCTCAACAACCTGCTCGCCGCTGGATTCATGGGCACCGTGGTCCCCGTGCATCCCACGGCTCGCGAGGTGGCCGGATTGACGGCCTATCCGCGCGTGACGGAGGTGCCGTTTGCGATCGATCTCGCGATGATCGTCGTCCCATCGGATCAGGTCCTGGCGGTGGTCGATGACTGCATCAGCAAGCATGTCCCTGCGATCTGTGTCATCAGCGCCGGCTTCAGCGAATGCGGCGACGAGGGACGTGCACGAGAGGCCGTGCTGCTCGACAAGGTGAGGCGGGCGGGCTGCCGCCTGATCGGGCCCAATTGCATGGGGCTGCTCAATACCGATCCGGCGGTCCGGTTGAACGCGACGTTCTCGCCTGTGTATCCGCCGCGGGGACGCGTGGCGATGTCCACGCAGAGCGGCGCCCTCGGGCTGGCGATTCTCGACTACGCCCGGCGCCTCGACATTGGCATCTCCAGCTTCGTCTCGGTCGGCAACAAGGCCGACGTCTCGGGAAACGATCTGATTCAGTGCTGGGCCGAGGATCCCAACACCTCGGTCATCCTTCTCTACGTCGAGAGCTTCGGAAACCCGAAGAAGTTCGCCGAGATCGCCCGGCGCGTCGGCCGAACCAAACCGATCGTTGCCGTGAAGGCTGGACGGTCCACGGCCGGATCGAGGGCGGCGGCGTCGCACACCGGCGCGCTGGCGACCAACGACGTGGTCATTGACGCGCTATTCAAACAAGCCGGCGTCATTCGGACCGAGCGTCTCGAGGAGATGTTCGATGTCGCGGCGCTGCTGGCGCACCAACCGATTCCGCGCGGCCCGCACGTCGCCATTCTGACGAACGCCGGTGGGCCAGGCATACTGGCCGCCGACGCCTGTGAGGCCAACGGCCTGGAACTTCCGCCGCTCGGCGACGCCACCCGGTCGGAGCTGCGCTCGTTTCTTCCGGCGGCGGCCAGCGTCAACAATCCCGTGGACATGCTGGCGTCGGCGCCGGCGGAGCATTATCGCCGCGCGCTTGCGTTGCTGCTTCGCGACGAGTCGGTTGACAGCGTCATCACAATCTTTATCCCGCCGCTTGTGACGGAGCCCACGGCTGTTGCGGCGGCGATCGCCGCCGCCGTCGCGGATGAACGCGACAAACCGGTGCTCGGTGTGTTCATGCGATCGGAGGGCGCTCCTGCTGCGCTGTCGCCGATCCCGTCGTACGCGTTTCCGGAGTCCGCGGCTCACGCGCTCGCGCGGGTGACCGCATACGGACGGTGGCGGTCGAGGCCGATTGCTCACGCTCCGACGCTCGATAGGTTTGACGCAGATGGGATTCGGCAGATTGTCCAATGCGTACTGAAGCGAGGTGCGGGGTGGGCATCGCCCGACGAAGCGCAGGCGCTGCTCGCCGCTGCGGGTATTGCGACGGCCAACGCGCGCGTCGCGACCGCGCGCGAGGAGGTTGTTCGTGTCGCCTCACAACTTGGATTTCCGGTGGCACTCAAGGCGCTGGGCCCGACGCTGCTTCACAAGACGGAGCGACAGGCCGTGACCCTGAACATTCACGACGCGTCAGGTGCACTGGCGGCCTACGATGACTTCACGAGCCGCTTCGGCTCCGATATGACGGCAGCGCTCGTCCAGCAGATGGTGCCGCCAGGTGTCGAGATGATCGTCGGAGCGCTTCACGATCCGGTGTTCGGCCCTGTGGTCGCCTGCGGAACCGGGGGGATCCTGGTCGACGTGCTCGCCGACACGGCGTTCAGACTCCATCCACTGAGCGCGTCGGACCCTGCCGAGATGATCGATGAACTCCGGGGAGCACGGCTGCTGCGCGGTCACCGCGGCTCGCCACCGGCCGACGAACCGGCCCTGCGCGATGTTCTCCTTCGCGTCTCCGAACTGATCGGTGTTGCTCCGGAGATTCACGAGCTCGATTTGAATCCGGTCATCGTGCTTGCCTCTGGCGCACGCGTCGCTGACGTGCGGGTGCGCATCGAGGCGTCAAGGCCATCTACGCGTGGGCGTCGCGTCGAGTACTGACGACGCGACGTCTGGACGTGCCCTTCGTGATATTGGGGGGTCGGGGAAATTTCAAATCCACGGGAAATTTCCCCCACCGTCCCCAGGCGTCAGCGCCCTTTGCCCGGCCGATTCGGCCGACATTCACGGCACGCCGATTGCTCCGTCATCGTCAACGAGGAGTTGCATTTCATGCGAGCACACAATCCCGATGACGCCATGGTCTTGTTCCGTGTCCGTGCGGAGTTCGCCGAGATGCCAGGGCTCAGGCTCACCCTGCCGCAAGCGTCACGGCTCTTTCACCTCGAGACGGATCGGTGCGAGCGCGTGCTGACATCCCTGGTCCGCACTGGCCAATTGGTGCTGAGGGACAAGACGTTCGTGCAAACGCGGTCGGCCTGACCCGCCGAGCGCCGGGAGACGATCATGCTGACGCTGCAACGCATTCTGTGTCCCATCGATTTCTCGGAGTCATCCCGGCACGCCCTCAGGTATGCGAAGGCGCTCAGCTCGTGGTACGACGCGCCGCTGACCGTCTTTCACGTGTGCGTGGACCTGCCAGTCTTCGAGATTGGGTCGCCGTTCGGCCATTCGGCGTCCACCGCCGCGGTGGTGGAGGAGGCGCAGCTGGCGCACCGGCGCGTCGCCGTGAGCCAGTTCGCCAACACCGAAATCGGGGACGCGGCGATTGACGTGGTCGTCAGCGAAGGCACAGACGCGAAGGCCGAGATCCTCAAGGAAGCGGCGGCGCACGAGGGGACACTGATCGTCATCGGTACGCATGGGCGATCCGGCATCCAGCACATGCTGCTCGGATCGGTCGCCGAAAAGGTGCTGCGCAAAGCCCTGTGCCCGGTACTGGTTGTGCCACCACACGCGGCGAACGTGGACGAGGGAGCGTCCCCGGTATTCAAACGGATTGTGTGTGCCGTCGATTTCTCAACGAGCTCGCTGCTTGGTTTGAAACTCGCGCTCGCGCTGGCCCAGGAGGCCGACGCGCGACTCACGCTGCTGCATGCGATCGAGTTCCCCCACGCGTTGCGCGAGATCGTGTTCTCCACCGACGCCGATGTCGATCGTCTGCATGTGGCTGCCGAAGCCGAGTATCTGCGACGCCTGCGCGCGCTGGTTCCCGCGACGGCACGAACCTACTGCACGGTGACGAGCCACGTCGGCGAGGGCAAACCTGCGCGGGAGATTGGACGTATCGCTACCGCCGAGCACGCCGACCTCATCGTGATGGGTGTCCAGGGGCGGGGCGCCGTGGATTTGATGGTGTTCGGCTCCAACACGAACGCCGTGATTCGCAGCGCGACGTGTCCCGTGCTCGTCGTGCCGACGCCGCGCAGTTGACGCGGCGTCGGCACGGCATTTCTGCCGGCTACGGTAAGCGCACGGCTGATGCCACCAGGTATCCGGCGCCGTACGCGGCGGCGGCAACGATGGTTCCCAGTACGAGCGTTTCGAGTCCGCTGCGCCACCAACGGTCTCTGGTGATCACCGCGCGTGCCGCGCCGAGCAGAAACAGCGTCGCAAATGTCAGGACGGTGGACGCCACTAGCTGACGGGACGATGCGCCAGCGAAGAGATACGGCATGAGCGGCACCGCGCCGGCGACGACGAACGCCAGGAGCGTGGCAAGCCCGTGCTTCCAGGGATGGCGTTCGAGCTCGGGCAAGCCGTCGGCTTCGCGGGCGCGCTCGTCGGCGCGGATCGCCAGGAAGTTGCCGACGCCCATCGACACACCGTCAGCGGCCAGGTTGGCCGCGCCCACCACGAGCACGGCGAGCTGCGACAACTGACCACCGGCGACGCCGCTCACGACCGCAAAGGTCGTGATGAGACCGTCGTTGGCGCCGTAGACCAGATCGCGGATGTAGTGACGAGCGGTCGCCGCGGCACCGCTTGGCTCGACGTGCAGGGATGGTGGCCTCATAGGTCTTGTTCGGGCTGGCAGTGCACAAGCACGGGGACGTGGGTGCGGCCGAGCACGCGGTACGCCGTCGCTCCGGGCACGCCGCGGCGGCTGCCGCGGATGTGACGGCCCATGACCAGAATCGGATGCGATCCTGACCGCGCGACAGCGGCGGCGAGTTGCTCGGGGACAGAGCCGGTCTCGACGCTCAACGGGATGTCGAGATCGGTCTTCGCACTCACAAGTGTCGCCCCGAGCTCTACTCGGGCCTGTGCGATTTGTTCAGCGACCGCGGCCTGAGCGTGCGGCTTCCACCGCTCGAGCACACGCAACTCGGGCACCACGTGAATCGCTGTGACGGACGTCTTCAGCGTGTCAGCCAGCCGAGCCGCGGCGCCGGCGACCGCGGTGTGCGGGCGTTCAATCGCCGCGATCACCGGGCCCATGCCGGAGAGGTCCCGCGTCACCGGATTCGGGGGAACCCAGGAATCGGGAATCACGAAGACCGGTCTGTCAGCGCGCTCGAGGACTCCTTCGGCAATCGAGCCGAACAGCGCGTGTGTGGCGCCGGACATCCCGTGCATTCCCAGGACGATCAGGTCGGCCTGTTCGCGTGCGGCGATCTCGCAGATCGTGTGCGTCGGATGACCGTTCACGACGTGGTGGTTGAGCGGCGTCCACGCACCAGCCGCGATTGACCCGGCGGTGAAACGGGCGAGCTCCTCACGCGTCTCGCGCGAGAGTTCGAGCCCCTGCTCCCGGGCGGCTGCGGCCAACAGCGGATCCTCGGCATGCAGCACGTGCAGCGTGGCGTGACATTGATTCGCCAGTCGCGCGGCGAAGTCCAAGGCGACGCGGGACGACTCCGAAAAATCGACGGCAGCAAGAATCGAACGTGGAGGAATCACAGCCACATTGTCGATCAGGACACGTGCCAGGGAGGTGGTGGTGCACCGTGTTGATTACGGCGGCTGGTCACGAACGCGCGGGCCGAGGCCCGGGAATCTTCCGCAGCCGTGCGGAGTATGACCCGGCCCTGTGGTACGCTGACATTTCCTTGCAGGGTCTCAATTTCGCGGACATCTTCATCCAATTTACGGTGCTGGTGATGTCGCTCTCGATTCACGAGGCGGCGCACGCCTGGTCAGCGGACAGGCTCGGCGATCCGACGGCACGGCTGCTTGGCCGGGTGTCGGTGAATCCCGCCGTGCACGTTGATCCGATCGGCACGATTCTGTTTCCATTGATCGCCATGATCGCTCGCGTGCCGTTGATCGGATGGGCGAAGCCTGTGCCCGTGGGCATTCAGTACCTGCGTGGTAATTGGCGCCAGAAGTTCATGCTCATCGCCGCGGCAGGGCCGATCAGCAATCTCCTGATCGCGACCGTCGCCGCGGTCGTGCTGCGCGTGATCTCAGGCGGATCGCCATTTGAGGTCACGCAAGGCCTGGCCGGGCGTATCCTGCTGTTCGTCATCGAACTCAATGTGCTGCTGGCCCTCTTCAACCTGGTGCCCGTGCCTCCGCTCGACGGCGGCAACGTGCTGGCGGGCCTTCTGAGTGGCCCGGCGGCGGCGGCGTTCGACCGTCTCCGGCCGTACGGTTTCCTCATCATCTACGCGCTGCTGCTGACTGGCATCCTGTGGTCGGTGATTGCGCCGTTTGAGCGGGCGATCCTCTCCGTTCTCCTCTGATGGCAAAGCTACGGGTCGTCTCGGGCATGCGGCCGACGGGCAAGCTGCACATCGGTCACCTCGTCGGCGCGCTGAAGAACTGGGTCTCACTCCAAGAGCAGCACGACTGCTTTTACTTCGTCGCCGATTGGCACGCGCTGACCAGCGAGTTTGCGAACACCGCGCCGTTGCCGGCCAACGGTCTCGACAACGTGGCCGACTGGATTGCGGCTGGTGTGGATCCCGAGCGCAGCACGATCTTCGTGCAGTCGATGGTGCCGGAGCACGCCGAGCTGGCGACGCTGCTGTCGATGGTGGTGCCGGTCAGCTGGCTCGAGCGGGTCCCGACATACAAGGAGCAGCGCGAGCAGATCACTGACAAGGACCTCTCGAATCTTGGCTTCCTGGCCTATCCGCTGCTGCAAACAGCTGACGTGGCGATGTACGACGCGCGCCTCGTGCCAGTCGGTGAGGATCAGGTCGCGCATCTCGAGCTTTCCCGTGAGGCGGTGCGTCGCTTCAACGGGTTTTATGGCGAGGTCCTTGCCGAGCCGCAGCCCGTGCTGACGCCGACGTCGCGTCTTCCTGGCCTCGACAACCGGAAGATGAGCAAGAGCTACGGCAACACGATCGACCTCAGCGATGATGCCGAGACGGTGACCAAGAAGGTGCGGCAGATGTACACGGACCCCAAGCGGATCCGCGCCGATATTCCTGGAACCGTCGAAGGCAATCCGGTCTTCATGTACCATGACGCATTCAACACCGATCGCGCGGAGGTTGACGATCTCAAGGCGCGCTACCGGGCAGGCAAGGTCGGCGACGTCGAGGTCAAGACCAAGCTCGCGAAAGCGGTGAACGACGTGCTCGAACCGCTGCGCGAGCGGCGGCGCGAGATGCTCACTCGGCCCGGCCAGATCCGCGAGATCGTGCATGAAGGCTCGCGCAAAGCGCGCGTGATCGCACAGGCGACGATGGAGCGTGTGCGAGATGCGATCAAATTACGGTATTAGCCAAGCGTGCTCTCAGTGGCTGAAATAGACTTCGAATCTTCGCCCGACGCCTACCAGGTCAAGCTCGACGCCTTTGAGGGCCCGCTCGATCTGCTGTTGCACCTCATTCGCACGAGCGAGGTGAACATCTACGACATCCCGATCGCGATGATCACGGAGCAGTACCTGAAGTACATCGAGCTGATGCAGGAGCTCAATCTCGATGTCGCGGGTGAGTTCCTGGTCATGGCGGCGACGTTGATTCACATCAAGTCGCGCACGTTGCTGCCGCGGCCGGACCCCTCGCAAGAGGACGCCGGCCCGGAAGAGGACCCGCGCGAAGCGCTGGTGCGTCGTCTGCTCGAACATCAGAAGTTCAAGGCTGCCGCCGAACTGCTCCACGAGCGCGAGACGCTGCGCAGCGCGCAGTACGTCCGGCCGGATACCCGCGTGGCCGACGCCGCCGGCGAGGACTACGAGCCGGAGCTCGAAGTCGATCTGTTCAGCCTGCTCGCCGCCTTCCGCGGCGTGCTCGAGCGCGCCAGCCGGCGGCCGCCGATGGTCCTCCCGCCCGAGCAGATCTCGATCGAGGATCGCATGCGGCAGGTGCTCAGCCGGCTTTCTGAAACCGAAGCCATCGGCTTCGAAGATCTGTTCGCCGACGGCGACGGCTCGCGGCCGTTCATGATCGTCACCTTCCTGGCCATCCTCGAGATGATCAGGCTGAAGCTTATTCGCGTCTTCCAGTCTGGCGGCGTCGGGCCGATTCGCGTCTACAAACGCGCGCGGCCTGCCGATGCACCGCATCCGATCGACGATCCGACGGCGGGTCCGTAGAACAGCACCCGCCCTACGCTGTCCATGAACATGACCAACGAGACCGAAACCATTCACGAACCGACGCCAGCGGCCGTTTCCGCCGAAGTCAAAGCCGTCGTCGAAGCCCTGATCTTCGCGTCGCCCGAGCCGATCACGCCGAAGATGCTGTTCAGGCTGCTCAACGACGAGCCGAAGGAAGACGTCAGCGCAGCGATTGCGGCGCTCAAGGCCGACTACGAGAACCGCCCCGGTCTGCAGATGGTCGAAGTGGCCGGTGGCTATCAGATCGTCACGCGACCCGACTTGCACGAATGGGTGCGGCGGCTGTTCCACGAACGGTCGTCGCAGAAGCTGACCGTGCAGGGCCTCGAAACGCTGGCGGTGATCGCGTACAAGCAACCGATCACAGCGCTCGAGATTGCCGAGATCCGCGGGGTCAACACGACCGGCGTCCTCTCGACGCTGCTCGAGCGCCACTTGATCAAGATCGTCGGCCGCAAGAACGTCGTCGGCCGGCCGTTCCTCTACGCGACGACCAAGGAGTTCCTCATTCGTTTCGGCCTGAAGGATCTGCATGATCTGCCGAAGATCGAGGACATGGCTGAAGCGCTCGGCTTCGATCCGCCAGCGGGCCTCACGGAGCAATCACCGCGCGAGGACGTGCTGCCGCTGACCGAGGAAGACTTCGACAGTGGAAAAGTGGAGAGTGTGGATTAGTTGCGTAGAGGCGGGTCTTTAGACCCGCCTGGTGTCTTAGACGCGCTCGCCGGTTTCGCCGCAGCCTTTTTAAGCGCCGCTACTTCGTCTTCTCGCAGTTCACGCCAATCCCCAGGCTTCAATCGCCGGTCGGCGATCGGACCCACCTTGATTCGCTTCAGCGTCTGCACCGGATGGCCGACGGCTTCGCACATGCGCCGCACCTGCCGGTTGCGTCCCTCGCGAATCGTCAGCAGCAGCACGGCATCTTCGTCGCGGCGTCGCGGTGGGACGAGCACGACGGTTGCCGGAAGCGTGCGATGACCGTCGAGCGGAATGCCCTTGCGCAATCGGGCCAGGGCTTCTTCGCCTGGCGTGCCGGCCACGCGCGCCTCGTAGGTGCGTTCGACGCCATGCCGCGGATGCGTGAGCCGTGCCGCGAGGTCGCCGTCGTTGGTCAGCAGGAGGAGACCTTCGCTGTCGTAGTCCAGCCGACCGACCGGGTAAACGTATTCGCGAACTCCGCCCAGCAAATCCATCACGGTGCGGCGGCGCTGCGGGTCGGAGCGCGTGGTCACGTATCCCTTTGGCTTGTAGAGCAGGATGTGACGGAGCCGTTCGGCCGCGCGAATGCGGCGGCCGTCAACTCTGATGTCATCGGCCGCGGGATCGGCCTTGACACCCATCTCGTGGATGGTGCGGCCGTTCACCGTGACGCGTCCGTCGGCGATCAGTTTTTCAGCCGCACGGCGGGAGGCTACGCCGGCCTGCGACAGGATCTTTTGGAGTCGGATCATGCGGGTCCGCGGCGGCTGAAGCCTCCGCTCTCCGGTAATCGTAGCGCGCACGCTTCAGCGTGCGCGTGTCATTGTCGCAGCAGGCTTGCCCAGAACGAGATGAGTTTCCAGGCGTCGGAGGCAGTGGCCGCGCGATTGACCTCGGCGTGCGTGATCAAGTTGCTCAACAGCAGATGCACGTTGGCACCCTTGCTGCGCAGGTAGTCGTTGAGCAGTGCCGACTCGGCGGCCGGAATCACCGTGTCGTCGTCACCGTGCAGCAGATAAACCGCTGCCGACGGTGGATCGGGCGCTCGCTGGGGGGACAACGCGGGGTCGCTCGCGCCCAGCTGATCGAGGAACGGCACGAGCGCCGGTCCCAGCTTGCCCACGGCGCGATCGTTCACATAGTTCATGAACGTGCGTGACGGCTCTGGCATCACCTTGGCCATCTCGCGCGCCTTCTTGAACATCGCGTTTGCCTGATCCATGCTGACCAGCGTCAGCTGCGACGCGAGCAGAAAGGTCTTGATGCCTTCCCGCAGCTCCGCGACCTGGTCGGACGGCACAACGCCGTTGTCGGCGAGGCCATAGAGAATCACCGACACGCCGTAGTCATGTGGCGGGTGCGTCGCTAGGCCGGGAACCTGCGGCGCCTGGCCCGTCGCCAGGTATTTCATGACCCGCGGCAGATCGCCGTGACCGCCGAACGACAAGATGAACGCCACGCGGTCGCGGATCGCGGGTCGGCCGGCTGCGGCGATCGATAGTCCACCGGCGAAGCTGATGCCGACAATGCCGATGCGTCCGTCTGGTGCAAGGTTGGGACGCTGCGCCATCCACGAGACGGCGTCTTCGATCACGTCGGTGGCCCGCGGGGTGATCATGTACGCCTGCAGATCCGGCAACGCCATGGTCATGACGATGACGCCGGTGCCGGCCAGGTCCTTGGCGAGCGCGGTGAGGCGCGGCTCCTCGATGCCCATCGAGTGGATGCCGGGCACGAGCAGGACGGCGCGCGTCGTCTCGCCGTCGGGCATATAGAACTTGGCCGGCACGTTCCCGTAGCGGGTCGGAACCATGTGCGCCGGTTCGACCGTCACAGTGCGTGCGTACTCGTCGGCGTAGGCTTCGGCACGACCACCGAGATTGGCTGCGCGCACGACCAATGAAGCCGCTCGCACGTAAGGAGTTGTGACGAAAATCACCACGAGGCCGACGATCAGGACGATCGTCGCGATTGTCAGGAGACGGCGGGCCATCGCTGCATATTATGCGGAATTCATCGGGGTGCGAATTCTTCCCCATTGACTCGTCATGGTCTGTAGTTCATTTTCGAGGGGCCTCTGTGCAACGGACGCACAGAGGGCGTCGGAAGGCTCACGAACATGCTGCGCATTCTACCGATCACGCTTGCCCTTGGTGTGCTTTTCCTTGCCAGGTCAGCGTACGCGCAAGACCCGCAGGCGGGACAGAAGGTCTACACGTCGCAGAAGTGCTCCGTGTGCCACTCCATCGGTGGCACGGGCAATAAGAAAGGTCCGCTCGACGGGATTGGCGTCAAGCTGTCGGCCGATCAGATCCGGCAGTGGATCACTGACGCGCCGGCAATGACCGCCAAGGCGAACGCCACTCGCAAGCCGGCGATGAAGGCCTACACACTCCCGAAGGAAGAACTGGACGGTCTGGTGGCCTACCTCGCCAGCCTGAAGAAGTAACGCGGCAGGCTTGGCGTCGTGCGATTCAGTCTTCCGGCTGCCGTCCGGAATCCGATCTCGCTGGTCGGCATGACCGTCGCGACCGCGGCGGCCTGGCTGTTTCTCGCGCTGCTGGTCCTCGAGGTCTTTGGTTACTTCACGAATCCATACGTCGGTCTTCTGGTGTTTGTCTCCGTGCCGCTGGCGTTTGTCGCCGGCCTCCTGCTGATTCCAATTGGCGTCTGGTGGAACGCGCGACGACGACGGGCAGGGAAGCCAGAGGCGGAATGGCCTGTCATCGACCTGCGACAGCCGCGGCAACGCCAGATCGTGCTCGGCATTCTCGCGCTGACGTTCGTCAACGTCCTGATCGTGTCGGCGGCCGGCTTTGGCGCCGTGCACTACATGGAGCGGACTGAATTCTGCGGTCAGGTGTGCCACACCACGATGGAGCCCGAGTTTGTGGCGCATCAGGCCTGGCCGCATTCGCAGGTGTCGTGCGTCAGCTGCCACGTCGGCTCAGGTGCTGGCTCGTTTGTTGAGGCCAAGCTTGCCGGAACCCGACAGCTCTACCACCTTGCGACCAACCAAGTACCTAAGCCGGTTCCGACGCCGGTTCGAGCGCTCGGGCGTACGGAAGAGACGTGCGGCAGCTGTCATCGGATGGAGTCTCAGATCGGCGATCGCCAGAAATCGATCCGTGAGTACGCCAACGACGAAGGCAACAGCGAAACCGTGACCACGCTGACGCTGCACGTCGGCGGCGCGGCAGACCGCGCAGGCATTCACCGTCACGTGGCCCTCGACATCGAGTACGTCGCCACGAGCGCAAGCCGCGACTCGATTCCGTACGTGCGCGTCAGGGGAGCCGACGGTACGCGCGAATACATCGCTGAGGGCGTGACTGAGACACAGATCGCCACCGGCGTCCGCCGACGCATGGATTGCACCGACTGTCACAACCGGCCGGCGCACACGATGTCATTCACACCCGAGCGCGCGATCGATGCGGCGATTGCCTCAGGGCGCATTCCCGCGAAACTACCGTTCGTCCGGCGCGAAGCGGTCGCAGCCGTCACCGCCGAATACACCGATCGCGACCGAGCGCTCGCGGCGATCGCGAAGCGGCTGACCGAGTTCTATGCCGGACGCGCGGGCACCGACGCCATGCTCCTCAGGCAGGCGATCGCCTCGACGCAGGATGTCTGGTCCCGCAACGTGTTTCCGCCCATGCGCGTGAAGTTCGGTACGTATCCGAATCACCTCGGCCACGTGGATACGCCCGGTTGCTTCCGCTGCCACGACGACAGTCACAAGACCGCCGATGGCGCCGTCATTCGGCAGGAGTGCGAGCTGTGCCACACCATCGAGTAAGGCCCTTTTTCCTCCTCACTGCCGGCCTCAGCTATCTGCTGGCGCTGACCATGGTGTCTGCGACCGACGTGGCTCCAGCAAAGGCCTCGCGAGCTGGCGCGCCACGCCCGGCGATGGCACAGGCTGCACAAGCCCAGACCGGATACGTGGGCGAGTCCACGTGTCTCGCGTGTCATGACGACAAGTCGTATCAAGGCACGAAACATTCCCACGCATTCAACGCGCGGACGCCTGCGGCGGGGCAGGGGTGTGAAAGCTGTCACGGGCCCGGTCAGAAGCACGCCGAGAGCGGCGACCCTTCGTTGATTCGCAACCCGCGGAAGCTGACGCCGTCGCAGGCGAGCGACACGTGCACGTCGTGCCACACCCGCGCGTCGCACGCGCTGTGGGACGGCAGCCAGCACGATCAACGAAACATCAGCTGCGTCACGTGTCACAGCGTTCACTCGCCGAAAGGCGAGCCGCAGCTCGTCGCCACGAATCAGATGACCCTGTGCGCGACGTGCCACCGGAACGTGACGAACAAGCAGCACCGGTTCAACCACATGCCGGTGCGCGAGGGGGCGCTGACCTGCTCATCGTGTCACAACGTGCACGGCAGCACGAACGTCAAGCTACTACGCGCCGGCACGACGATCGACGAGAGCTGCACCAGCTGCCACGCCGACAAGCGCGGACCGTACCTGTGGGAGCACGCGCCGGTGACGGAGAGCTGTACGACGTGTCACGACTCGCACGGGTCGAACAACGACCGAATGCTGATCAGCAAGCTGCCGTTCCTGTGCCAGCGGTGTCACGTGACGTCACGGCATCCTCCGACGGTGTACGACGGGTTTGTGTTGAACAACTCGTCAAACGCCAACAAGGTCTACGCACGGTCATGCACCATCTGTCACCAGATGGTGCATGGGTCGAATGCACCGTCGGGCAAGGCGCTGTTGCGCTGACAGGAGGAGAGCGATGCGCAACAGACTCTTGACGATTGCCGCGCTGCTGTTGACCGCCACAGCGGCCTCCGCACAGACACCGCCCAGCCAGCCGGGACAGCCTGCGGCGAGGTCGCCGTTTCAGGGGAGCGTCGATTTCGGTGGCCTTTTCACGACCACCGACGGCGACGAAGCGCGTTACGAGCGGTACCGCGATACCCGCGACGGCGTGTATTCGAACCTCAGTGTCAATCGCGATACGTCTTCGTCGATGTTCAGCGCGCATGCGTTGCACCCCGGCTATCGCGATCAGCGTTATGACGCGACCTTGCTCACCAAGCGAATGAATGTCGCGTTCGACTGGGTGTCGGTGCCGCTCAACTACAGCTACATCGTGCGGACGCCGTTTGTGACCAACGGCAGCACACTCA
>Ga0111539_10000317_pt1 | contig 58900 bp, 87 predicted proteins | sample RhiMethybrSRZTD1_FD_79667 | JGI IMG/M metagenome (GOLD analysis project Ga0111539, IMG submission 79667) | Populus rhizosphere microbial communities from Tennessee, USA - Rhizosphere MetaG P. TD hybrid SRZTD1 (version 2) (version 2) | ecosystem: Host-associated > Plants > Roots > Rhizosphere >...
GATCGCGGTCCCCCTTCACTCCCGACCGTTGGGCGTCGTTCAGCTGGTCCTGTAAGACCGACCGCATCGAGAAGATCGGGAGCTAACATGCCTAAGCTCTTCCGGTTCCTAATTACCATCCCGGCGGAACACGCCCCTTCCCCCAGCAAGAAAGATGTGGAGGAAGAACTCCATTACCTGCTCCGGCGGCACTTCCACGGCACGAAGGTCTCGGCCCTACGGAACAACGAGATCATCATGCCGGTAACGCGGCCGCGGAGGCAGTCATGATAGGCGCCATAATGATGACCTGCGCCGTTCTTCTCTACCCCACCGGTGCGGAGCCGACCTACAACACCACGGTTATCCGCATTAACAAGCGGACCCCCGAAGCCTGCCGTATCGCCGCAGGCAAGTACAACGCCCGCACCGGCAAGAACGTCTGTACCTGCCAGCCGGTCCGTATCTATCCTAAGTCCATCCCCTCCCTAAAGGACCCAGCCAAATGATCTACCGTATCGTCGTCCCCGCCGAGCGTGTCGCTGTCGCCAAAGACCTCCTCACCGCCCGTGAGCTGAAAGACAGCATCAAGGACGGCCATGGCCTTATCGTCCGGCTGGGCCTGGAATCCGATGCCCGCGCTTTCACCGAAATGCTCCGTGACTCCACCGGCGCGGTTATCGGCTACACAGTGGAGGACTAGCTTAATGGAACCTATCGCTCCCCGGTACTATGTCCGTTTGCAGCTGATCGAGCAAACTGGCTTCGACGAGGATAGCCCCCAAGTGGTCATCCTCGATTCTACGACGCTTGCGCCGCCGAAGCTGAACAAGAACGCAGCGGAGATTGTCTTCAATACGGTGAAGAACCTCCTCTCGATCGTTCGGAACGCAAAGGAGTACCTGTGACCTACCACCCCTACATGCCCTCCGCCGGGGGTATCTGCGGAGTCTGTCAATCCCCCGCTATGTCGCCTCAGCACGTAGCGGGCTACGTTCCCCCAGCACCGGCCCCCATCATAGCGCCCGATCCCATCCCAAGCGCGGCCCAGCCGGTTCAACCCGTACCGCCGCAGCCAACATCGGCTGACGCTACAACGGGGCCGGTGCAAGGGGACCTTATCCCCCCGGAGCAGCAGACTCCCGAAGAGCGCGCAGAGGTCGCGGAGATGGCCGGGAAGGTAGAGCTTGCCTTCCCCACTATCGGCTTTATCGACCCTGTCGCCGAACTGGAGAAGATGCTCCGCATCGTCCAAGGGATGCCGCAAGACCTTAAGCTAGCCTATCCCGATAAGATCCGGGCGGCCATCCTCGCCCATGAGGCGGGGAAAGGGCCAGAAGTGAGCGATGAGGACCTCGCCCTCGCTATCTTCATACAGCGCACCTACGCCACTCCGCTGACAGAAGAAGAACTCGAAGCAAAGGCCACAGGGCGCAAGAAGCGCGATCCCGACGCCGCGGCTAAGAAGGTCCCTAAGTCCAAACAGTCCTCTGTGGACCAGCTCAAGGGAATGTTCTAATGGAGCTATACATAGAACTCCGTGGTAAAGAGTGTTGCATCACAGATATGGTGCTACACCGGGCCGAGCCCGACGTTGGCATTATGTCAGATGGCGTCAGTGACTACCGTGTCTTCATATCAGGCACCGACGAGGAAATCACTGAATCACTCACAGCCGAGGAAAAGGCTCTTGTTGATAAACGCATCACAAAGGCGATAGAGAGCGGCGCCTTCGATTGTGATTGGGACGACTAGATGAGCTTAATCCACGAGCAGTTCCAGCTCCCGGAGCAGGTCCGACCTGTTCCGCCGCCAGGGCTCGACCAGATCCGTTTCCCCTCAATCATCGACAACTCCCAAATCGGTGATTTCAGGAAATGCCCCGAACGGTGGTTCGAGAAATACTGCCGTCGGATCGTACTGATCGACCACAACGTTCACCTAATATCCGGCGGCGCCTACGCTAAGGGTGTCGAGGTCACGCGCCGCCTCTACTGGGACAAGGGCATCCCCTTCCGCGCCGCGCTAAGGGCCGGTATGCGTGCTGCCCTCCGGTACTACGGCCCCTTCGAGCCCCACGGTAAGCACTATGCCAAGAACATATGGCGAGTCCTCGGCGCGATGGAATGGCACTTTACGAAGTGGCCTATCGACTCCGGTATAATCCCCTTTCTCCCAAAGGGCGCCTCACGGCACGCCATCGAGTTTTCCTTCGCAGAGCCGATGCCGGTGGACAATCCCGACACCGGCGAACCTCTCCTCTACGCCGGCAAGTGTGATATGATCGGCCAGGACCTTGCCGCTGGTATCCTCGGCCCGGTGGACGACAAGACAACTACCCAGCTAGGCGACTATTGGCTCGCCCGGTGGGATATGTCCTCCCAGATGTTTGGCTACGTTTGGGCGGCGAAGCGCGCCTATCCCGAGTATCGAGACCTGATCCAATGCGCCTTTATCCGGGGCGTCTCAATCCTCAAGACTAAGTACGGCGAAGCCGACGCCCGGTGCTACGTCCGTGACGAGCGTATCGACGTAGAGCTCTCCCAGCTCGACCGCTGGGAGCAGAACACCCATAAGACCCTACGCCGGATGGTTGCCACTTATCGCCTTTGGAAAGAGCGCGGCGAGAAGCCCGAGATGGCATGGGGCGACGCCTGCTCTGACTTCGGCGGCTGCGCCTTTAAGATGCTCTGCGAGTCCGACAACCCCGAAGCGTGGATTCCGGTCCACTTCACCGAGAACCTCTGGAACCCCTTAGAGTCGAGGGACTAAACTATGCCCGCAAAAATACTTCACTTTCGTACCGGCCCATTTCCGGTCGTCGTCTCTGTGGACCTAGCGACCGCTGAGGCTATGGTCGAGAGCTTCCGCGCTAAGTACCCTGAGCTGGCGCAGAAGCTAGAGGCTTTCCCCCCACCCCAGCGCCTAGCGGACCTGCCGCTTGCTATCCCCACACAACCTCCCCTGTCCCATGAGGACAAGCACCTGCGCGTCAGCGCAAAGACCGGCGCCACCTGGCCCAAGCCTAAGGGGGGCTACTGATGACAGACGCCGCAGACCGCAACGCCGCGCGTATCTTCGATGCCCACGGCTCCCGCCTTATCGAGTTAATCGAGGAGGCCAAGCGCATCGACCAGAACCCTCTGATCGGGCAGAAGAACAAGCGCCACCACCTCACCCGTGTGGCCACAGAGTTCTCGGAGTTCATTGTCCCCTTGACCGCCTGCAAGGCAGGCTGCTCCCATTGCTGCTACATGGCCACAGCGGTCTCTCAGGAGGAGGCCGACGCTATCGCTGCACACACCGGCCTGACCCCTGCCAAGGTAGCCTTCGACATAGTAGCCTTCCACGAGAACAAAGGCTGGCAGGATAAGTACCGGGGCGTCCCTTGCACCTTCCTCTCCCCTGAAGGCCGGTGCACCATCTACGAGGTCAGGCCCATGGCCTGCCGTCTCCACCATAGCCTCGAAGACTCCCCTGACTCTTGTAAGACCGACAGCGTCCAAGAGGTCGGAGTCTTCGACGTCTTCTCTATTCACCACGCCTACCTCAACGCCACTAGCATGATGGCTGAGGGCGGCAGCCTTGGCGACATTCGCCAGTTCTTCCCCGCAAGTGTTGTAACCAACAAGGAGATACTTAAATGCACACCCGATCAAACCGACTCCTGGCCTTAGTCCGCGTTGCCGGGACTATCCTCGAAAAGCTCATGCGCCGCCGTGTCAAGGCCATGCTGTACAAGCGCCTGTATGGGGGGCGCTGGCGCTGGTGGGACGGCCTAGCGGTGCGCCTGTACAAGCGCCTGCCCGGCGCCCACCCCCTTGTCAAGACAACGCTGGAGGGGCGCTAGATGGCCGCCGCGTTCCTGTTTGGCGTCGTCCTAGGCTGTCTCATTGTGGAGCTGCTATGACGCCTATCGACGACGCCCTCCATCTAGCCCGAGAGCTAATCCTGCTCCGTCAAGCCGCAGAGGCCGAGGTCCGGGCCACCCAGGCCCTTGACCCCTCTCGTCCCCTTACTGCCTTTGAGAAGGAGTGCATCCGTACCGCCTTTAAGGGCGGCGCAGCCTTCGGCGCTGGGCGCAGCCGCAGTACTTCCGACGTTAATCCCCTAGGCTTACAGCTATCCTCAAAGTGCTGTAAGTGCGGCGAGCCCGCAACGATCCACGGCGCGCGCTCCTACTGCCGCGACCACGACCCCGACATGGGACTGTCGGTATGAGGAAGAAGCCCACCGACAAGCCACTGACCTTTATCACCAACAGAGGAGTCTTCTCCCGTGAGACTGAAGAAGCCGCAGCCGCCATGGTGCAACACTTCGCGGAGACTTTCAATAAGCACCATCCGGGGGAATCGCCGGACGATGATCTGGAGTACCCCAATGAAGACTGAGCCTGTCTTCAAGCTAACGCCCAAGCGCGTGCTACTCCTGGCTCTCGTCGTAGCGGCCGCCTCCTGCATAACAGGCTGCGCGGCCTTCGACGTGGATGAGCAGTGGGACCCTGTACCTAAGCACAAGCCCCTTCCCCACACTTACGTCTACTATCCCTTCCATGAGCTCCCCAGCCGTTGTAGCTGGCAGCCCGCCCTAGGGACCTACATCTACGGTTGCGCCTCTCGGGACTACGCCGCCGGCGTCTGCCGTATCCTGACCCACATCAACATCGCCCCCTGGGAGCGGGAGCACGAAGAGAAGCACTGCGCCGGTTACTCCCATCCTGTCCTTCACGCCACTCGCACAGTGAGGAACTAATGCCCGCTCAAGCCACCAGAGGTATCTGTAACCCTTTCCCCGCCTTCAAGCCTAAGTCCTCAGGCGTCCGTAAGGTCACACTTAGCCACGCCTGTGCAATCGAAACAGTAGACAAACCTCACGTAATCCGCTCTTGGTACAAGGAGGTCTACGCCTACTACTCGGCCATCGACAACAAATGGTATAAGGCCGACGGTCGCCGCCAATGCTTCGTAACCGGCTTCTACGAGCTATCCCGCTAATGATAATCAACGGCATGGACTGTCGCTGCGCCACCTGTGAGCATTGGGAGCTTTGGCGTGACGCTAAGGACTCTCCGGTGGGCTCGCCTGCTGGGCTCTGTAACGCCGTGCTAGGGCAAAGGAACGCTCCGAAGTTCGGGCGAGCTAGCATCATTAATTTCAACCAGCAGGCTACGGCGCTCGCCACAGGTCCCGACTTCTTCTGCTCGAATTGGCAAGAACCAAGCTAAGTGCGCTACCACATAACCATAACCTCTACCCAGTACCCGCCCACCCGCCTCCTTGAGACGGAGTGGGCGCATTTCGGTAGCAATCGTCTCTACGTCTGCCCCCAATGCAGCGCCGTCTGGGCGCGCTGGGAGCTAGAGAACATAGACCCCCTTTCCCTTGAAGCGGAGTGGCACCCGTTCCGCCGCTCCTGCCCGGATCACCAACTAGGCTACTGGCCCGGTGACGAACCCGGCTCCCTTCTCCTAGGCGTAGCCGACATTCTTGCCTTACCCCGAGAGCTCCTGCTCCGGGAGTTATTCCTCCACCAACCACAAGGAGCAGAAGCATGAGCAAAGCTAAAATTGCCACAATCGACGGTTTCCTCGCTATCTTCGCAGAGGCCACAACCCTTCGCACCCAAGCATTCGGCAGTATCCCCACTGGCTCCGTCGAGGAGCTGTCCGCACAACTCCAGGCCCTGTCCGAAAAGGTCGAAACGGAGTTCGACGAGCAAGAGGCCGAGCTGGACGAAGAGGAAGAAGGCGCCACAGAGCGTCTCGAAGACCTTGGCAACGTAAAGGACGCCCTCACCGAGCTGGCCGAGAAGCTGGACGACTTAGCCTCTTTCCTCGGCGGCCTCGAAGAGTCTTTTGAGGACATCAAGTCTGATCTTACTGACGCCAAGGCCGACCTGTGAGCTCAATCCCCGTATTCGTCCCAGGCGCACAAGCGCCCACAGGCCCCATGCCCGGCGCTACCCTCTCAGCGGCCGAGCAGCGGGAAGAGGCCGCCGCGCAGGCCCTTCTCGACACACGGGCCATGCCGTCCATTATCCTCGAAGGGGAGATTGGCACCGGCAAGACCCATAGCCTGCAAACCCTCCTCGTCGACGCTAATGGCAAGTTCGACGGCCCCTCAGTCTCAGGCATCGAAAAAGTCGTAATGCTCACAAACGAGGCGGGCTTCGAGGACGTCGTAGGCCACATCCCGAAGGGGAAGCTGGCCTGGCGCTACATCCCCGCAAGCGAGGGGACCTTCGATGGGCTCATAGCAATGGCCCGGATGATTAACACACAGCATCCCGACACCATCCAAAAGATGGGAGGGATCAACCGGCACCTCTACCCCCAGTTCGAGCAGCTCCTGGGGGCCTGTAATAACGTCGTCGATGACCGCACCGGCGATACCCTCGGCCCCATCTTTAAGTTCCCACAGAACTGGTGCCTCTGGTACGAGTCAGTCTCCATCTTGACAGAGATCGCCAAGAACTGTCACAAAGGGGATAACCCCTTTATGGAGCTTCGGGACTACACCGTCGTACAGACGATGGTGAAGAAGTTCCTTAACCACGTTGTCTTCTCTACCAAGTGTCTCTTCGTCGCCACCGCTCACCTTGAGCGGGAGACGAACGAGTCCACCGGCATGACCGAGCTGATGGTCTCTACCATCGGAAAGAAGCTCGCTCCGGTAATCCCCCGGTTCTTCTCCGACGTCATCATCACCGGGCGGGTGGACGTGGCCAGTAATCCCAAGTTCATCTGGTCCACGCAAGTCCCTGGAGCGCGCACCAAGACCCGTAACCTCCCATGGTCGCCGGAGCTCGTGCCGGACTTCCGCCCCTTGCTCCAGAACTTCCGGCAACGGCAGGCCAAGAGCAAGGAGGCTAAATGAGCCAACTGGGCCTTGACTTCGGACACCAAGCGGGGGCTGATTCCGTCATACAGCTCGCGCTGGGCTTTGTCCGACAACTCCCTGAGTCCTACCTATACCAACAACTGGCCGCCGTGAAGTACAGCCCGGCCGCCAAGAACAAAGAGGACAAGATGGAGGTCATCGAAGCTCTGATAACCCTCCGCAAGACCTTAGCAGCGTTAGACTCCGGTATGGGCTTCGACCCTAGCCGGTATGAAGTGCCAATCGTAGTACCAACCAAGAAGGAGACTTAGCACAATGAAGATGACAACCCACCAGTTCACCGCTGGCCTCATCGCAGCGGCTCTGGCGTTTCGCCAGGAGCAGGACGCTGCTGCCGAGAAGGCCCGCCTCAAGGCCCTCGCCGGTAGCGACGAAGGCAATGGCAATGACGAAGCCGATGAAGAGAACCTCTGGGAGTGGTTCCAGAGGCACATCGAGGAAAACGGCATCCCCAAGACCGTCAGCAATCCTGACATCGAGTGCTTCGCCGGCCTGAACAAAGGGGAGCCGTCGTTCACTCTCCGCGGACAGGACAACCTGGCCTCAATGCTGGTCCGCCACTGGATCAGCCTTTACGAAGGACTCGCGCCCAATCCGACCGGCAGCAAGATCGTCGATGCGGAAGGTATCGCCGAGAAGATGGAGATGTACGGCAACCAGAAGTGGGCGGATTAAGCCCATAGCATCACCCTCACCACCGTAGTACCTTTTCCACAACCAAAGGAGTTAGTCACAAATGCAACCCAATCAGAACTTCGACGTCAACGCCTTCATGAACGAAACCGTCGATGCGGTCCTCGACACGTCGTTCGTCCCTGTCCCCGACGGCGACCACATGGGGCAGATCGGCACGGAGGAGAAGTCGGTGGATATCGCCACTGGCATCTCCCCGAAGAACCAGAAGCCGTGGATGCGTCTCGACGTTCAGGTCGAACTCACCGACCCGAACCTCAAGGCCTCACTCAAGCGCGACCGCGTTACGGTCCGTTACGGCATCATGCTCGATCTGAACGAGCAGGGGAAACTCGACATGCGCCCCCAGCGCAACGTCAACCTGGGCAAGCTGCGTGACGCCGTCAACCAGAACAGGCCCGGCCCGTGGTCTTTCGCCATGCTCAAGGGCCAGCCGGTCAAGGTCCGTACCAAGCAGCGGAAGGCGGAAGACGGTAGCGACAACATCTACACCGACGTCGTCGCCGTCGCCAAGGCGCAGTAGGTGATTAGGCTGGCCCGCTAGTACAGGGGCCAGCCCTTTTCACCATCCCCAAAGGAGAAAGCCAATGGCAAGTAAGAGAAAGCAGCCCCCCGCCCAAAGCGCCGCAAGGTGCAAAGGGACCGATCTGGGCGTTTTGCAGCAACAAGCAGAGCAAGCAGCAAGCCACCTGAAGGCAGCAAAGACGGCACTGGTCAACGCGCAACAAGCGGTCGCAAAGGCGGAGGAGTCTTACACCAACGCCCAGCGGTCCCTGGTTGCCGGCGTTGCCACCGTCCAGTCCGCAACGAAGGTGGGTTAGTCTCTAGCCCCTTCGGGGGCTAGCGAGTACCTCACCCCTCACAGGAGAACAACATGCGCTCTGGTATCGTACTACTGACAGAACAGCTGCAACTCGTCGATATTACCCTCTACGGGCTCTATGAGCATCTATGTGAAGAGGGCGGCGTGGACGGCACTACTCCTGAGTTGGCGCTTAAGGTCAAAGCCTGCAAGGAGTGCCGTGATGCTGTTAGGACCGCGATCGCCGCTCTCCAGAAAGTAGGTACACCATGAACCGCACCGACTTCGACGAGATCGTCCAAGCCGCCGTAGCGCGTACAGCCGACCTTCTAGTCAAGAAGGGCGCGGAGTACGCTGACGACGTAGACCGCCTCGCCAACTTCAAGCGCAATGCCCAGAAGAACGGGCAGACCGTCTTAGAGACCTGGCAGACCTACTGGGGGAAGCACATCGACGCGATCAATAGCTACATGGCCCGCGTCAAAGATCGGGCCGTGTACCTCGCGCTGCAAGAAGTCACCGAAGAGTTCGAGCGGCTAAAAGAGCAGCTACCTGTCCCACAGGCGCGTAGCATATCAGACAAGCTGAAGATGCGCTCCGTCATAGACCCTGAGTGCTTCCGGCACCGCGTTGACGCGCTGCTCCCGGAGGCAATCCGCTACGTCGAGGGAGAGCTCTCAGAGCCCATCGAGGGGCGCTTCGACGATAACATCAACTACTCATTCCTCTGTATGGGTATCCTCCAAGAGCTTCGGGACAAAGAGGTCTATCCCATCACTCCTCTGATACCCGTCTCTAAGGAGCTAGGCTAATGATCTACACAGTCACCTTTGCCTTCGCAGGCGCCTCGGTCCTCCTTATCCAGAAAGCCAAGCCGGACTGGCAAGCCGGTAAGCTGAACGGCATCGGCGGTAAGGTGGAAGGGAAGGAAACCATCTTCCAGGCCACAATCCGCGAGTTCAGAGAAGAGACCGATCTCTGGGAAACCCCCATTAAGCCCAAGATCTACCACGCGATGATGTGGCCGGAGTACAAGTCGCACACCGGCTGCCCGCTTGTCTACTTCTCCGCCTTTATCCTCCCGCCTCGGGATGCCGTCGCCGCCGTCACTAACACGCAAGGCCGCGCCGAGCCCTGTGTCCTCTGGCCGGTCGAAAAGGTCCGAATCGGGATGGGCAACTTCATGGACAACCTGCCCTTTCTGGTCGAAATGGCGAAGAACCTCGCCATCTGCACCGAGGAGGAGCGCAAGCTCCGCCAGCCTATGGTCTTCGATCCCCGAACGATGCGTGAGTGCGTAGAGTTCGGCACGAGGATCGACGACCAATGAGCCAAGGGCGCTCCCCGGCACAGCTTGTCCAAGCCATCATCGACCATAAGGAGCGGTTCGGCACTGATGCTGAGCTCATCATGATCCGTGATAGCTACTTACATCTGCACAGGCACTTCTTTCAGGATAAGTATCATACCCTGTGCTGCGGCAAGGGCGCCCTGTTCAACGGTATCCCGGCGATTGTCACCGCGTCGGCAATGGTTGACACCTTCCTCATCTGCTACTAGGAGCTAACATGACCCCTGAACAAAAAGCCGCCTTTGTCATCGCCCAAGCCGTGGAAGCATTTGGGACGATGGCAGGGATGGTCGCCGAGAATGCTTTCCACATCAATAGCGGCGGAACGCCCATTCACAGCGTTAAGGACTTCCAGAAGGTCACAGAAGATAAGGGTCTCTATCACAACGCCCTCATTACCTTCTTTCAGGACTAGCCCATGCTCAAGCCCATCTGCTTCCCCTGCCAGCGGTTCTACCGCCCCGAGAAGAATGGCTTTTACTTCATCGAGGGGATGCCCACCGGCCCCGGCATCGTCGCGCCTGGGACCTCAATGGCTGACCGCTGGAAGCCGTACAAGCTCTGGGCCGGCGACCTCTGGCGTTGCCACGGCTGCGACGCTACCATCATTGTCGGGACAACCGGCGGTCCGATCGCAGAGCATTTCCAGCCAGATTTCAAGGAACAGGTGGAACGCCTGCTCGCCAAGTACCAAGTGAACGACTGCTAAGGAGACTCCAATGCTCACCAAGTTCCTCGTCACAACCGTCACGCCGACCCATACGACGTATCAGATCTTCCAAGACGACAAGAAGATAGCGGAGGACGTCGTCACTAACGAAGAATACGCCGAGAGGGTCGCAAACATGAAATACCTCTCGACGCCTGCCCTGCGCTTCGAGGAAGACCGCCTTCTGGTCCAAGGCGCCGACGGCACCTCTATCTCCCTGGGCGACAGCGTACCCAAGAAAGACCCCAATGCCTGAGTTCAACGTCCACCAGTATACAAACCCCTGCCGGGACTGTGGCTCCTTAGGAGGATGCTTCGACTGGTGCCCTAGCAAGCGTACTGAGTCAAAGGGGCCTAAACTCATCCCCACGGTTTGGCCGGCGTGCTGGCAATCCCTCCTTACCGTTAGCGTCGCCGGCGAAGACGCCAAGCGTAAGAACGGCCGCCGCGTCATAATCGCCAAAAACGGCGGTCTGACCTATACGTGCCCCTGTGGCGATGCCTTCTCGCGCCACGAAGGGGAACTAGTGCCGGAAGCACAGGCCTGGGTCAAAGAGCACACCCCCCACCTCCCCCTTGAGGAGCAAACCGATGTTTCCCCCTAACACCTGGGTCTTCGACTTGGAGATAATCAAGTGTATCCCCCAGAAGGGGGTTGCCAACACACCGGGGCTCCTCTACTGCCGTCATTGGGGAGACCACGCCAACATGGGCATATCTGTAATATGCGCCGCCCGGCCCGACGGCAGCGAAATGGTCACTTTCGTCTGTGACCCCTACGTGAAGCTCCTCCAATACGGCACGATAATGGACTTCTACCGGCTGATAGCAGAAGCCGACTTCGTCGTAGGCTACGGCTCCCACACCTTCGACGCTAAAGTCCTCAGCGCCCGCGGCGTCCACATCCGCCCCTCTCACCACTTAGACCTGCTCCGGGAAGTTAAGAAGGCAGTCAACAACGTCGCCCCCAAAGGGTGGAAGCTGTCCGACGCTTCCCAGCGGATAGGCTTCGCCACTAAGGACTTCGACGGAGCCCAGGCTCCCATCGCATGGCAACAAGGTCGATACCAGGAGGTAATCGAATATTGTCAACTCGACGTCTATCGTACCTGCGCATTGGCCGTGTACTACGCCAACAACGGGGCCTCCCTACTGGGCCCGGAAGGCCAGACAGTGTATCTTCGGAAGTTACCCGAGATAATGGCCTCCCCGTGATACAGCATCTGTGCCACGCAGTTGACTGTAACGTGCGAGTCCCGCCGAACCTCCTCATGTGCCCGCGTCACTGGTACATGGTGCCCCCTTCACTAAGGACTCAAGTCTGGCGCACCTACCGTCCCGGCCAGGAAGTCTCTAAGACGCCTACACAGGAGTACATCGACGCCGCGCGCACCGCCATAAACTACGTAGCGCAGCTCGAAGACAAACCCGCCCTTCCAGAGACAGCAGACATAATCAAGACTCTGGAGAAAATGATCGCTAAAAGCAAAGGAGATAGTAATGCCTAAGGTACTAAACGACATATCAGTTCACCTGCTCGCTAGAACCAAAGTCGAGCGCGAGCGCGTTCGGTTCTGGCTCGACGAACTCGGCGCTACGGAGTTTGTCATTCCCCCGGAAGAGCAGGTAGCGGACCCTGCGCTGTTAGTAGCCCTAGCCGCAAAGCAGTGCTACCTGTCCTTCCAGCCCGGCCTGAATCCCAACGTAACGAAGGTCCGGGAGGATATGGTCGAGTACCTCGACAACATCCTATCCCAGCGCCACGGTTCCGTCCTTGAGCATGTAAGTTTCTCCTTCGGCATCAACGGCTGTTCCCGCGTCTTCACCGGTGAGATGAACCGGCACCGGGCGGGCACTGCGATCTCCGAGCGCTCCATGCGCTTTATCCGGATGGACGAGCTTTCCTTCTGGATGCCAGATATCTTCCAGGAGCAGCCCCACGACCCTACACTACTCGCAACCAAGAGGGGGCTATCCCGCGAAGCTCTCCTTGAAGCCTTCGCGGCACAAGAGAAGATTCTGGCGGTCCTACGCGATATATGGAAAGACGAGCTAGAGCACGGCCCCTTCGCTAAGAAGAAGCAGCTCACCTCCGCCTTTCGCCGCCTCATCGGCATGGGCGTGGCCACCGGCGGTGTGTGGACTATGAACATACGCGCCCTGCGCCACATCATCGCCATGCGGACCTCCGAGCACGCCGAGGAGGAAATGATCCTTGTCCTCGGTAAGATCGCAAAGATCATGCTCACCGAACTCTCCGAACTCTTCGGTGACTTCGTAGCGACCGACGCCGGCAACTACATCCCCCTCTACGAGAAAGTGTAATATGACCCCAATCATCAAAGCGATGCTGACACTACAAGACAAGCTCAACACTGTCACCCTTGGCCCGGACTGGAAGAACGGCCCACAAGACTGGCATCTCGCTATCTCCCAGGAGTGCGCTGAGGGCATTGACCACCTTGGCTGGAAGTGGTGGGCGAAGCAGACACAGGACCTTCCGGCGGCAAGGATCGAATTGATCGACGTTCTCCATTTCGTCCTCTCCGCGGAGCTGCGCTGGGCGGACGCGAATGACGATTTGACGGCCGAGCTGGCTCAATCCTTTCAAGAGTACGACCAGCCGATAATCCTGGACGAGACCACCTTCAACGTTGCCGACGCAACGCCGGTCGAGCTGTTCCAGCTTATCTCCGCGATGGCCTGCGTCGGGTATACGAACTTCGGCCTCGTTGCCCTCCTAGCCCAGAAACTGGGCATGAACATCCTAGAAATGTCCGTGCTGTACCGGCAAAAGGCCACCCTCAACCTGTTCCGCCAGAACAACGGTTACAAGGATGGGACTTACGTCAAGCACTGGGCGCCGGGGCTGGAGGACAACACCTTCCTCGATATCCTCTCACAGGGCATCAACTGGACTCACGCCTCAGCGCAGGACCTCTTCTATGGCCGCTTAAACGTCAAGTACCTGGAGGTCCGCCAAGCCCTGACGTCGCACTAAATGAACTACAACCCCATGCCGATAGGGTCGAAAGGCCCTCGGTCTGCCAAGATCGTCATAGTAGGGGAGGCGCCCGGTGCCGACGAGGTCCGGGCGGGTCTCCCCTTTGTCGGCGCATCGGGCAAAGAGCTCGATAGGATGCTAGCTGACGCGGGCATCGATCCTTCCCAATGCTACTACACCAACGTTACCCTCGTCCGCCCACCTGACAATGATATCGACTGTTGGGTGCAGCGCAGCGCTAAACGCAAGAAGATAACAAAGACTATAAAGAAGGCAACGCCTGACCATTGGGTTGAGCACCGTGGCTGGCTTGTCGAGCCCCACGTCGCCAAGGACGCCACCGCGCTCATAGACGACATAAAGGAGATTAACCCTAATGTCGTCATAGCCCTAGGCAACACCCCCTTCTGGGCTCTCTGTGACGACGGCATCAAAGGGAAGGTCGGCACATGGCGCGGCTCTGAGCTCCAGTCGCGCATCCTCGACGGTACGAAGGTATTTCCCGCCTACCACCCTGCCTTCATTCTCCGTAATTGGGCAGCCCGCCGCATAACGGTCCAAGACCTCCGTCGGGCTAATTACAGCTCCCAGCGCCGTGAGGCCACATCGCCCAACTGGGACTTCACTGTCGCGCCCACCTTCGACCAAGTTATGTCCTGGTTGTACGGCCTGTGGCTACAGCTAGAAGCTGGCCCGACCCCCTTCACCTGCGATATCGAAGGCGCGCAGATGAAGACCTTATGTGTCGGCCTCGCTACATCGAGCAAAAGGGCCATCTGCATCCCTCTGCTTTATAAGAAGGGCTGGTACTTCTCGCTGGAACAGGGGCACATCATCAATGTCCTGCTACAGCGCATCCTGCGCCATCCTAACGCAAGGGTCATCAATCAGAACATCGGCTTTGACACCCAATGGCTCGTCAAAGACGTCCTCGCCTATCCCCGGATCTATTGGGATACGATGATCGCGCAGAATATCCTCTTTCCGGGGACTCCAATGTCTCTGGCCTATCAAGCCTCTATGTACTGTTCCCAGTATAGATACTGGAAAGATGACTCGGAGGAGTTCTGGAAAGCGAAACGTATCTCCAATTGGGAGCAAATCTGGTTCTATAACTGTGAGGACGTCGCCCGGACTTTTGAGGTTTACGAGCGGCAGGCCGAAGCCCTCCGAGCGCGCAACCTCGTCCCTCAGTTCGAGTTCCTGCAAAACCGCATCTTCCGCTTAATCCGCAAGGCGATGTTCCGCGGCGTCCGCGTTGACGTCGCACGCAAGGAGAAGATGCTGCGTGAGCTTGAATTTGTCATAGCCCACGCAGAGAACAAGGTCAACTTACTGGCGACCCGACAACTCAACATTAACTCGCCACAGCAGGTCGCTGACCTATTCTACAAAGAGCTCCGTATGGCGCCTGTCCTGTCCGACGAAGACAGGCCCACTTGCGATGCCGACGCCCTTGTTGAGCTAGCGGCGCGGGACCCCCTCGTCCGGCGTCTCGTCAAATGGATCAATCTGGTCCGAAGCTACGGCACCGCCGTTGACGTGTGTAAGGCTAAAGTAGAAGCCGACCTCCGTTGGCACTGCTCCTACTCCCTCGGCCTGGTCGAGACCTACCGCCTCTCTAGCTCCAAGAACCCCTTTGGGCGCGGCTTGAACCTAATGAACATCACGTCCGGTAAGGAAGTAAAAGGCGACGACGAGGACGACGATGAGTAGCCGCTTCGACATGAATCAAGACATAACCTCTGTTATCCACACAGAGGCCCTCCGTATCGACAAGCTGGAACTGGTCGAAATCGGGAAGCTCCCTAATCAGCGGACACTCATCATCCCTGATCCTGGGTACACAATTATTGATATGGACTTAGACCGGGCGGACGCCCAGTTCGTAGCTTGGGAGGCTAATGATGAAACGCTTAAACAGATTCTCAAGGAAGGTCTGGACCTCCATCTCGAAAACGCCCGCGCCATCTGGGGAGACCATATCACCGAAGACCGGCCTGAGCGGCAACTCGCCAAACGCTTCTGCCACGCCGTTAATTACGGGGCCTATCCTAAGAAGCTTGCGAAGAGCCTTGGCATCTCTCTCCGAACAGCAGAATGGATCTACTCCCGTTGGTTCCAAATCCACCCCGGAGTCCGAGAGTGGCACAAGCGAGTCAAAGCCGATCTCTTCTCCAAGAGACTAGTCCGCAATCCCTTCGGTTACGAGCGTTACTACTTTGACCGCCCGGAGAAGTGTGTCAACGAAGCGCTCGCTTGGGGCCCTCAGTCCTCAGTGGGCATCATCATCAATACCGCCTGGGACAACATCGACACCCACTTGCCCGAAGTTGAGGTCTTCATGCAATGCCATGATTCCCTCACAATGCAGGTTGAGACGCCGCGTGTCTTAGAGCTCCTTCCGAAGATTCAAGAGCAATCCCTCATAGCGGTGCCCTACCCCGACCCCCTCATTATCCCTGTGGGGTTCAAAATCTCCGATAAGAGCTGGGGAGACGCTAAGAACCCCTGCGCCTTTATCGACAAAAAGGACCCTTCCAAGGGCCGCCTCAACCCTCACCTCTATCAGCAATTAGCCCAAGGACTCACAAATGCGAAAAGGCAGGCAGCTCGGTAACTGGCTCAAGGCGTTTGAGCAAGTTTTCCAGAACACGGAGCCGTCCGAGAAATACGTCTATTGGGTCGGCGTCGGCGTTATCGGCGCGGCGGTCCAACGGAACGTTATGTTCGACGAGGTGACATTCCGCCTTTACCCCAACCACTATATAGTGCTGGTAGGCCCGCCGGCTGTGAAAAAGACCACAGCGATCTACTACGGCGTTGACCGGCTTAAGAAGCTCGAAGGCTCTGTCGACGGAATTAACATCGGCCCCTCTTCGGTCACATGGCAGAACGCCGTCGATCTGATGGAAGAGATCCAGACGCCCTCCGCCGAGGAAACGGCGCGTACCGGCGTAGCGCTCCGTGATAGCTGCCCCCTGATCTTCCCGGCGGGTGAACTAGGCACTCTAATAGACTTCGACCAACGTGACGCTATCGACTTCTTCACCAACGCCTGGGATAGTCCTGAGACCTTCCTTAAGTCCACTCGCGTCATGGGCAAGCAGAACATCAATGGCCCCTGTCCGACGATCATCGCCGGTACTACCCCGCAGTGGGTTAAGGACAATGTGAAGGGTTCCACCCGAGGCGGCGGCTTCATCAGCCGTTGCATAATGCCCTATGCCAGCCGTCCCCGGCGAACCATCGCCTACCCTTCTGAGCACATTAAGCACGATCACGACGCCATCCTCTCTTCCCTGGAGCACGATCTTGCCATCATGGCGACCCTCCGGGGCCGTTTCAAGATGGAGAAGGACGCGCGCGACTACGGCCGAGAGTGGCATACCACAACCCAAGACGCCTCGTTCCTCAAGTACATCTTCGACGATAGTGACAACTGGGCCAACCGGCGCTACTCCCACGTTCACAAGCTAGCGATGGTACTCTCGATATCAGAGCGTGACGACTTAATCATCACTAAGCAGAACATGGAGGACGCGGTGCTAGCTGTCAACGGTGTCCATGAGGACTTCAATAAGGTCTTTGCCCTCATGGACCAGCGCTCCGAGACACGGCCCATGCGAGAGATATCGGCCTATCTCCAAGAACACAAGCATGTCGCCGTAGACAAGCTAGTCACTGCCTTCATGCGTAAGTACACAAAGCGGGAGATAACCGATGTACTTGATATGCTGCTTATGAGCGGCCAGGCCGAGAAGGTCCCTGTCAGCATGACCAACCCGGTAGGCGGTATCGTCGTAGTCTTCGTTATCGTCTGGAGAGGGGAGCTGGCGCTATGAACGATAAGATCACAACGGGCGTACAAGCGCTCGGGCACTGCTGCCCCTTTGCGTTCCTATGCAAGAAGCAGGGCAAGCACGACACTAACAAGAGACTCGCCCGCGAGGCCGGTGTCACCGAGAAGGCCATCGAATGGAATAAGAAGAAATGGCGAGAGGGCACCCTTGTCTGCCTACGCACTAACAACTGCGAACATCTGACAAAGGAGAAAGGCAAATGAGCGGCTACCACATCATCCAAACCGATAACTACGGCGGTGACTACCCCGACGAGAGCTTCCTCGCAGGCTGGGATGAAAACAAGGTCCATCACAACCATCTTCAGCTAAAGTGGACTAAGGACCCTAAGAAGGCAATGGTCTGGGCGGATTTTCCTGACGGAGTCGCCCAGCGCATCAATAAGTCCTGGGGGGCGGACCACCTCCGCTTCGCCACAGTCGTGGCGTGTGGCTACCAGCTAAAGCCTGGCTTTGAGCCATAAAAAGAGAGCTGCTCCTGGGGGAACAGCTCTTAAGTAAGAGGGCGGGGGAAAGCGGTTAACCCCCGCCCAATTCACGTTAAGGGGCTAGGCCACCCCTCTCCGCTACAGGTGGAAGCGCCCATCTGTCAGCCAACCGTGCCAGCGGCAACCTTCCCGCGTACACTGGATTGACGGCTTACACGTAGGCTTCTCCCTATTCCCGTTCCAGCTCCAGACGTGCCCAGACTTCTCGAACGCGATAGAAGAGACCTTACCGTCCCCAGGGCAGCAGAAGATCATACCTTTTGGTGTGTCGTCTGTGGCGCTTCCCACATAGTACGCAGCCAGCCCCGGAGGCCCGCTGTAGTCCGTCCCGTCATGAGTGACCCTAGGATCACTAAAGACGGAACGGACTAACTCAAGCTCTATCTGCCTAGTGCGATCGAGAACTGCCAAGGTCTCAGCTACCCGGCCCGCTTCTGGCGACCGCGATGGCATCTTTCAGCTTCTGCCGGGCCGCGTCGTCCGCGGCGGCAAGCGCGTCCAGCTCCGCTGCCGTCACATCACGCTGCTCCGTCTGCGCGGTCTTGATGAGCGTGCTGATCGTTCCGGCCCTTGCCAGGAGCCCGTCGAGGAGCTGCAAAGCAGCGAGGGCGCCTGCTATGGGGATTGCCATGTCTTTCTCCTTCAGTTGTGAGAGGGGCGGTTACAACACCTAGCTACTTTCCTCGACTTGCGAGATACGCGCTCAGGGCAGTCAACCCGGTCCTGATGGCGTCGAGCTTGCCGCTCGCAGCCGCCGTATCGCCGGCGGTCTGCATCTTCCGCGCCGTGTCGATTCCGGTCCGAGCGACGTCGGTCGCTTTCAGGACATTGTCCGCGTCGTCGGCGCTGATCTGCTTGGCGGTCAACAGGGCCGTTGCCGACTCGCGGACCTGCGTCACCGTTCCCAGCGCAACGGCCGCCTTCTGGTTGAACGTATCGGGCGTGGCCAGGCCGAGTTGGGCGCAGGCGCTGAGTGCCATTGCCAGCACAACCGCCACTGCGAACTGTGAGTAGTTCTGGATCTTCATGTAGTTCCTTTCCTTTGTGGTTGAACTGCGACTACTTCGGTTTCCCCGGTCCCGGCGGAAGCACCGGAGAGCTCGGAGTCACCTTCATGCCCGTTTGCGCGTCCCCAGGCGGGACGGCCGTAACCGGGGCAAACGCCTCGATAACAGCAGGGGCGTTCTCCTTCGACACAGGGGGAGTAACCCCCGCCGTCCTGTCGGCGACCGCGATGCCGACGTTAACGGCGATAGCTTCCCTCTCCTTCGTTTTCTCCTCATTCCTCTTGGCGTTCCAAATGCCCCAGACCAGCGGCACCACTGCCATGATACCACCGATGATCTGCGTTACCGCCTCTTCGCTGGCCAGGCCCTTACCGACGACATAGCCACCGATGATGCCGAGGACCGAACGAATGGCACTGAGAATTGCTGCCTTTTGCGCCTCACCCATCTAAGCTCCTTTCACGATTGACCACGCTTCTTGGTAGAACTTAGCCCAGGTCTCCGGGTGAGGTTTACCCGGTACCCACAGGCTAAGGTAATACTCCCAGCTTTTGTCCACCTCTCCTTGTAGGGGCAAGGGAGCCGGGTGTCGCCATAGGGCCAGTCGCGCAAACACGACCGCTAGGATATCATTGTCCGCTATCGCCTCTTGCACCTCCGGGCCGTCTGTGAGGTAGGACATGCGCTCTAAGAGGTTAAGCGCGATGTTACGGGAGGCGGGGTGCCGCATGACCTCTTTGACGCCAATGACCTCGAACTGCGGAAACCCCCGAGCTGGCCCTTTCAACTGCTTCCGGTAGACGCAGCGGCTCTCCTGTAAGCAGATAGCCAACACCATAGCTTCTGCCGCCGGGCTCCGCATCTTCTCCGGTAGCAGCGCCCAAGCCGCCGGGACCACGTGCTGGTGTAAATACACAATCGCGCTCATGGCTGCTTTCTCCTCTCTTCGCCGTGATACGGCGGAGCGGGCAATGCGTAGATATCGGTAAACCGACGGCAACGCCACCGCCGGTTGTTAGGGCACATTAGAAGGTCTAGTTCCTTCTCGGCCCTTTTGACCACATAGTTCACCCGGTACCAATACAGCGTAACGGTGAACGACGCGCCCAGGCCGAAGCACAGCAATGACCAAAGCGTCATAATGAACACTTGACTTTCCCACATCTTTAGGAAGGCGCTCATCTGCTCCGCTGCCTCCTTTCTAATTCATCGATTCTGTCGTCAAGCGACTTCAATGTCTGTTGGATCGCAAGGTTCTTCTCCGCGGTACTCGCCACAGAGGAGCGTAAACTAGCTATGTCCCCTTTCAGCTCAATGATGCTCTCCCGAAGCTGGACGTTCTTCTCTTCCGTCCGTATGCTCGCGTCTCGGAGAATGAGGATAGAGTTGCCCACCCAGATAGTTATCCCAACGAGGATAACCTGAATCGCGGTCTGAACGTGCTTCTCCAGCCCCATTGTCATTATTCTCTCCACGTGAGATGGAGGCCCCTTCTCCGGGGGCCTCCTTATGCGCCTTACCACTTCCCTCCGCCGTAGGGGATGCTGAACGCGCCGATGCCCTGGAGCAGCCATATCGCCATCATGACGATAAAGACCACCATGAGCACCACACGCGCCTGTCCCGGCGGTGAGGCGAAGACCGCCCAACCCAGGATTGCGAACAGAATGAACGCGAACATGGATACCTCCGTTACGGCTGCTGGTTGTAGTTGACGCCGAGCTTGCCCATCCCCTGTACGGGGCCGTTCACCGCTACGGCGAAGGTGTAGTTCCCGGCGCCCAGGACGCCAAGCCTGTCCGTGGCAATACTCCAGCCCGTGCTGCCGGCGGCCAGTACGTTGTCTTCTCCCATCGCCTTCCCTCCGCCCGAGTCGAAGATCGCCCAGGAGAGCCGGTTGAACCAGCCGCCGGGCATTCCCGACACAGCGATCTCCCGGACGTTGACGCCGGACCGGACGTTCATGCCCAATCCCAGGATCTGCTGGGAGTTGACTTCCAGCTCTACCCGCGGGCCGTACCCTGTCCCGAGATCGCCGCTCGTGACCGGCTTGGTCGAGATGGACAGCGCGGGCGTATCGGAAGAAGGGGCGCTCAGGTCGCCCCCGCCGGAACTGGGGCCGAAGTCCGCCTCTTTGCCATCCACCACGACAGTGGTCGGCTGCCCTTGTGTGTCGATTGTCACTTTCGTCATCACTATCTCCTTGGTTGCCTAGAATGGTGCTTATGTTCACAACGGAGGAAACGCCAGCACCGCGACATTCTCCCCTTACAAACTCACCGCCGTTTCCCGGCCACGCTGCGCTCTATACTGCGGGCCTGGGCAAACCGGATAAGAAACACTGCCCCCGCAGGGGGCACTAGGGCATCTTCTCAATTGCTACCCGTAGTCGCTTCACCTCAGCGGCTAGCGCCTCGATCATAGCCGCTTGCCGATCCACTGCCGCAGGGCAGGATTGCGGCCCGCCAGCGGCCTTTAGGGCATCCTCCAGCCGGGGCACGACAGACAGCCCTAGCCACCCTACGATCACGGCGCCAAAGATACCAGCGGCTTGCAGCGCCCTGCTATGGCTTTCCATTTATGCCCCTATGGTATCAAGAGCGGGTAAGGCTCCGAGCTGCTGATCCTCTTCCCTTCCAGCAGCAGCGTGTGATTCCCCTTTGACACCGCGAAGGTGACTACGCCGGTGACGCCCGTGACCTTCGTAATAGAGCCATCGTAGGTCACCTTCACTCCCTCCATAGGCCGGTTTTGCTGATCGAAGATGCTTATGACCGCTTCCATCTTCTCGAGGTTTATCAGCACATCAATCCTCTCAGACCTAACAGATAAGTTCTCTGTTGAGTACTGAGTGACCAGCAGATTAGGGTAGACCGAGAGGACAATCTCCCCCTCGACCTGTGTATTGACCTCCGTCGGAGTAGCCGCCAGTACAAGCATCCTCCCAGGAAAGTTCCTATCCGGCAGGTCAATCACAGTGCCCGCCCGGATCTTCTCCTCAATAGTCGCTGTAACCTTGACGAACTCCCCTGCCCGCTTACCCAGCACACGCCGAGCAAGGGCCTCAGCATCTCGGGGGCTCCTAAGCCACCTAGCGTATATCGCGCCTTTATTAGTATACTGACAACCCTTTGCTGTCAGCTCAATGAAGTTCCCGTTTCTCTCCTGGGAGTGGTTCCACCCATAGAAGACTGACAAGACCCCCGCTACGTCGGTCATAGCCACGTGGGTCGTTATGGAGGCAGCCTCCACCGGCACAGCATAGCCCTCAACCGGCGGGTAGAAGACGGCGTTGTCACCGAGCCACTCTGCGCCGCAGCTCTGGATGATCTCGTTAACGTAGCTTCTGAGCGACCGCGCCTCGTACACAGAGCCGGCGATTCTAAGCCCTCGGAGGTTACACTGCTCTCGGAAGAGGGGGAACCTAAGGACTCGCTCACACAACTTGGCGATATCCTCGATTATCTCATCCGGGTTCTCAATCAGCTTCCCGGTGATTGGGTTCATCTTCCCTTTAATACAGACTTCGACGATAGGCTGGTCCGAGGCGCTCGGGCTGGTCAGTCGCACATACTGCCTCACGACGCCATCCACGTCCGCGCGCACAATAGCCTGAAATCCCTCTGTCGCGCCATTGTCGACAAAGCACTTCTCCACCGCTTGGCAGGGATGCCCCGCGACCAGCCACATATCCGACTCCACCTTGACGCACCTTACGCGGCTTCGGGTCAAGTCCCCGTAGTGGTGCGCTATCAGCTGAGAGTCGAAGAACGCCCCTAGCTTGTTCGTTGAGACAAGTGGCACATCCTCAAACAGCATCAAGGCGCTCACGTTTCCACCGTCACGTTTATCCCCTCGTTGAACGAGATGCGCCCTATGTAGCCCTCGAAGGCGGGAGTCAAGTTGTCTTCAAGTATCGCCACCCGCCTACGGAGGTTAAGCCAAACCAACGGCTTCGCCTTAAGGTGCAACAGGAACTCTACGTTGCCTGTCTCTTCCCCGGTGTTATCCTGCATCGCCCCGACAGACATTAAATAGGGATAGAACGGAGGCGGCTGGTTCGGCGCCGAGGGGGCTCCGAAGTACACCAAGGCCCCACCTATGTCAATCTGGACAATCATCTTAACCGCCGAATGTGAAGTGGAAGAACGAAGAAGAGATAACAGCCGGGGGCTCGCCGACGGTCATTGCGAAGGAAGCCTGGTAACTTGACGCTGCGACGTTAACATCATCTGGGCTACCACAATGGCTGCCGGGGAGGAAGTAGCCCACTGTGGTCCCACCGGGGAAGTTAGCATTAACCCAGGTAATTCCATCGGGGCTAAATAAGGGCTGATCGAGGTCATACCCAAGTACGTAGAAACCAGCGGGCGTCGCGTGTATCGACACAGTGTTCCCGCTGTTCAATATCGTCAACCCAGTGTCTACCCGCGTCCAGTTGGCGCCGTGGTCGGTGCTACGAACCGTCTCAAACGTCGGGACGTGCGCTACAACGACAATCGTCCCACCGATGTTAGCCGCCCAGATCGGGTCATAGGACACTGTTGTGATATTAGCCGGGGCGCTCCAACTTGTTCCATTCGTTGAAGTGCTGATAGCGCCTCTATCCCCTGGCCCGTTGTATCCGATAGCGACGAACTTAGTCCCTGTCCACATAACCGTCCGCCAGTTGTGTGTGGTGCCAGGGATCGCCACGCTGGTCCAGGAGGCACCGCCGTTATCACTGTAAGCGGATTGATTGTTAGCGTTGGATCCACCGTGGATCGCGACGAACCTACTACCGTTGTTAGCAACAGACACCCAGTTATTGGCAGACGGCATAGTGTCCGCTGTCCAGGTACCTCCGGAGTTCGCGGTACGGAGTAAATCTCCACCTGTGCCTACAGCCACCACTGTCCCATCTACACCACTGGCGGCATTGACGTTCACCGCCGGGCAAGTCTGCAACGCCCAAGAGCCCGCTGCGGCGCTAGGGGATCTCAGCACCTTATGCGTTGATCCCCCCGCATCGTCGAATAGATAGAAGTACGTCCCATCCCAGCAAGCGGCTTTCCAGCCTTCTTGCGCCGTTCCGGTCGGAAGTGTCTGCCCAACCCAATCGACCATTAGATATCCTGTCCTATCACAAAGCCATCAAAGCTGTCCTCAGCGCCATGCTTGAATCTCTCGAATCCGAACGTATCCCGTTGGTCATCCGCTGTGGTCAATGTCGGGGCAGCGCCTCCATTGGCCCATCTGATGTTAGCAGGCCAGGTGATCAGGTTCCCGCCACCGCTCCCCTGCGTCACTGAGATGGAGAACTTCATCCCGTCAGCAAAGCCGGAGAACTTCAAGGTGATACTTCCGTTAAGAGTGATGCGGAAGCGGCGAGATTGTGTAGCTGTCAGTGTGACCGTTCCAGAGCTAGCTGTTATGTACTTAATAGGGAGGTCAGTCAGATCAACGCCGTCTTCGCCGGGCTCCCCCTTCTCTCCCTGTAAGCCGGGCTCCCCCTCTATGGTCAATGAGGGGGTAGTCTGCGCCAACGCCTGTGCAAGCCGTTCCAGCTCCTCGGTGTTCTGCGCGTATCTCGTTGTAATCCCCATACTATCCCTTAAACGCTACACCGCGCAGCGGGATTGTGCAGCTAATTCTCCTCTCGACGCCTGTGTTGGGTTGGAAGTTGAACACGTCGGAGAAGGTAATCTCGTCTGACTCTACTGTGGCGAGAATGACCTCATCCTCCCTTGTAGCCTGTGGGAGGAAAATGAGCGCCTCGTCGTCGTTGCTCTTTAGCCAGTCCAGCATATCAACCAGCTTGAGATAATCTGCATCTTTGACGTGCCCCTCCGGGAACGTCACAGTGCCGGAAAGGCTTGTACCCTGGTGTACCCCGTTCGGGTTGATACCATCGCTTCTCTTGACTTTGTACTCCCGTTGGAGCTGCACTTGTGCAGAGTAAGTCATAGAGACCGCCATGCCCGCGTAAAACCAGCCAATGCCACCGTTGGGGTTAGGGATGTTAAGGCGCAAATAGCGCACGTTCCAGGGCGTAGCTAACAACTTCACCATTACGTCTTTACGCCACACGAGGCCTGCTGTCTGTGTATAGACGCCTGGCGTCGTACCGCCTTCTACTGTCACTGCGGCCCCTACAGGGAGAGTATGGAACGCCACCGCTAGCGCCTCGATGGTGCTAGTAAACCCCAAGTCGATGACAAGTACCGCCGAGCCCGCACCTCCCCATTCCCACCTGTCGAAGTCAGGCTTGATTAGGTTACTAAGAGCATACGGCTGCAACGCGAGGAACTTGTACATATCCCCCTGCACGACTGCGGGCGCAGCGCCGAGGGTCCATTGGAGGCTCAGCCCGCTGTCCAGCGCAATGGGCGTAAGCACGATATCCAAGTTCCCGCTCCAGGAGCCGACCACGCCGCCCACCGTCTTCCGCCATTGGAAGTTACCGCCCTCAATGGCAAAGCTGTACTTATCCCCTTTGACGTAGGCTATCGGCCCCTGTGTAATCAGGAAACTTAAGCCGCCGGAGCTGTATGCCACCGGCAGGTCCGTATCTAGAAGGTAGGCCGGCCGCGCCCCGAACACGCTATCCTGCACGTGCCAGGTTTGCACGTTGTCGCCGTCATTTCCGCCGAAGAAGGAAACGTTCTGCGCGGCGACCAGCCCGAGGATCAGCCTATCCCCTTTCCTGTACGTGGGCTCATATCCGGCGTTCCCGATCACTAGGATCACTTCATCCCCAGGGACTAGCTCGTCCTTACAAGGGATATCCAAGATAAAGCCAAACTCTTTCGTGGAGTAGTAACCCTCCGAGGGGGTCGTCACGCCATTAACGACGACACCCCCCGGATACTTCTGCGAGGAGTAGTAAGGGACTCCTGTGAAGGCGGGGGCGTATGCCTGCTCCCCAACAACAACCTCCCAGAAGAAGTCATCCCCGTTATCTCGCCAACACCCGTCCCCGCTTCCGGTGTCAGCGTCACCCTTTCCCAGGGGGCTTATGCCTCCCGAGATCAGCACGTGCTGCAAGCGCGACTTGTAACGGTCCGGCAGAAGGGCCATCCCCACGACGTCCGCGTTGTTCTTCGGCGCACCGTGATCGACCATTTCCCCTGCGGTGGCGCTACGGTACTTGAGCTGCCCGTGGGTGAGGAAGGACACGCTGCCCCCCGTCCCACCTTTGTGCAGAACATACTTCCCCGGCGTTGCCGTCGAGGGGTAGTGCTTCCAGTACTCCACCGGAAGCGGGCCAGTGTCCCCTGCCACCGCAGCCTCATCGACCAGGGTTGGGTTCACACCGGAGAACTTCACCGATGCGTTCACACCCGCCGTCACGCCCGCATCGACGAAACCGATGCGGAAGTCGTTCACGGTGGCTTTTCGCGCCTTGAGTGTGTTGCCGTCGTAGAACACACCGACAGCATCCCCAGCGGCAAGGTTCTCGAATGCCGGTACGATCTCAGGGTCCGCTGGCGGCGACCACGGCTTTCTTGACAGGTACGTGGTTACGTCCAGTTGCAGCTCTGTCAAAGCTGCATCCCAAGCTGACTCGGCGGCCGTTCGGAGCGCCCCCGCCGTTAGCTTGTCCACCTCCGCTAGTGTCTGCTCAAACTGTTTCACCATCTCGAAGAGCGAGATGTACGCGGTGTTAGCCCGGAGAGCAGCCTCTGCCGTCAACGTTGGATCTTGCTGCAATGTCGACGGCCCTGGTTGTGAGATGAACGGGTCTTGGCGGACAATGGAATGTCCTGACGTAGACGTCGGCGTCTGCACAAAGTAGTGGCTGTTATCCCGCACCGTATCGGCGAACCAGTCATAGAGCCCCACCAGCCGGGTGATGGTACCCGAGCCGTAAGGCATTTGATTACCTCCTTCGCTATCTGTTACTACGCCTAGACAGAAGGGGCTAAGCGCAATCCCCCGATCTTCACTGCAAGAGCACGCATTGACCGCCGGGCGCTTCTTGTACGTAAGCGTGATGACGGCGTCTTGGGCGTTAACCCCGAGGGTGCGGGAGTCAACGCAGATAGGGGGCTTAAGGGGAGTGTACTCCCCTGTAACCTCATCGAGGGTACGGAGCTGTTCGTTGTAGTTGATCTCTTTGACCGTGAAGGACCCTTTCGGCAGAGCGATGTAGCCGGGGGGCAGCTTCTGGGGGATGCGTGCCGCGAAGAAGGCGTTAGAGAACAGATCACCTGTCTTCAGGTTATTCCTCAACACACCGCTTACGCTGCCTTTGAGTTCCCACAGCTCACCGCCGAGAGTGGCACCCGGCGCCTCCAGTGAGGTGGCCGCGATGCAGGTTGCCTCGACTAGCTCCGTCGGGGAGTTAGCGCTGATAGAGGTATCAATGAAGCCTGTGGCGTACTCGCTCCCTTCGCCGGTGTTCAGGACAATCCGCGCATCGGTGTTAAGCGTCAGTTCAAGGAGCGCCTGGCCGCCGCTATTGCGGTCGTTCGCAACCGCCCCTTGAACCAACAAGAACGCGCTTGTGCTTCTAATGCTGTTGAGGAGATCATACAGCGTAGTGATCCCGGCGTAGGTCTCCCGGAGCGTCGGCGTACCCGCGACTATCTCATACAGCTTCGCCGTGTACGTTCCCGTCACAAAGGACACCCGCGTCTTTGCGGCGTACTTCTGCTTGATCGGGGGCTCGAAGTGATAAGTGACCTCTCCATCTTCAAGCTTCTTATACTGCACATAGATGTTATTGCGGTCTTCGCCGAAGATGAGCCTCTTGGCGGTAGGGGGCACCGAGCCGTTAGCGTTCGCAGCGACCGTTTGCCAGTCGTACTGTGGGCCGATCACTGAGGACTCTCCCTGTGCAAGGTCCTCCAGTAGGGAAAAGGTCTGAGGGGTGAATACCAGCCCCGAGCGGTCTACTTGCAAGTAGAAGGCGTTACCAGCGGCGCCGGGTGTGTCCATCATAACCCGAACGCCTTGCAGGTCGGCGCTAGCCGCTGTAAGGAGCTGCCCCAGGTCCGCCAGTGTTACGTCTACTGTACGAACGCTAAGGCCGGCGGCGGCTACAGACTGCATCGCTCCATTGCCTACACCGAGGAAGATGGGCGCGGTGACGATTGGCGTATCCGCAATCGTGTTAACAACCTGGAACTCGTATAAGGCTTCTTCTGCTCCGGTGAAGGTTCCTGACACAGCACCGACGAGTGACCCTGACCTGGCCACAGGCTTCTGGATGACAGCGTTCGCGATGGGGCGTACGGGCCCAGTGAACGAGGTTGCAAAACGGAGCCTATTGTTCCCACCGTGCAGAAACCGCTGAACGCCATTCATTCTACCGTCTCCTGAGTTGTCTAACGTTCAGTGCGGGGACAACCTTCCGTTTCACCTCATCTGCCGTGATCGTCCCAGACCCGTTTAAGTTGATATTGATGGTGTCTCCACCGAGACCCTTAACCTGTCCTTGGGTCCCTGTGAGCCCACCCTTCTGTAATCCGCCTCCCACCCCTTGCTGCTGCTGCGGCGCTTGCACCCGATCACTGGCCTCTGTCAGCGTCTCGGCGGCGCCCACCATTACCGTCGATGCCTCCTCAATGGCCTTCCGCCGCGCCTCGGCGTCGAGCAGCGCTTGCCGCTGTATCTCCTTCTGTATCTCCTGGATGATCTGGAGGTCTTGCACGTTTTGTACGCCTATGGCTCTATACGCCTTCGTCAGCTCATCCAGCTGAAGCTGCAATTGAGGCGCGGTCTTGTCCCGGAGGCTGCCTGTATCGATAGGGGCAGCGGCGTCCTTCATCCCCAGCAGGCTGTCTTTCACCCCATTGACGCTTTCTACCACTTCCAGCGCCTTCTGGACGACTGGGTCGAAGCTGTCCACAACGCCGTCATTCGCCGCTTTGTACGCATCGAGGTATAGCTGCGCCCCCTTGGCTAGCTCCTGGGTGGTGAACTCGCCGGAGAACCTCATAACATCGAAGGCCTCTCTTGCGTTGTCAGCCGTCGCTTTCAGCATATCCCGCGTCTGGAAGCCGAACTTCTCTACGACGGCTAGAACCTCTCCCATCGGCCTGGCGACAGCTTCTCGAAGGGCCTGTCCGACCGTAAACATGACCTCCTTGAATTCGTTGATAGAGATGCGCCCGCGATCAAAGGCGAACTCTATACCCTCAGCAAGTAGGCGGAGCTTCTCTTTGGTGTCCGCTAAGGGGATAGCATCCTGGATAGCCTTCTTAATCCTAGCGCTGGCCTTCTCCGCCATCGCTACTAGCACATCAAAGGCGTTGTTGTCCATCGCGCCGAACTTAAGCGAGAGGGGTGGGATGCCGTTATTGAGCTTAGTGATCTCCTCCGCCATCTTCCTGAAGGCAGATTCGAGCTCCAGCGCCGTAGCCATGCCACTGGTCTTAATCCGATTGAAGTCGACGACGGCCTGATCGGCCATCGCGGTGAGCATCGCCTTAGATTGTATCCCCAGGCGCTGGAAGCTATCTCCGAGGGCGCTGTTAAGCGTCGCACCCATGAGACGAATCTTATCGTCCAGACGGAGCAGGGAGTCCTCAAGCTCCGTGGCGAACTTTCCGCTGGCAAGCCCAAGGTTCTCGATGGTGCTCTTAAGGAGCTGTAGCTCCTCTTTCGACTTAGCAGCCGCGATGGAGATATCGAGGCCTTCCTTGATCTGCGCCCCAGTGGCCTTGACGTTCCCGGCGAGGTTTGCGAAGTTACTTGTCAACTCCGCAAATGCCTTGTTAATGTTCTTCCCGGCGAACTCAGCATCAACGCCGAGTTTGTTCATACTGGCACGAAGCTGCGACTCCAGCATCAGGTCCAGGGCCTGCGCCGAGACCGTTGCCAGCTCGAAGGCAGCCTGTGCCCTTACCCCGAAAGCGGCGATCTTGTCTGCGTCCAGCTTAGAGAGGTCTTTAGCCAGCTCATCCGCAGCTACTGAGGCCGGGATAAGCCCCTCTTGGATCAGCGCCGCGATTGCGTTCGTGGTGTCAGATAGGTCCTTCTGCGCGCCATCCAGCCAATTCTTCGGAACGGCCTTTTCCAGCGCCTTCGCAAAGTCGTCCCCTTTCTCTCTTGCGTCGTTAAAGGCGGTGATGATGCCCTTGGCGTCTTTGGAGAGCTTTGTCAGGTCAATCCGCTGGAGCTGCTCCCCGAGCTTCCCGGCCTTATCCGCGCCAACGATCAGCCGATTGATAGCATCGGCGTTGTCGATAATCGCCCGACCGGAGGCATCTCCCCTATTGGCGACATCCTCTAGTGCCTTGGCCAGGCCCGCAGCCTTCTCTGCCGCCGCTGCCTGTTGATCCCGCAGTTGCGAGATCGTAACGATAAGGCTGTCAATCTCCTGTCGGGCCGCAGCGGTGTTCTCGCCGTCGAGCTGGAGGAACTTGATGCGCTCCTGTGCGGACTTAATCGCCGAGGCGGCGGCCTTCTCCTGCGCGGTGGCTAACTCCTCAGCACCCTCGGCGCCTTGCTTGTACAACTGCGCCTGTTCCTGCGTCAGCGCCTTAACCTGCTCCGTCGTCAGAACAGACACTTCACTGAACTTCTGGAGCGCGGCGGCCTGCTCGTTAAACAGTTTAGCCAGGCGATCGTTACTTGCCGCTTCCCTGAGCGCCTCAGCTACCGCGTTGGCCTTCTCCTGTGTGCTAATCAGGGAATCAACGAACTTCTCCGCGACAGCGTTAAGTGCAACATACGCCGCTGCCAGCGCACCGACGATTCCAGTGGTTGCCAGCAGAACGCGGCCGAAGGCGACAACCTGAGAGGACCAACCGGCGAAGTTCGCCGCACCGGCTTTAGCGACCTGCGCCGCACTAGTGGCCGTCGGCACAAACGCCGACATAATGCCGGTCGCCTTACCTATGCTACTAGTGAAGTTAACCAACGATACCGTCAGTGCAGTGATCCCGTCCGTGATTCCCCGGAACGTCTTGAACGCAATGAAACCTGCCAGCAGGATCGCCAGCGGCTTGGCCGCACCGATTGCCGCTACCGCGATCTTAGCGATAGCGTTCGCCAGATCCTGCATGGAGCTAATGAAGGCAGGGTCCTTGAACTTCGTAGCTAGATCATTGATGATTCTAGTGAAGGCCTCCAGAGCGCCGCTACGGACCGCGGCGTTCAGCAGCTCCTTAAAGGCGTTCTGGAGGCGGACAATCGCCGCCCCGATAGTCTCGATGCGGGTGTTCTGGTCGGTGCCGAAGCTGGCCCTAAGGGCCTTCGGGAAGGCATTAAGGAAGACGTCAGAGCCGATCTTCCCTTGTTCAATGAGCGCGAAGAGCTTGGCCTGTGTTACGCCGAGAGCCTCCGCTGCGATCCGCACCGCCCCTGGCAGTCTGTCACCGAGCTGCTGTCTCAATTCCTCCATCGACAGCCTGCCCTTAGACGCGATCTGCGACAGGGCCACGAGGGTGCCGTTTATCTCCTCAGTGCTTAAGCCGAGCCTTGAGCCCGCCTCGGCGACAGCGAGGAAGTTCTCCCGCATCTGCGCCATCGAGACTTTCGTCGGATCGACCGACGCGGCGAACTTGGCCCAGTTGGTGGCGAGGTCTGTTACTGATAAACCCAGCCGGTCGGCTGTCTGCCGAACGAAGTCCAGCTCCTGTCCGGCCTGATTCTGAAACACAGCCTTCATCGACTGATTCAGCCGATCGAAGGCAGCGACCGTTTCGATGATTCTTCCGCCAAGGTTCACACCGGCGAAGGCGATGATAACTCGGCGGACGAAGAGGAACTGGTTTGCGACGTTACCGAGCGTTGTGTTCAGTAAGCGGAAGTGTTCCTCGGAGCGTTTAGTCGCCGCGCCGAGCCGCTCCTTCTCTGTTGCCAGTTGCTTGACACTCTTCGCTACCGCAGCAACTTTCTGCTCGGTATTACCCGTCTTAATATCGAGGGGCTTCTTGCCCGCCGCTTCGATCTGTTCAACGAGCTGCCGCCCCCCGATCCTAAGGAGGTCTAGCTTCTTAAGCGGCGCAGTGATGTCTAAGTCGAGCTTGGCCTTCTTGAGATCAGTCAGCGTATTGAACGCTGTCTTTGCTTCCTTGGTAACAACCTCCAGGGAGTTCTCGAGCTTAGTGAAGTCAATGTCCAGCTTGAAGCCCTGCATCTGCTTCATGCTGTTAAAGAAGAAAGAGGCCTCTCGCCCGAGATGCGAGAAAGTCCGGAAGTCTACTAACTTCTGCATGGCGACGCCTAGAGCGTTGATCTGCTCTTTGGCTCTCTCGGCGCCAAGCAAGTCTTTCAGCTGTGCGGTCGACTTGAGGTCGTTCGCCTTCTTGATGATAGCATCCATCCCTGCCGTGATCTTGGCAAGATCGCCACCGGCGTCCTTGACGATTAGCTCAAGGATCAGTTCCAGGGATTTAGATGCCATTTTGGATGTTTCTCCAGAAGGTCAAAATCTGCCCAAAGGTGTAGTTCTCAATGTCGCCTAACCGGTGACCGCTCGCCACCAACTTTGTTACGACAGCGCCCCAAGTGAGCTTTGGAGATCCTGGATCGCTTGCATCGTTCTCGGCTGGAGGCGCTTGACGAAAAAATCGGCATTTACCTCCAGGATGGTCTTCAAGAGGATAATGCCTTCGTCCATCGGCATGTCGTCGAACCACGCCTTGGGCCGCCCGGTAGCAAGCGCCGAGAGATCCATTACCGCCTCGGCGTTGTCGGCGATTGCTTCGCCGATATTGAACGCGGTGACAGTGGTCCCTGCGGGGGGCTCTTTGAACCCTTTCATCAGGGCGAGCACCTTGGGGAACTTGCCGAAGCCGAAAGGCTTGATGACGACTTCTTCGCCTTTCAGCGTAATCGCCTTGCCCTGAGGGAAGAGCAGTGCGACCTCATTTGTGGTATCGTTCATAGTAACAGTATCCTTCCATATTGGCCTAGGGTGGAGTCGAGCGTCTGCGCAACGTCCGGCGTGGCTTGTAAACGGACCACTATGCCGGAGAATGGCGTTTGAACCAACTTGAGCTCTTCCCCGATATCGAGGGTCAGTCGATAGAAGTGAGCCATGACCTCCTTTCCAGTTACCTTGTTAATGCCCTTAAAGATCGCTTGAGCTACTATAGGACTCCGGGTTGACAGGGCAAAAGCATCATACCCGGCGAAGGTAAAGTTGGCGGTAAAGGGCGGAGTGAATCCGCCGAGGGCGCTGGTGAAAGTCACGAGACCGTAGGCTGCGTCAACTGTGTACAAGCTGGCGCTAACGACAGCCGCTAGTCCATCAGTGACAACCACGCCAGACACCTTCGGCTGGCCAAGGAAATAAGGCGAGCCGAGCACTAGGGGCGAGGGGAACTGATAGCTCCCTGAGCCGCCAGCCACCACCGTATGCACTGTCTTCATTAACTGCTCCAGCGCATCCGTCCTGATATCGAAGCACTCTGCTTCAAGCGTGACTCGGTAGTTTCTGACGTACCAGTCAACACGCTCGTTAACGCCGTGCCTGGCGTCGTTGACGCTCTCGTTATCCTCTTGGAAAGAGAGCGTAATCTCCGACTGCCCAGCGAGGGGGAAAAAGCCCCTGCTGGTCCCCAAGACGGAGACCAGCAGAGTGCCCCGGCCGAGATAACAGCCGTTCACGCGTTACACCTGCTGCTGGATCTTGAAGAAGTTGCTCTCTCCGACGGGTGCGATGCCGATGGAGAGCAGTTCCCCTTTCACCTCGAACTGGCCGAACTCCCGAGAGATGATCGGGAGGGCTGCGGTCGGACCGAACTGGACCTTGTGCAGCGTCCAGATTTCGGCCTTTGCGTCGGCAGCCTTGTTCTTGGTGTGAATTCGGGCAGCGAACGTCTTGCCGCTCGTTACCAGGGCCTGCACGACGTCCTCTACGACGTAGTTGTAGTCGACCTCGGCAGCGAGGAACTTCGGCGTGCCGCTGCCAGCGGCGATAGCGACGGCCAGCGGGCTAGCGGCGATGACCTTGATGCCCCCCGCCTCGACGGTGTAGTCCGTGTTCTGCACGTAGGTCGTAGCGCCGACGTTGACGACTGCCGTCAAAGGCGACGGCATGTGCGCCAGCGGCGTGATCCCTTCGAGGAACACCTGCACCGGTTCGTTCACGACGGCCGCAGCCGCCGGATTGGACGCCGTGCCGAAAACGGCGAGAGCCAGGTTCTTCTTGTCGTAGTCGTACATCGTCAGCGTGAGTTCCACCGAATCCACGTCGCGGACGGCGCAGGCGTTACCGCCCGAGACGCTCTCGTAATCCGGCAGCTCCTGCACCTCCTCGGTGATCGCAAGGGACGCTTGCGCGTTCCCCACCGAAAGGTACGGTTGGTTTGCTACCGACAGGTCCTTCAGGAAGACGGTCCCGGCGGCGATGCGGCACTTAGCCATGTAGTTCTCCTTTCAAGTTAATCGGTACTACGCCCTCACGGGCCGGTCTGACCTAACAGCACTTCAAACTTAATCAGGTTTGTGAACTGAATCGTCCAGTACGCCTGACCCGTCGGAACACCCTCTGCGTCCCTCTGTTCGTTCTTGCGGAGTAGCGTGATATGCGCCGGGCGAATGTATTGGCAGGAGATCCCCCAGCAGTTCGCATAGACTACATCCGCGACTTCGATGCAACGGTCCCAGCCGAGACGATCACGCTCTGCCATGCTGGCGGCCTTGACGGTGATTACGGCGCCGAGCTGTGACTCAAGCTCCCACGGCGCTATGCTGTCGTCTGGCTCACTAGCCCCCAGGGCGCAGACGAGTATCCCCGGCGAGTTGTACGAAATCTGCTTCTCGGTGTCTTCTGTCAAGAGACCATAGAAGGGCAGAACCGTCATCTGGGGGAATTTGTTCTTAAACGTCGTTACGACCGCATCCCGGAGAACGTTCATGCCATGTACCTCCCGAGGGCGTAGGTTATGGCGTTTTGCGCCGCGTCAAACCATTCGTCCGGAAGGTCGTCCCTGAACGGTACCATCGGACGCGCCGGGATGCGGAACTCCCCCTGGCCGCCGGTTTGATGGATATCGACGTCTGTACCGTCTGGGAAGGCTGCGCGGTTATTGTAGATAGTCACGCTTCGGCTGGTAGCGTAGAACGAGAAGCTCCGGCGCATCTGGCCGGACGCTTGGAGAATCGCCTCGGGGTGCCGATAGCCGAGCTTGCGCTTCTTCCGAATTGTGCGCTTTGCCAAGGGCTCCCAGGAGTTCCCATAAGGGTCGCGCTCTTCCTTAAAGCCTTGCTCGACGAGCTGCAACCACCGGCGGCCAATGCGCTCCATGCCCACCGTGAGGTTAGCTGTGGAGAGCTTATCAGCCCGCTTGAGCCTATCCCGGAGCCCAAGGTCCTTAACCTTGATATCAAACAGGCCGGGCATTAGAGCTGCACCTTGTCGTTAGGGTAGGGGAGCGGGCAGACGTTCTGTGTGAAGACACGCGGGCGAGCCACCGTTATGGCGAGGCTGGCACCGTTGGGCAGTGTGCCGCCGGGCACCGTCGCCCGATAGGTCAGCAGAGTGCCGTCATTGTTCGCTATCCTGATCCGGCCATCCCGGACCTGTTCCAGCCATTTGATGGCCTCCGCCCGGTCGAGGTCGTAGCGTTGCTTGTGCAGGTCTTCCGCCGAGGCCAGGTTCGAGGCTGCCAGCGCATCGCTGTGTTTCTGGAGCAATCCCGGCAGCGTGCTCGGCGTGTTCCCGGACCATTCCGTAAAGGTCAACGGAAGGAGATAGCCCGCGGTATGCAAGTAGGAGTCGATCTCTTCCTGCGCCGCCTTCGCCGCTTTGGTCAGCGCGACGTCTTCCGGGATGAGGCCGTCGACCTCGTCTTCCCCGTAGGCAATCTCCAGCGATCTGCGGTTTGTATAGTAAGGCATAGTTACCTCCTTTGTGCTCTTCCTAAGCCCCCGACCGGGAGCCTAGAAAGAGGGGCCTCTTGTGGAAGCCCGCTCTAGCCGGCGAATCAGACCACCTTGATGAGCGCCGTAGCGTCCGGCGTGTGGTTGATGTACGCAGGCGCCGACTGCACGATCAAGACCCGAGACGACGGGTCCTCCTCCACGATCGTTTTGGCGAAACGCCGCAGCGGGATCATGGCGCCGAAGTCCTGGATGGCACCATAGTGCGCGGTGGTCTGCATCCCGGTGGAGGCCAGCACGATGCTGTCCGTCGGGATGAGCAGCTTCTCCGTGTTGTCGGCGTCGTCCAGGTACAGGTCGTAGTACTCCCAGATCTCGAGACCGGCGAAAGAGCCGTAGTTCCGCGCCGCGGCGTACTGCTGGTCCGTGTTGATGGCCCCTGCCGCCATACGCCGGTTGTCCAGGATCGACCGGACACCGGAGTTGGCGAAGAAAGCGTCGAGAGCCGCCGCGCCGCCCATCAGCACGTTCGGGGCGTATCCCGACTTCGCGTAGACCAGCGCCGACCACTGACGGAGCTGCGCGTGGATATCCGCCGCACCGGACCACAGCGTGCTTGCGGTGAAAGCCAGCGCGGCGTCCCTTCCCAGGGTGATCTCCGCATCGACGTCGAAGCCCTTGATGATGACCTTGGCGTTGACGATCGACTGCGCCGCCTGGAGCTCTTCGGCCCGAGCGATGGCCTCCTCGATATCGAAGAGGTCCTTGGCGACCTGCTCGGCGGCGAGTTGCTGCGGCGTCTTGTCGGAGTAGATATGCTCCCCGATGCCCCTGTTCAGGAACACCTCCGCCGCGGCCAGTGTCCGGTTGAGCTTGATGTACGGGATCTTGAAGCTACCGGTCTGGAAGGGCGTTCTGGCGAGAGGCGTCGACTTGTTCGTCGCCCGCGTGTACGGGGCGACCTTCCTGGTGCCCTTGTACACGTCGATGTCGATTGCCGCCGTATCGTGCGTCTCGACCGAGCCGCTGTAGAAGCGCGACCGGAAGAAATTCCCCGGAGGCTTCATCTGGTTGATGACTCGGGAAAGCTCGCGCCGCCCGAAAATGTCGTATGCCATGTTGTGTTCCTTTCCTGTTGTGCTTCGGGTGGGTGGCTTAGAACGAACCGGCGATGTCGCCGTAGGCCGCGGGAACCAGGTTGATGCCCTGGTGCAGGCACGCCTCCGTTGAGGCGAGAATGCCCGCCGCATCGATGGCGCCGGAAGCCCCGTATACGGCTTCCTTGACGAACTCGCCGGACACGTAGATGGAGGCTTTCGTGTCGGCCAGCGTTGCGTCGATTTCCTCCGTGACGATGCCGATGACGTCGGTGGCCGCCGGGAGGGCAGCCGTCAGGACCTTGGCGAAGGTGGCGTCCTGGGTAGCGGCGAACACCATGCAGCCCCGCTTGTAGATGCCGCCGGCCGTTGCGAGCAAGCATTGCCGCGCCTTGACTTCGGTATTACGCGCGAACAGCTGCTTGACGACGTTGTTTGCCGCGTCCATCGTGACTCCATAGTTCTCGGGCATTTGTCTTTGCTCCTATCTGTGGTTGCGTTGGGTTAGGACTTGGCGATGTGGCCCAGGGACTGCGCCGCATGGAGGAGAAGGTCCTCTCCGTCGTTCGCCGCGGCGCCTTCGCCGGCGATCTCCGTGAAGAGCCCTGCCTTCTTGGCGAGCGCGGAGCGGTTGTCGGCGGTCTCCTTCAGGTTGGCGAGATGGAGCTTGCGGCCGGTCTCGGTCAGGGTGGCGTAGTGCTGCTTCTCTTCCTCCGTGGCGTCACGCCCGAAAGCGCTCTTGTAGGCGGCCTGGGCCTCGTTCTCGATCTTGGCTTTGTTCTCGGCGGCCTCCTTCGCCTTGTACTGCGCCAGCTCGGCCTGTGCGGCCGCTGCCGTCGCTTGGGCCGCTGCGAGCGTGCCGGCCTCGGCCTGGGTTTTCGCCGCAACCGCTGCTTCGTCCTTCGCCTTTTGTTCCGCGGCCGCCGCTTCCGCCTTGGCCTTGTCTTCCTGTTCCTTCGTCATAGCAATGACCTCCTGGTGGGTGGAAATACCATCTGCAAGGCTCTTTGCGACCGCGTCAGCCCCGAAGAACGTAAGGCCGTTGGCGGACTTTAGCACCTCCTCGGTGGAGATGCCCCGGTTCCGCGCAACGGCCTCTACGAACCGGGTGTAGATATAGTCAACGTCGGCTTGCAGGAGCTTCTGGTCCTGCTTGCTGAGTTCGGTGTACGGGGAGCCCAGCCCCTTGAACTCCCCTGCGGTGACTTCGGTGACTTTGATCCCTGCATTGGTAAGCAGGGTGGAGTAATCGAAGTGGACAAGATAGACGCCGATGGAACCGACCTCGGCGGTACCTGAGCCGAGAAAGACCCGATCGGCGGCGGAGGCGATCCAGTAGGCAGCCGAGGCGGCCATACCTTCGGTGTGGGCGTAGAGGCGCTTCTTTCCACGCGCAGCGTACAGCTTGTCGCTAAGCGCCTCTACGCCCGTCACGTAGCCCCCCGGCGAGTTCACCTGGAGAAGGATGCTATGGACGGAGTCATCCGCCAGCGCCTTGTCCAGATTGTCGGAGATTGTCTTGATCGTCGTCTCTCCGAAGAAGGCGGCAAAGGGGTCATCGAAGGAGATGGCTCCATTTACCGGAATGACGGCCACACCATCCTGCACGCGCATGGTGGTTTGTGCTTCCAAGGTCGCAAGCGCCTTGTCGAACATCTCGTAGATACCGGCCTTCGGCTGGCTACTGACGCGAAGCTGCCGCGTCTCGACGGCTGTGATGACAGCGTCGATCTGGTCCTTCTTGACGAGAACTAGGTTAGTAGCCATTATCTCTCCTTGACCTTAAAGATGATAGAGCGGTCATCCTCCCGCCCCTGTTGCGTGATAACGTGGCATACAGCGCGAGCGCGGACGCCTGCTTCTCCACCGGAGACCCACGCAACGACGATCCGGCCGTCATGTGCGAAGGAGTCGATAACGCACTCTTCGCCAGTGACAGCAGCTGTGATGATAGTGTCGCCGTCTGCGTCCAGCCACGGCCCCCAATCCCAGTACCAGTCGAGAGCGGACTCATCATCCCTTAAGGCGACAAAGCGCCCTTGAGCATCCGGCGTGATTTCGAGACGGTCAGCCATTAGGGGTTAACCACCACAAGGCGGCCCTCCGGGTGAATGACGACTATGCGTTGAGACGGGATAGGCACATACTGTCCCTGTACAGTGGCGAAGCCGTTGGAGGTACCTACGGTGTCGAAGTAGTTGTGGTGCGTAAAGCCGACACCATCGACAGTGGCTACTCCTTGGGAGAGGCCCATTGTGGTAGCTATGGTTTGTGCCTCTCCTTGAACGATAGGAGAGGAACCAACAGAGAGTCCCACTGTACCGAAGACGGCGCGCCCGACTCCATCGACAGTTGCGACGCCCGAGGCTGTACCAACAGTGTCGGACAGGGTGCCTACAACCCAGTTGGTGTTCCCGCCCTCACTGTAGGAAGAAGACCCCGCGAAGAATGTGTTGGCAGCGGAGGCGGCCAAGTTTGCGAACGCAACGCTGTCGAAGACAGCTGCACCGCCACCGCTCTTCGCTACAGTAGCAGCGGAAGCGCTGGCGGTGGTCATTCGCACCTGGCCCGCCTTGGCGATGAGTGCGGTGTTACGGCGCGTCCAGGTCTCCGCCTGTGGAGAGGTGGAAACCCAAGTTGCGCCGGAGCCACTGTATTCCTCGGGATAGCAGCGATTGACGACGGCGCCGGCAATGCCGTTACGCACCTCTGCGTACTCGACGATCATGCCGGTGTTGCCAAATGTAGTGCCATTGGCCGCAGCGCCGACTGCTAGATCATCTGTGGAATCTTGGATACTGGTGGTAAAGGCGCCCGCGTTCTTTGTGGCGCCAACCTGCGTCCATGATCCCGCGAGCCACTCTTCCAACTTTGCGGTGTGTCCGCCGCTCCCATTGTCTACGTCGAGAGTGACGCGGAACTCCCTAGCGACGTAGTTAGACGTAGCGCTAATGGCGTCGAAGTTGACGGTGCGGGTGGTCCCGCCAGTCTCGCGCCACGTCAGCGCAAAGATGGTACCACTGCTGCCTATCGTTACTTGGTATACAGTGGTCCCACCGCTCTTGTTGATAACAGCACTTGTGGCTACTGTGCTCCAAACCGGGAACGCGATCTTAAACCGAAGATCAATATCCCCGGTGATAGAGTTCGCAGCGCTGTCCGGGGTGGAGAAGTAGCCGAAGCCTGTAAAGCCAATGCGGCCGTACTTAAGGCCGGTGAGGGGGATTGTGCCTTTAACCTGCCAGTCAGCCGCTGTGTAGGTGTTCCCCGCTGTGAGGACAACCGACTTTCCGGTGTCTACCTTGAATTGGTTGAAGGCGAGGGAGCCCCCCTGGAGGGTGATGCCGCCACCACCTGCGCCGCTAGTCCAGAGATTGTTGAGGTCCCCTACAGCAGCGCTTTGGAACAGAATGGCGTTAGTCTCCCCTGAGACGTTAATCTTTAAGGTGGACGTACCGGGCTGCACAGTGGACTGAACGACCCAGACGTTACCGCCGCCTGTGGTGTTAATCGTCCAAGTGCCCGCGCCCATCTTTGTGACGCCGCCGGTTTGCTGGGCGGCATAGGTGCCACCAGTCAGTGTGAAGTTAAAGCCGTTGGCATCAAAAGTGGAGTTGGCGCTACCGTGGCTGAACGTAGCGTTGGCGGCAAAGCTGTCGGAAAGCGTCAGTGTTCCGCCCGGCATGGACAGGGTCACACCGCCGAAAGTGTTGCCTCCACTGGTAAGCGTCACCGGGCTGCGGGCGGCGAAAGTGAATCCCTGCACGTTCGTGACGAAAGTGCCGGTGACGTTCAACGACCCGAAGCAGGAAGTTGCAGATAAGTTGATCTGCGGCTGCGGAGTGACTCCAGCGAAAGTGATACTTTTGCCAGAGCGGGGCATATTAGTGCTGATGACAGTGCTGTTCGCAGCGCCCGCCGCGATGCTATTGGCGTCAAAGACCACATCGTCTTGGGGGAGGGGAACACGCCCCGCGCCACCCCCGCCGTTGGTGGCTAGGAACCAGTTGGCGGCGGTGCTCCAGGTCTTCGATCCTGTGGTGGTAGTCTTCCAAAACTGGGTAGCCGCCGCAGTGAAGGTGATGTTTGAATTGCCAAGACAGTTGCCGAGGCTGGAACCTGTCGCAAAGGGTGAACCGGCGCCCGCCGCCGTAATATCCATGAAGTCAAAGAAGTCAGACCCGGCATCAATCGCCGCTGCCGTAATTGTGCGGGCGGTGCCAATTACGTTAGAACACATCAACATCCGTTGAATGACAGCAAAGCCCAAGTACTTCAAAGTACCTGTAACGATCTGATCGGCAGAGAGGGAGAAAGCGCCTCCTGTGTTGTTTGACCCTAACAACGACAACGTTGTATACGTGTTCGCGCCGTCAACAAAGCACGTACCCCCTGAACTGTTAGTGAGGGAAACTGTCTGGTATGTCAGCCCGGCGCCGAGAAAACGGCCCGCCGAAAATAGCGTAATAGAGGTGCTGCTCAGGTTGAGGGTGTAATTCGACCCCGAAACCTGCCACGCACCACCTCCACTTCCTGACCGTAGCAACCATGTCGTGCTGGTGGCGTTAAGGACACGCGTGGTTGCTCCTGTAATTGTGAAGAGACCGCAGTCGATAGTGCGATTGCTGACTGTCAGCGTTCCTGCCTCTAGTGTGATTTGCGCTGCATTGCCGAGAGTTGCGTTATCGGTGAAGGTCCACCCACCGCCAGCTCCGGAGTGACGCAGGCTGAAGTTGGTATTCTTTGTACCGTTGAAAGTGACTGAATGTCCGGTAGTCGTCGCGGACATGAAAAAGGAGCCTGTGAAGGTCCAGCCATGCGAGGCCCCAAGGAGAAAAGAGCCGTGTACGAAGACATTGACAGCACCCGCGAAAGACAGTCCCGCTAAGGCCGCTGTGGTATTAAGGGTCAGACAGGTGAAGCTGGCAGTAAAGGTGACAGTGCCTGTTCCGCTGTTAGCGTCCCAAGTGGCATTGTCAGCGCTGGTGGGCACAGAGGCACCTGAGCCGCCACCAGACGTTGTGGACCAGTGGCCCGTATCGTCGGTGTTGCCGGTGCCGCCTACCCAGAACCGATTAGCCATTAGCCCTCTGCCGCTGCTACCACTGTTGGGTCCTCATTAGCCAGCTCCGCCTCAAGACGCAGCCGTTCGTCCCGGCGCATCCTGTAGAGAGCCACTTTCTCCGCGAGAGTCGGAATGTGAGGCGGCGGCCTTACTATGGCCCGCCACGCTTGGTAACGCTCCAGCGCCATCGTCCGAATCACCGCAGGCGCCGGGACCTGCCCAATCGGGAAGTAGAGCGCATCCTGGAACCGGTCCTCACCGTCATCTAAGACGGTAAAGGCGATTCGGACGGTTGCTTCTGTAGTCACGGTGACAGCCACAGAGCTTACTCCTCGTTGACGGTGGTGCCGACGGTCAGGCGGGGGATTACCCCAATGTTCATTACCACCACCGGCGCCAAGGTGCCCTTGTACAGCACGTCCGTTGCGCCGGCGCCCGCCACACCGATGGAAAAGTGGGTAAGGTCGGCGCCAGGCGCAGCGGTGCAAACCGGCGCCTCGATGTTAGCCGCCGGGCTGACCGAGTTGGCCGTAATCGTCCAGCCTGTGGCATCGCGCAGTACAGCGACACGGGCGTAGCCGGTATAAGCGGCTTCGTTGACGTTCTGCGCGCCACCTTCACCTGGGTCCCCGGTGTGGAATCCGACGAAAAGGCTCGCTCCCGCGCCGGGTAGGCTGATCCCTGCAATGGCGAGATTGTGGAACACCGCTTTCAGCAGGGCGTTCTCGAAGAAGTTGCTTTTGCTCATTGTAGGGCTCCGCGGTTATGCGACAAGAAGGAGAAGGTCGAACAACTGGGGGTAGTGCTTCTCGACCTCGATTTCGGCCTTACCTTCACCCTTGCCCTTGAAGGCAAGAGCGGCTTGAATAGAGATAACGGTGGCACCGTGGGCTGCATCGATTGTGCCGGTAGCTGCATTGTTCGGGGCAGGCGCCGGAGTGGGATTCCACTCTTCATAGACATAAGCCCGGCGGGAGCGCCCACCGCCGCCTAGAGCTTTATTAGTGTAAGTGATGATAGTCTGCTGGCCCGGTTCAGCGGCTAGGAGAGTATCCCCACCAATGGCGCTATCTGTGATGTTGACGGAGACGGTGGTGCCCATCACTTCGGCCCCAACGCCCAGCGCCACCGCCGAGAGAGCTGCCCCGGCTGAAAGGGCAGCTGCGCCTACACCTGGAGCGGCGAAGGCGCCAGCGGCTTCGGTAGAGAGACTTTCCGCGCCTACGCCGCTATCGCTGGGGGCGATAGTTGCTGTAGTAGTGAGAGCTTCCGCGCCCACCCCTGAGTCTGTGTCGAGGGTTGCTGGGATTGTAACAGCTACGTCGTCTGCACCGGTACCGGGTGCGGCGAGAGTAATCTGTGTATCGACGGTGAGCGTCTCTGCGCCGGCACCGGGGGCGGCCCCTGGAATCTCCGCAGTGGTCGTGATGGCCTCTACGCCCGTGCCAGGGGCTGCCGCTGCTATCGGCGTTGTGTTGTCTTGGAAGAGTAAGAGCAGGGAGCTCATTAACCCTCGATGCTGACGACGAGCAGCCAGCCGGTATTGCCGGCCGCGCTGTTAGTGACTTGGACGCACTTGAGGCCCTGGTTCTGCCGAAGCAGAATGCCATGCTGTCCGGTGATGGGGTTGCGGAGACATGCGGGAAGAATGTCCGCTACGTCGCCAGCCATCATCATGTGCAACATCTGCGTTGCGGCGTTGGTCTCCTCGCTGTGGATTGTGTAGTTAAGCAGAGCCGAGCCGGACGTGGTAGCACCGCCGGTCGGCTTGCTTCTGAGCGTAACATCCGCATCCATCGCCGCTAGGCTGGTATCCGGCACCCACGGAGTTATCACCGTTCCACCGGTGCCCACCGCAGACGTCCTAAAGATCTGCCAGTCGAAAGCGACCCCTGTGACCGCTGTGTTGATATTGGGGAGCTGCTTGATTGCTAGGATACGGACTAGCTTCGCCGCGTCGGCGTTGAACAAATCCCAGTGGATTGTGTTCGCAACGGCGACGTGGACCTGGGAGGGCAGAGCGTAGATATGGAGGTCTTTGCTCCCAAGGATGTGGCCGTCCGGCCCCGCCAGTACGCTGACCGGATGTACCTTAGACCCTTTAGTCCAAAGGGCGTGCTCGACGCCGGAGGCGGCGTCTGCGACGGTAACAGCGGTATCAGCGAGGGCCATTAGCTGGCGCTGATCGTCAGGGTTGCGACCCAGGTGCTGCCGGCGACCTTAGTGCCCAAGTTCTGGACACCGCGGTCCAAGCAGATACCACTGGTGTTCTGCTTCAGGACAAATTCGTTCCAAACGTAGTTGGCGTCGCCGGTGCCGAACGTCGAGCGGAAGACCTGAGCGGCCCCGGAGGGCGCTGTCGGATAGGTCGCGTCCATCGCCTTGTAGGTCTTATTGGTGGCGGCCTGGAGATCGGTCTGACCGGCGTTGGCGGCCGTTGCGCTGTCACCGATGCCGATGCGAGCATTGGTGTTATCGAAGTAGTTGACGCTTGCGCCGGAGAAGAGCCCGAAGAGCTCATTGATCCCAGCGGTGAGCCACAGGTTCTCGGCTTTCTCGAAGCCGACGAACTTGCCGGCAGAGTCGAACTTCTCGACTAGCAGCACACCCCGACCCCAGACTTTATCACGAATCACGCTGGACCTCCTCTATGATGGTTGCTTCCATCAAGCCGTCACCGACCTGCTTGGCGGTTACGGTCTTTACGACCTTATGCCCAGCTTTGGGTGGAAGGTGGATGTTGGAAGTTGCTGTTACCGCCGGAGTCGTTACTTGGACGTCTGGGGTGTTAACGGTGATCTGCGGCTGCGGCATACCGGCCACAGCTTTGACTAAGGCCATACCAACGCCGGAGACGACGTCCATCGTCCGCTGGTGTGCGGCGGCAGCCTTCGCGTCGTCGTCTTCCTTCGGCTTCTCCTCGCCCGGCTTCGTGCCCTTGTTGTCAGCGTTGTCCTCGTTGGTCCCTTTCGAGTCCTGTGGAGTTTGCTGCTGCGGGGTGACTTCCTTGACTTTGATGTCACCCTTCTTAAAGCCGTACTCCCGGATGTAGTAGTCCTCGGTGAACTCGATGTTCCCGGAGTTAACGAAGGCGACGTCGCGGTTGGCCCGAGCGGTCTCGAGCCCCTTATCGACGGAGTAGACGAGCTCGATCTTCCGGCTGGAGGGGAAGTTCAGGGCTACCAGCGCGTCGATGTAGTTCTGGACTAGGGGGCCAACTAGCTTCAGGTCCCCCATTGTCTTGTCTTGGCGGACTTCGTTGTGGACCTCGCCAAGGGCACGCGCTCCCTTCCCACCCGCGCCGCCCACGTCCGACGTAAGCGTTTGTCCCAGCAGTACCTTCTGAATTCTGCGGACAAGGCGGTCCTCCGCAGCGTTGAAGGCGTCTCCTTTGGAGGTACCGCCAACGGCTTCGACCTTTGAGTCCTTAGGGAGGGCCACGACAGCATCCTGAACAGCGAGGGCAAGCTGCGCAGCCATCTGAGCGGGGTCATTGCCACTCCCGATGAGAAGCGGCTGGCCGCTCCGTTCCAGGAACTGCATCCAGAACTGCCATGTGGCTTTTCGGTAGAACCACGGCCAGAAGAGGTAGGCTAGAAGAGCCACCCCACGGGGGTTTCGCCAGGTCGCCTTGTGTTTCGTCAGAAGGAACTTGAACTGTGTATCGACTTGGATGCCGTCGATGTAGGCCCTGGAGTTGGAGCTGGGGACGAGGATCAGCGTCTTAGGCCGGAACCACAGGGTGTTATCCCGCTTGGGGATGAACCACTCGAAGGGCTTTTCGGCCACGCGGTCGACTATGATGTAACCGCCCTCCTCCTTGTAGATGCGCTCTTGGACGCTGTAGCCATAGAGGCGCGCGGAGAAGGCATTGGTGACAATGGTGTCGTAGTGGCGCTTGACCTGAGCGGTCAGCCACTCCCGTACCTGCTCGGAGCCGCCTTCCAGACGCCAGTCGACACCAATCAGGGAGTCGATACGGGTCTCAAGGCACTGCTGCACCTCGTCGTCGGAGTCCTCGATGATACGGAGGTCGGTCCGAGCGGCGGCGGAGTCGATTACCAGCTGGGAGACGTCGAACAGCTCCAGGTGTTGATGGTAGGAGGCGTCATCTGTCGCCAGTTCCCCGAAGAGGGACTTCTTGCCCGACCGGATAGGGACGACCTTGCCGTCCTTATTCGTGTCGTTGATGATCAGGGGAGAAGCGGCCAAGGCGCAATCCTCGTCCGGTTATGAGACGGTTGGCGGTTCTGGCGATAACACCGGGGGTCGCGATGCGGTGCACATTGCCAAGTACCATCGCACCGGAACGCCCGGTGAGGTCCAGCATATCGAGGCCTCTGGCAGCACTCTCGATAAGGTCATCTTTCTTCACTCCAGGGTACTTCGTGAAGTCGGTGATGAACTCCGTATGGGCCTGGAGGCAGTTGTACATCCCCATCGAGGCGACCGGGGTAAACGCTTGGTTGATGACGTCGCTTTTCTCACGCTTATCTTGGACAGGCTCGATGTAGGCATAGCGCCGGCGTGCCAGCATGGCCTTTTCGATGGCCCGCTTGAGCTGTCGCTGGTAGCCCACAATCTCGACACCGAACTTAAGCTCGGCGCGCCCCTTCGAGAGGGTAAGCATGAGGTCCCAAGCATCGAAGAAGTCGGTGATCGACTGGTCTATGTCGGTACCCTTGCTTTGCTTGTAGGCGATTAGCCATGCGGAACCGCCGGTGTCCCCGGTGATCGTCAGAGCCTGGAAGTCAGCGGACTTCTCGTCGGAGGACGCAGGGTCGATAAACAGCACCAGCGTCTTCCAGACACAGTCGGGGAGCGCCGGGTGGACCTTAAGCCACTCGGGGAGGAAGAAGCAGGTCTCGGCGGAGGTGACAGTTACCTCCATCTCGCGGAGCCAGACACTTAGCTTGTTGATCTTGATGTAGCTCTGCTTCTCCGAGAGCAAGAAGGAGAGGGGGAACTTGGCCGGCCAGGAGCTTGTGACGTTACCCTCTGCATCGACCTCGAAGCAGCTCGCCTCGACTGTGAGCCAGTCACTCAAAGGGTCCGGCCCGGCGTTAGCGAACGCCAACTCGATAGCGTCATCCATATCGAGCGGGGTCTGTATGATGACAATCATCGCCTCGGGGTTGTCCACCGGGGAGGCGAGGGACCGCATTACGGTCCCATGGAGCAGGTCGGAGTGCTTCTTGATCTGCTCCTTTGTGTTCGTTGTCTTCTCGTCCTCGATATCGTCACAGACGATCAAGTCGGGGCGGAAGTCCTCGAAGTTCAAGCCGCGGATCTGGCCGTGGATGCCGACCGCGATCACAGTGATGGTAACATCGAGGACTGAGTTGTAGAACTTAGCTTGGTCGGCGGCCCAAACGTCACCCTTCTGAATCCCCCAGAAGGTGGCCCAGGCGGTCTGTTTCTCGACTAAGCGCTTGAGCCATTCGAGGGTCGCCGAGCTGGTGTCCTCGCTCTTGCTGATATACAGGATAGTGCGGGAGATGCCGTATGCGATCCTCTTGGAGAGGAACATCCGCACCCGGCTAGTCTTCGCGCCGTCCCGGAAGACCTTAATAGCCACCTTGCGGCGCCCGGACCACAGGGCGTCGTCGATGCGCTTATGGAACACAGCGCTATCCTGGCGGCAGGTCTGGGGGAAGAAGGTCTTGCAGTAAAGCTCGTTGTCGTTCAGGTACAGCGTAACGAGCTCAGGAACTGAAACGGCGGTGTCGAGATTGGGCTCAGCGGGTAGCTCCTCCGGAGGCAGCTCGACTGCCGTTCTGGAGGGAGTCTCGAGCTGGTCCATCAGCCGTTAAACTCGCGAAAGAGGGGAGGCTCCCAGATCACCGCGGCGCAGGTATGGGGATGGGGGCGTAGGGTGGGGAGTATCTCGACAGGGTACTCGGTGCCGTCAAAGTACCGACAGACCTCGATCGGGCAGATATGCCGCTCGGGGTAGATTCGCTGAAGTAGCTTCGCATACCGCGCCAACTGGGGAAAGGCGTCACGGGTGTGCCTGATCTTTAGCTCCACCAAGATCAGGTTGTCATCTGTGTCGGAGAGGGCCAGAAAGTCCACTTCGGCCCATCTCACCTGTCCCGAGAGATCGCGGTACTCGATCCACTGCTTCGACAATGGAGAATACCCAGAAACCCTGGCCCACCCCTCACAGTAGGAAAGGGCCTTCTCCTCGTACCGAAGACCAGCACGTTGAGCTGGGGTAGGCTTCCCTCTGGCAATGGCGAATGGCGGAGGGGAGCACAGCCGCGCTCCTAAGGAGTGGTCGGCGTGCGTCAAGAGGGAAGCCTCCGACTGGCGCGTGCCGCCGCAATCATCTCGGGGGTGATTACGTTGTTATTGATCTGGACGTTGGTCTGGTGCTTATTGCCCATGCCCATGCGGTTGGCCGCTTTGTCCATGACTTCGAGGGCATAGTCGGGGTTCTGCCCTGTGACGACAGCTTTCTGGACGACCTCGATCGCCGCAGCCATCGTTTGGCGCAGCTGATCCTGTAGGTCCGCGCCGATCCCGCTCTCCAGGGAGACCCTGTGCGCGGCGATGAGGGACTGGAAGGTGTCGCTCTTGTTTATGTTGCCAAGCGTCGTCGGAGAGATACCGAAGAAAGAGCAAATCTCCGTCGTCGTGGCGAAAGGGTTGCACAGCATGAATGCGACGATATGCTGGTGTTTGAGCGCCGTCCGGGGATAGGGCTTCTTGATGCCCTGCGCCGCCTTGTCCGCCTTGAGCATATTGGCGATAAGAGGCATGGCCTCCTGGACGGTGCGTGCCTCGGTGAGGGCCTTATCCTCAGCCGACGGCAGCATGACTACCTGCGCTAGCTTCTTGTCGGCGTGTTCCCCCAGTAGGTCAAACAGCGCGAGCTGCGACTGCTGCTGTGCGGGGGTCAGCTCCGCCGCTAAGCCCTTCGACGGCACAAGGGTCAAAGCGGGCATCCCCGCCGGCTCGGCGGCTGGGGCCGGAATGGGCTCTACCCGCTCGGGTGGCAGGGAGTCCATTGCGCGGATAGGGGGACAAGGGTCGGGGCGTGCATGGCGGGATAGTGGCACCTCCCTCGAAGGGGGGCAAGCCGCATGACCCCTAATTAGGGCTATTAGTGCCCCAATTAGCTCCATAAGCACCTATTATGCCATTTCCAGGGCCTTTTTGGCCCTTTACGGGCCTAGACGCCCCATATTCCCTCCTAATTCCCTATTTTAGGTCATAATCCTTAAAAGCAGAGCCGAAATTAGGGGTAAACCCGATATTGTAGGAAAATGTGCGTGACAAGTTGGGCCCCCGGCGCCCTTTCGGGCAATTCCCCCCTATCCGGGGGGTGGGGGGCTAGGCTACTTCCACATGCCTAGCGCTTGACAGATCAAGATGGCATCAATCGCCTTCTCCACAAGGCGCCGCATGCCGGGATTGGACAGGTCAAGGGCAAGGCGGCGTATCTGCTGGAGCAGGGCATAATCGCAGGTGTCCATGCTATGCCCCTACCATGTAGCGAGGTGCTACAGGGTTGTCCCATGCGCCACCTGTAGGGGAGACAAACAGGCGCAGCCCAGTGTACAGGGTAGTCTTGGCCTTGCGCTTACCCTGCGTGGCGAGGATGGCCCACGTTCTGAGGGTAGGGACTAGGAAACGGGGCTTACCTGCCACTAGGCGAAGGACGTAGTAGGCGGCGAGTGAGGGATTCCAGCAGGGAACCCCGGCGCGGGCGGCGTAGTGGCGGCGAGCGTTAACGGCGATTAGGGCAAGCTGCGAGCGGGTGAACATGGGGTAACTCCCTTAAACGTTGAATGAGCGTCTAGGATACTGCCGGAATAAGGGGGAATCTGTGAACGTTCTCACATTTCCCCCCTTTTCTCCGTCTAGCGCCTCATGGGGAGAGGCTAGCAACTAACCCCCCTTTCGGGGGGTCCCGCTACTAAGCGGCTTTCTTGATGCCCAGGGCGGCCAGTTCATCGACTGAGTCCACCTTCTGCGCCTTGGTCAGCGCTTCCGCGACCGCCGGAACGCCTTTGAGCTTGCGGTACTCCGGGCGCGTCAAGCTGCGCTTCTCTTCCCTGTAGTCCGCCGAGGGGGCGACGTAGCCCGGCTCGCCTTCCTTGCCGGAGCCCGGCGTTCCCTTCTGCGGCGTTACCACTTCCTTGGTGATATCGTATTTCGCCTGAATCGCCGCCTTCGCGTCGGCTTCGTTCGCTACCACGCCAAGCGCCACAAGCACGCCGGCGATGATATCGAACTCCTGCTCGGTGGACAGGCCACCCTCGCCGCCACGCTCCCGGAATTGCAGGGAACCGTCCGTGACCGCCTTGATCGCCTTGACGACGGCCTCGGCGCAGTCTTTCTTCGCCTTCTCCGCCGCCGCGACCGCGTCGCGGAAGTAGCCCGCGAAGTACCGGATTCCCGCCAGAATCAGCGGTTCCGGCGTTCCCTCCGGGGCCATCTCCCTGACGTTCAGGGTCCCGACTTCGCTATCGTCGGAGGGGGTGGAAACGGTGATCACGCCCGACTTGTCGGAGTAGCCGACATTCAGGGCGGGGACTTTCTTTTCTTTGGTAGCCATTGCGTTTTACTCCTGTAGATGCGCCTGAGAGGCTAGCAGGGTTCGGCGCGTTGTCCCTGCTAGGTACTAAGCGGGCTTACAGAGCGTTAGAACAGTGGCAGCTTCGACTTCACCCCTTAGCATGGGTTCACGGCTGCGACACACTGAGCACTGGGCAGGGGACTTTGACATATACGGCTCGCCCCACTACTGCCTGATCTGCATACTACAGACTAGTTACCGCCTTTGCAAGCGACTTCCGCGTAAATGTCCCAGAGTGCTACGGCCAGCATCGCCATGGCGGCTAGGCCACAGGCGGACAGGAGCAGGAGGGATTGAGCGGTCATGCCTGACTAGGAGCAGGGACCATGCCAAGTCTGATATCGCCGTAGGACGCGCTAGGAGGGGGGCGGATCGGGGCATGGGGTAGGGTAGCGGGCTTGCCCGCTGGATGCATCCTAGGGGCTTAGGCGCAGCCGTAGGGGCACTCCCTAGGGGAGTAGGGGAGGGGGGCGCGGCTTATCGCCATAAGGGGGCAAGTGCCGCATTTCGTCACTTTGTGACGGCGCTCGCCGTCACCCCCTCCCGCCGGGGGGCGGCGTGGGCCGTTCGGGCCGTTACCGCCGTATGCCCGCAGCCGCGCCCTGGCCGCCTTATTAAAAGGCCCGCCCGTTCCGTTCCCAGCTCTAGCCCCCACTCTTATCCCCTTTAGAGCTGGGCAGTTCCGTTTGTTCCTCGATGTGCCCAGCCGCCAATGGCGCGAGCGCACCTGCCAGGAATCGGCGCTTATCGAAGGTTGTATTAGATCGGCTCAGAACCGCTGCAAGAGCGTTAACGAAAGAGCCGTATTGAAGACTTACCGCCGATTGGGCTTGCAAGCGCGATAACGACTTATCGCCAATCGTGACCACAACGGCGGAGAGCAGGTCGGCGCTTATCGCGCTAACCTGCTCGAAGTCTTTTCGGGTGAGTGTGCCGTGACGTGCCATCTGCTGTTAGGCTCCTTTGGGTTAGGGCCAGCCGCGCTAGCTCGCCGGGGGGCGGTGCGCTTAGGTAGGACTCTAGGCGCGTCGGGGCACTATGGCAATAGGACAACGCGCCCATGATCCCTAATTAGGGATAATAGCTCCGGGGCGGGCTCCGGGGATAGCCCCTCGGGAGGGTAGCTAGACGGGCGCAGGTGGGCGCCTGTTGAACGCACTAGCCGACCGAGCTACCCCCCTACACAGAACGGGGGGTGGCTACAGGCGCGGGCGCTGGCGCGGGCTGTCTGTCACCCGATAGCGCCTTAACTCCTGGCCTTGCCTATTAGCTCCATAACGCGGGAGTGAAAGCAGGGGGCAATCGGGGCAATCGAGGAAAGCGTTTCCCTCGATTATCTCGATTGTCTCGATTTCGGGACCCCGGCACACTATTTACGCCTGAGAGCCACTTTACCCCCCTGTCGCATTTACACAGTTTTCATTCTCGTCAGTTAGCGCCTTAACGCACAGCTCCGGCGTTAGGGTCACAGGGAGAGAGATAGGGGAATTACTCTCAAAGAGAAGATAGTAAGTACTTACTATATATTTATACTGGTAGCCCAGGAACCCAGCTCTAGGCCCATAGGGCGTGCAAGCCACTTAACGGCATAGCCCACGACAACGCGAAAGTGCACAAACGCGCAGGGGGGTAAACGGGCGCTCGGAGCGGCTTTTAGGGTCCACCCCCCCGAAATCGAGACAATCGAGATAATCGGACAATCCCTAATTAGGGCCTCAGCGTAAGTACCTGATTCCATTGGGTTTTTCCGTTGGCGCTGGAAATGCTGCACTGCACCATTTTTCGGGATTCCCCAATGAAATCAAGCACTTACAGGGGGTATTGACAGTTTTCCCCGATTCGTGCTAGACTCGGGGGGTTAGTCAATGAATTCTAGTCGTAACCCCTGCCGGGGGGTCCCCGGCGGTACCGTAGGAGGGAGTCTAAAGTGAGTAAATCACTGTCCGACAGTAAGGCCCTACTCAACAACCTGTTGAATGGGTCCGCATTGCCTGAGCACCTGAGCAAGCCCCGCAGCGAGGGGCTGGACCGTAAGGCCCTGGCAGTCAAGATCAGCGAGAACCTCCGGAGGGAGCCCCTGATCGCAGTCTGCTTTGAGCACACTTGCAGGTGCAAGCGGAGCTGGAAGTCGTTCGGGTTCTACGCCCGGAAGACGCAGGTGGACGTTCCCGGCCAAGGCCGGACGGAGGTCACAAAGCGCCTCCCCGACGGCCCGCAGCAAGAGCCGGTAACTCAGACTTTCTGGCAACCAGTCGAAGAGCCGGTCTGCATTAACTGCTTTGACGCCGCGACGAACATTGCGACGCAGGAGGCGGCTAATGGTTAACCCCACTATCTCCACTAGGCTGCTTCCTGCCGGTAACGTTCGCAAGGGCGATATCTTCCGGGGCTGCGCCGTGGAGCGTGTCGTCAAACACCGGCACTGGCAATTGTGCGGTTCCGTCACTATCCTCACAGCGGAGCTATCCCTCCTAATCGGGAAGAACGAGCTGGTCGAAGTAATCCCAGTGGAGGCCACCCGTGGCTAACTCCACCGTAACGGTCACAAACCCCGCATGGTACGTGTGGCTCTCTAACAAGAGAGCGCACACCTGCTCGTGTGGGCACGTACAATGGGCGCACTGGCCTAACGGCAGATGCGCGCATTGCAAGTGTGAACACAACGACTCGGACCCCTGTCCCGTCGTTCGCATCGAAGTCCCCATCAACCCGCAAGTGTCCTAACGAGGGAATCAACCATGATCGACGAATCCAAGCGTATCCCCCTAGACCAGTTCATGTCCTACCCAGACGCCCGCCTTGTCGGCGGCAACCCCCTATCCGGCACCGGCTCAATTCGCTGGTCCGCGATGATGGAAGCGCTTGAGGCCGGAAGGGCCGAGCGCAAGGGTCTCCCAGTTAACCCTGAACCGATGGGCGAGCAGGTAGCCATCAAGGGGCGCGAGCCCAGCGGTGGCGACAACATCGCCGGGTACTACCTCGTAACAGCCGAACCCGTCGAAGGGGGCGCAGTCGGATCTTCCGAGTTGCACTGGTATGCCCCCCTCCCGCGCCGTGTCGTCATCGTCCCCCCGGTCGTGGCAGGGGCGGCGCCCGAGGTTGTCGTCGTAATCGACGGCCTCCGAGTCAATCGCGTGGGGGAGCAGCTCAATGGATAAGGCCAAAGTTCTCGAGAAGGTCCGTAAGTGTCTGGCCCTCGGCCAGAACGAGGGTGCCTCCGAGGCCGAACGGGCCAGAGCGCTCGCGCAAGCCGGTAAGCTCCTCGCCAGCATCAACCTCACAATGGCCGCAGTCTCTGAAGTCGTCGAAGACCGCGTTCGCCACGAGCACGAGCTGACACCGGCGATGCGGGAGTGGCCGCGTGGCGCCATGAACGGCATCGCGCGCCTGTTCTTCTGCAAGTACTACCGGGAGCATGGGACCGCAAAGTTCTACTACATCGGTAAGTCAGTAAACGTCCTCACCGTCCAGATGATGGTGGAGTACGTCCTCGTCAACATCGTCAAGGAGGCCAAAAAGCGGGCCTCCGCCGCGAAGGCTGCCGAGATGCTTCTGGGCCGAGCGAACGATGGCACCGGCTACGGCGCTACCTGGGAATACGCCTTCTGCCTCGGCGCGTCGGAAGCTGTCCGCACTAAGTGCGAAGAGCTGATTAAGCAGCGCGAGGCCGAAGGCATCCAAGGCGAGGAAGGCTCCGGTACGGCGTTAATGGTCATCGACCTGGCTAAGCAGGAGATGGCGAAGAACATGGCTCTCCTGAAGGCCATGGGGATTAACCTTGTCCCCTCTTCCATCCGACAGGCCCGCGACGGCGCCGCGTACCACGCGGGCGCAAAGCACGGCCAGACGATCAACCTCTCAAGGCAGGTCGGCTCGTCCGGCGGCCAGAAGCTGTTGGGGGGAAAATGATCTACACCACCACAAACCGCCGAGGCAAGGTTTTCATCCGTGACGGCGTAATCTACGTCCTTTGGCGTGGGCAGGAACGCAGCGCCGAGGCGTGGGAGGCCGACAGCATGGATAACGACTGTTCCATGAACGACCTCGAACAGATCATAAACGCCATCGAGATGCTCAGGACCGAACTGGAAGGAGCCGCCCAATGATCCGTACGACCAAACCGCAGCGTCAGTCCCTCAAGCGTGTCTACGACCGTATCGTGGCCGATGTGCCGCCCAGCCGCAAGCCGCCCAGCTACCGGCAGTTCCGCCAGACGGTAGCAGGGAGCTTCGGCTGCATCATGGTGCCCTTCGCCGGTATGTGGCTAGGCATCGAGCCGGACGGTTACACCCACTCGTAGCCTAGGGTACTGGCCCTCTCACCGGGGGCCAGTGCCATAAGCTGCTAAGGAGCTACAATGCCGAAAAGCATAGACATAGCCAAGTATCCCCCTGGGATGCTCGAAGTCCTTGAGTCGGTATGCTACACCGGCCAGCCTTGTCCCATCACCTACCCGAACACCATGCTCGCCCAGAAGGAGCGCTTCGACTTCTACGGCCTCGTCCGGGCGATCAAGGTCACGAACCACAGCCTCAAAGCTCACGTTGTGGACCTAGTCTTCTCCCTCGACGGTGAGGCCAAGAACATCCTTGTGATCTCTAAGGGGCAGCGCGTCAAAGACAGCTTCTACGCTCAGGTGGCCGAGACGCACCGTAACAAGAACGGCGCAGAAGCTCCATCACTCGCCGACCAAGCCGCTGCCGCTGTAGCAGCTGCCGAGGCCGCAAAGAACAAGCAGGCGTAAGGCCCATTCCGGGCAAAGTGTAGTCAGTAGGGATTTAACCTAGATAGAGGGAACTATGACACAAGCATTCGATATCAACCAAACAGTAGACTTCGACACTCCCGTCGGTCTCGACGTAGCGGAGGTCGCCGCCGCTATGGGCAAGACCCCCACCGAGGAACAGATCGCCGCTTGCGTTGGGGCCAGGCTTCCCGGCGCAATGACGATCAAGGCTTACGCCGGGGCGGCGAAGACGACGACTCTCCGCCTGTTGTCCGGGACCCAGCCCCACGTCCCGATAATCTATCTCTGCTTTAACAAGCCAATCGCCGAGCAGAGTGCTAAGGTCTTCCCGGCCAACGTGAAGTGTGCCACCACGCACAGCGTGGCCTACCGTGCCGTCTTGGCGCGCTACGGGCACAATAAGACTGGGAAGATGACTAACTCCCTTCGGACCCGCGACGTCGTCGAACTCCTCAAGATCAAAGACGTGCCGATCCTCGGTGGCACCGCAAAGCTCGATCAGAACACAATCGGCTACGCTGTCCTTCGGACGGTAGCCCGGTTCTGCCAGTCCGCCGACCTCGCCGTGGCGGAGCGTCACTTCGACAACCTCCCGAAGTTTCAGTCTCTCGAAAAGGGCGACTTCTACCCTGTCCGGGAGATCGTCGTACAGCTCGCCACGAAGCTCTGGGACCAGATGCATGATCCCCGCTCTCCGGTCAGCCTCGGCCACGACGGCTACGTCAAAGCCTGGCACCTCAGCGAACCGACGATAGACTACCCTGTCATCCTCGTGGACGAAGGGCAGGACACCAACCCTGTCCTCTTAGCAGTGCTCGAGCGCCAGACCCACGCGCAGGTCGTAATGGTCGGAGACCAGCACCAGTCGATCTACGAGTGGCGCGGCGCGATCAACGCAATGGACTCAATCCCCGGCGCCCGCGAGTACCGCCTGACCAAGTCTTTCCGGTTCGGCGACGCTATCGCAGCGGCAGCGAACAAAGTCCTCACCGTCCTCGGCGAGACTGTCCCGCTGATCGGGAACGAACGGGTAGACTCCAAGATCGTTGCTCGGACCTCTACTTCCGTCTCGACAACGATCTGCCGTACCAATGGTGAGATCCTCTCCCGGCTGATCGACATTGCCACCGAGGGCGGCGCAGACCGCGCCTTCGTCCAGGGCGGCGTATCGGACATGCTGGCCCTCCTCGACGGAGCGGACTACCTCAAGTCCAAGCGCGCATCGTACCACCCGCTCTTTATCGGGTTCAAGGACTGGGATGAGTTCTGCGCTTACGCGGAGAAGTCCGGCGACGGCGAGGCGAACAAGGTCATTAAGCTGGTATCCAAGTACGGCATCTATGCCCTCAAGAACGCCCTTCGCAACGTTCGGGAGGTCGAGGACGACGCGCAGATTGTGCTCACAACTGGGCACAAGTCCAAAGGCCGAGAGTGGTCGAAAGTGACCCTTGCCGACGACTTCAAGGAACAGCCCGAGAAGGGAGAAGACGGCGAGATGAAGCATAGCCTCCCAGAGACGCGGCTCTTCTATGTCGCCATGACGCGGGCGATGCACGAACTGGCGCTGCCGTACTGGGCGCACCGTACCTACGGAATCCCGCTGCCCGCCGGTAAGCAGGACCCCAACGAAGGAGGGCTTTAAACCATGATCTACTCTCCGATCTTTACCGTCGTCTCCAGCCACGGCGAGTTAGCCGCCAACTGCATCAACGGCTCGGTGCTCTCGATCATGCGTTATGACCCTGAAAAGGGCGGCACCGAGCTGTCCCACATCCAGCGGTTCGACGTCGCTCGGTGGAACGTCAACAACCCCGATACGGTCCTCAACGGCGCCCAAGTCGATATCCTCACTATCGGCTATTGGTACAAGGACGCCGACGGCACGACTAAGTACGAACCGACCGTCCCGGAGTTCAACACTCCTAAGCCCGCTTTCCCCTTCACCGACGATGAGGAGATAAACGCCCTTAACCTCATGAAGCGCATGGGCGGCGGTTTCGCCCAAGCCCTCGCCACCGCATGGCTCCGGGCGGACATGAACAACAGGCGCAAGCTCCGTAGCGCCTTCTCCGGCTTTATCTCTGACTACAACGAACAGGTGAAAGCCGGCCATGGCCTCTAACCTCCTCAAAGCGCCAGATGGGCGTAAGTACGACCCCGTCCCAACGACGCTTGACGTCTTTCTCGCCCTCCCGACCGTTTGGGACTACAGCGTCACCTTCATGCAATATGAAGGTGTGTACTCTCTCGTCGTTACCTACCAGACGGTCGATGAGGGCGCTCCGTCGTATGACCACATGCCCAGCGGTTCGCAGGAGTTCACCGACTGGCGACATGCCTACATAACGGGGAAGCACGCCGTCTACCCTTATCCCGCCAAATACAAGGAGCCCCGCTAATGCCCACCCTCGTCTACACCGCCGAAGGGCGGTCCACCAAGCGCCCCGGCGAACCCGTCGCTGTCGGCGATATCGTCAAAGGGCTGCACAATAAGCCTTCTGACGAAAAGTACGAAGTCATCTACTTCGCCGAGCCGCGCTCCCCAGCGTCTTCTGGCAAAGTGACCATCCGGCGCTTCGGCGCCGATCATGGTAACGAGGTCTTCGTCAGTATCATCGGCGCCGAGTGGGTCGGCCGGACTGACCGCTAAGGAATCAAAGTCTCCATGCTCCAACGGAGGTTCACATGCATTGGCCGTAGGGGGCTTAACCTCCCCCGTATACATACCTCTGAAATGCTTGAAATCCAGCCTTGTCCTCGCAGACACTCCTACATCAATGTCCCCCGAGCTGGCGGGGGCACTCTTCGCCTGAGAGGCGCGCATATGACATGGCATTACCCCACCTGAGCGCCCCCTGCCTAAGAGGGGATGCCTGTGCCTGAACCTAAAGCGCATAGGGGCCACGGCTGGCAGTATGGCGGCGGCGGAGAGGTCTAGACCCTCCCCCAGCTACCATCAAACCGAGCTTAAACCCCGTCCCTAAGGGGACTGCGTCGCAGGGGCACACCGGGGCCTACCGTCATTACGACCGTAGGCCCCAGCTAATTATGAGAGGGTACTTCGACCCCTCCGCCCGTAAGTGTCTTAACTACCAAGGAGACCTCAATGCCCCGATTCACCCGCAACGACGCCTTCACCTCAACCGTCCGCACCCTCTATCACCACATAGAGAAGAACGCGGACGGCTCGCCCCTGCGCGCCCGCATCACCGGTAAGCTAAAAGAGTGGCGCCGCCCGCACTCGCCCCAGTGGCAGCTCCCCATGAAGCACGGCTTCAAGGGCGCATTCTACATCAACGACACAACCGCCGACGAGTGGTTCACGGTGGAAGATGAGGCCCGGCTGTTCCACCTCGGAGTCACCATCCACAAGGTTGAGGCCATGCAGGTCTGGCAGGTCTCCGTCGCCACAGCGCGCCTCCCTGACACCTTCTCCTCTTTCGGTGAAGCGCTCGCCTACGCCGTCCGCCACCACCTCCCAGTCGCTGCCCCCGCCTTCCTCAAACCCTGGGCAATCGTCGAAGTCCAACTCGACGGGCGTGTCGTCATAGGCGAGCTGGTCTCCATGCCCACCCACGACCAGACCATCATGGTTCGCCTCGTACCGAACGATCCGAACTCTCTGACGGAAGTGCCGATCCACACCATCCTCCGTACCGCGGCGCGTTACAAGTGGGTCCATTACGCCATCGTCAAGGGTAACTTCGGCTTCCCGACAGACATGCTCCGGTACGATAGCTGCGAGCCGGTCAATTTCACCATAGAGCTGGATGGCTCGACAAAGCCCAAGGGCGATTGGCCGGCCGACTCCCTCTGTATCGTGGCCGCCTGCTCTACCACCCGATC
>Ga0111539_10000318_pt1 | contig 58792 bp, 55 predicted proteins | sample RhiMethybrSRZTD1_FD_79667 | JGI IMG/M metagenome (GOLD analysis project Ga0111539, IMG submission 79667) | Populus rhizosphere microbial communities from Tennessee, USA - Rhizosphere MetaG P. TD hybrid SRZTD1 (version 2) (version 2) | ecosystem: Host-associated > Plants > Roots > Rhizosphere >...
CGGCGAGGCTAAGTGATCAGGTTCCGGTCGAGCCGAAGCCGCCGGTGCCGCGGGTGCTGGGGGGTAGTTCCGACACTGGGGTGAGGGTGACGCGCTCGACGCGCTGGACGACGAGTTGGGCGATGCGGTCGCCGCGGCTCAGCTTCACGGGCGTGTCGCCGAGATTGACCAGCAGGACCTGCAGCTCGCCGCGATAGCCGGCGTCGATCAGGCCGGGCGTGTTGAGCAGTGTCACGCCGTGGCGCAGGGCCAGACCCGAGCGCGGCAGCACGAAGCCGGCGTACCCGGGTGGGATCGCCAAGGCCAGCCCGGTGGGGACGAGGGCCCGGGCACCCGGCGCGAGGGCGACGTCCGCGGCGGCGTGCAGATCGAGGCCGGCATCGTCGTCACGCGCGTACGTGGGCAAGGGAAGATCGGCGGCCAGCACGCGCACGGGGAGCCGGAGGGGCTCGGTCATCGGTTGGCCAGCGCGCGCTCCCGGTCCGTCTGCACGACCCAGTTGGAGAGCCGGCGGACGAGCTCGACGGCGAGCTGGGGACGGTTGCGGATCAGCCAGTCCAGCCGCTCGTTCTTGATGACGAGCAGCTCGACGTCGTTCTGCGCGATGACGTCGGCCGAGCGCGGCGCATGACGGAACAGCGCCATGTCGCCGAACAGCTCACCCTCGCCCATCGTGCTGAGCAGCCGGTTCTCACCGTCGAAGACGCGGCGTGCCTCGACCACACCGGAGTGGACCACGTAGGCCTCGCCGTTGGCCTCGGCGCCCTCCTTCAAGATGACCTCGCCCGCCTTGAAGTGCCGGCGCTCGAGGTCGCCCAGCGTGAGGTTCTTGTAGATCTCCAGACCGATCGACGGCAGGGCCGACTTGGATTCCACCGGCAGGCGCGCGTTGGTCCAGCCCCCAAGTCCGCCCTTGAGGATGCGCACGCGCTTGAAGCCACGGTCGCGAAGCTTCTGGGCCACCACCGCGCTGGTCGCCTCCTCGGGGCTCGTGCAGTACACGACCACCATCTGCTCCGGCTCGACGGCCAGCTTGAAGTCGGCGGCGCCGAGCGACTCCGGATCCACGCGCACCGCACCCGGCAGCCGCAGGGGGCTCGTCTCGAAGTCCTCCTTGGTCCGCACGTCCAGGAGCGCGGGGACATCGCCTGCCTCGATGGCCGCGATGACCTGCGCGGGGAGGATGCGGAACCGGTTGTGCCACCAGCGCCGGGCGAACATCCCGCCATAGGCCCCGGCGCTGAGCAGCGAGACGCCGAGCGTGGTCCATGCCCACGGAAATGGCCGGGGCGGCGGATTCTTGATCTTGAACTCGGCCTCGGCCAGCTGGCGCTTGAGGTCGGTGAGGTTCGGCAGGAGCGCGTTGGCCTCCTGCAGGCGGGCGACCGCGGTCGTGTAGCGCTCGGAGAACAGCGCGTCGATGCCGGCGGCCCACACCGGGTTGAACTTGCTCTCACCGGGCCGCACCTCGGTGTTCTGGATGAACGTGCGGACGTCGCGGGCGGGAATCAGAAAGTTGTACCCCTGCACGACCGATCCGCTCTCGGAGAGCGAGATGAAGGTGAGCACACCGATCAGCAGCGAATCGTCGCCGACCGCCGGCCCGCCGCTGTTGCCGTGGGCCGCCGCCGCGTCGGTCTGGACCAGGTCCTGGCCGATGGCGTCCATCTTGAAGCCGGACACCGTGCCGTTGGTGACCGTGGCCTCCAGCGTCGCCGACTTGTTCAGCAATTCGTGGGAGAGCACCACCCCGGGGAAGCCGAGAATGTGCACCGGGTCGCCAATCTGACCCTCGCGCGTCGGCAGCCCGATGGCGGGATAGTTCCCTTCCTGCACGCGCAGCAGCGCCAGGTCGCGCCCGGAGTCGGCGACCGGCTTGCCGGTGACATCCGTGAGGAGCGGCGCGCTGAACTTCTTGATCTCGGCCGGAAGCACCATGCCGTTCGAGAGCAGGACGGTCAGTGTCCGCTCCGGTTCCACCTCGGCGGTGCCGAGCGCGCGGGCGCTGGCGTCGCGGCGGATCTGGTCCTCGAGATCCGGGCGGGAGCCCCGCATCAGTCCCTTCGCCTTCAGCTCGGGCTCCACGCACGCCTGGTCGATCGCCTTCTTCTTCAGCTCGTGGAGCACCCACGGCGGCATCCGGTGGACGGGATCGACGACGTGGGCGTTGGTGATGACCCATCCGCGCCCGTCGATGAACCAGCCGGTGCCGGTCTCGATGAACGGCGAGGGCTTCACGGTGACCGGCCCCTTGCCGCAGTTCATCGTGATCTCGGCGTCCACCCGGGCGGTGACGAGCGCCACCGCGGGCTTGGCGAGCAGGATGGCTTGCTGGACGGACAGCGCGACCGCGTGTGTCGCCCCCAGCGTGACCACGGCCACACCGACGACCACACCGACCCACCGGTTCATCGCCCTGACCGTATCACGGAGGACTCCGGCTTTGCATCCTGGGAGGCCGAACACCGGGGTCGAGGCTACAATGAGCGCCGCCATGGCTGCCGTCCGCTCGAAGACCGAGACGAACCTCCAGGTGGCGCTCGCCGGCGAGGCGGACGCCAACCGGCGCTATCTCGCCTACGGATTCCAGGCCCTCAACGAGGGCCGTCCGGAGGTCGCGCAGCTGTTCTTCGAGGCCGCCGGAGCCGAGACGATCCACGCGCTCAACCACCTGCGTGTGATGCGCGCGATCGGCTCGACCCGCGAGAACCTCGAGCACGCGGCCACCGGCGAGGTGCTGGAGATCGACGTCGTCCTGCCGCGGATGATCCGCGAGGCCGAGGAAGAAGGCCGGGCCGATGCGGCCGCCTCCTTCCGGCTGGCGCTGGAGCGCGAGCGGCACCATCGCGACATGTTTCGTGGCGCGCTGAAGGACTTCGACGCGACGCCCCGCGCCGCCCCCGTGGTGCCGGCCGCACCGGCCCGCCCTGCCGTGACGGCCGAGCCGATCGCTCCCGGCCACGCTGCGGCGGCCTCGATCTCACGCGCGGCCGAGCGGGCTCACCCCCCGGGCGAGCTGGGGACCGAGTCCAAACGCATCGAGCGCCTCGCCTCGATCCGCGAGGTCGTCTTCGGCGCTCAGGATGGTCTCGTGTCCACCTTCGCGGTGGTCGCTGGCCTGGCCGCGGCCGGCGTCGGGCCCCTGGTGGTGCTGCTCGGCGGGCTGGTCTCGGCGGTGGCCGGCGTGCTGTCCATGTCGATCGGGACCTTCCTGGCAGCGCGCGCCCAGCGTCAGCTGTACGAGCACGAGCTCGATCGCGAGCGTCGCGAGATCCGCGAGCACCCGGGCGAGGAGATGGCCGAGCTGATCGCCTCCCTGGTCGGGCGCGGCATGCCGCGCGGCGATGCATCCGAGGTGGTCCGCCGGATCGCCCGCTATCCCGAGCTGATGTTGAGCACGCTCTCGATCTTCGAGTTGGGCCTGGTCCCGCAGCGGCTCGGCACGCCCATTCGCGATGCGTTCGTCATGGCGGGGGCGTTCGGTGGCTCGGCGCTGATTCCGCTGCTGCCCTTCCTGGTGGGCCACCTGCTGCCGGCCCTGCTGCTGTCGGCCGCGCTGACGCTGATCGCGCTCTTCGGCGTCGGAATCATCAAGTCCCGAGTCGGGGGCGTCTCGCCGCTGCGCTCGGGACTGGAAGTCGTGGTACTGGCGGCCGGCTCCGCCGCCCTCAGCTTCGGCCTCGGTCGCATCGCCTCGCTCGCCCTCGGCGTGGATCTGCGCTGACATGGGTGGCTGGGCGCTCCGCCTGACCCGCGACGCGTTGGCTCCCGGCGCCGTCCTGTCGCTTCCGCCCGGCAACCGCGTGCTCTACGTCCGTGAGGGCGCCATCACCGTGACCCACGAGGGACCCACGCGCGCGCTTGACGCCGACAGCGCATGGCACGGCGCCGGTCGCGGCTCGATGACCGGTGGCGGGCGCGGTGCGGTGGTGCTGCGGTGGGATCTGGTTCCCACCAGTAGCTCGCGCGCCGGTGACGTCCTGCTCGAGCATCCGATCGACCTCGATCCCGCCGCGGCGTGGCTGATGCGGTGCGATCGCGTGGATTTCGAGGCGGGCGGCGCGGCGTTGCCCCATCGCCACCGGGGTGGGGGGATCCGGTGCCTGCTCACCGGGGCGCTGGAGGTGACGGTGGGCGATGCGGCCCCGGAGCCAGTGCGCCCCGGCGGCGCGTGGTTCGAGAGCGGCCGCGAGCCCGTCGTCGCCCGCGCCGCCCAGGAGCCGACGAGCTTCGTGCGCGTCTCGATCTTGCCGGCCGACATCCGCGGCCGCAGCTCGATCCTGTACGTCGATCCCGACGACGCCAGCCGTGGCAAGCCGCGGCGCTACACGGTCTGGGTGGACAAGCCGATCACCCTCGCATGAGCCGTGGCGCGTGCGAGCGCCCCATGCCTCGACGGTGACGCGGCTCGGTCTCGTCGCGCTCGGCGGCGCTCTCGGCTCGGTTCTCCGCTACCTCGTGGCGAACGCGGCCATGGCCTGGGCGGGGCCCGCCTTTCCCTGGGGCACGCTCGCGGTGAACCTCGTCGGCTCGTTCCTGATCGGGCTCGTCCAGTCGCTGGCAGTAGAGAGCCTATCAATCTCGGAGGAAGCCCGTCTCTTCCTCGCGACCGGCGTGATGGGCGGCCTGACCACCTACTCCGCCTTCAGCTACGAAACCGTCAGACTCGCCGAAACCGGCGCCTGGCCCCAAGCCTGGGCCAACATCCTCATCACCACCGCCGCCTGCCTCACCCTCTGCCTGCTAGGACTGACGACCGGCCGCGTCCTCATCGCCCCGCGCTAGCCAACAGGGAGTCTCCCCGAGCCCAGCTCACAGGAAATTGCTAGCCAACAAGAACGTCGCCCCGGGTCCAGTTCACAGGAAAGTCTGCGGGATATCGAGGGGTGCCACGGCTCCGCCGGGGCGCCCCGAACGCTGGGGGGTACGGGGGGCCATATCGGGGCCCCCCATTTCTATAGATTCTTGAATTTCTCGTTCAGCTCGCCGAGCTTGCGGTCGCGGTCGCGGGGGGTGCCGGTGTTGGTGGCCGGGCCGCGTGTGGTCTGCTGCTCCGCGTGCCGGGCGTTGGCGGCCGCCGTCCACTTGTCGATGAAGGTGATCCAGGTCGGGACGTCCTCCTCGAGGCTCTCGAAGACCATCATGCCCTGATACATGTGGACGTGGTTCGGGGTGCACGTCACCGTGGTGTCCTTGGTCTGCAGGAAGAACTGGCGCCACTCCATGTCCGGCATCGCGTCGAGCGGGACCACCCAGGTGACCAGGCGCCCCTTGACGTCCCGCGCGGTCGGCGGTCCGGTCCGCTTGATCTGAAGAGTCATCGGGTCGCGGTCTGACCCCAGCGGAGCTCGTGGTACTTCAGCCGCTGCGCCTCGGTGAGGACGCCGCGCGTCTGCAGATGAGCCATCAGATGGACGAGCCGGACGTCGCGTCGCGCCACCTCGGTCTCCGTGACGGCGGCGCGAACGGTCCCCTCGTCGGCCGTGCGCTCGGCGAAGAGGCGCGCGAGCCTCGCCTCGGCCGCGGCCAGGCGACCGGCCCGCACCCGCGCCTGGCGCAGCATCGTGTCGAAGAGGCCGCGCATGCGCGTCTCCTGCTCGGCGGTGATCCCGAGCTCGCGCGTGAGCTCGAGCACGTGCAGCGGCCCCGGATAGCCGTTCTGGTCGGCGGCGAAGGCGAGACCGGCGCCCCGTCCGTCGGCGAGCACCTGATCGATCTCACGCTGAAACGCCTCGATCCGTCGATGCGGGGCATCCGCCGTGGCCGCGCCCGGCTGATGGCTGTGCCCGGACGGCTGATGGCCGTGTCCGGACTGCGCGAGCGCGAGGCCGACGAAGAGCCCGAGGACGACGCCGGACACGCTGACGCCGGCAGCGAGCATGCGGTGCCGCCCGCTCATCGTGAAGCACTCCGCGCGACGTAGGCAGCCAGCGCAGCGCTCTCGCGCTCCCGCATGGCTACCGCCAGGCGAAGCTGCTCGAGGTACTGCTCCAGCACCTTGCCGCCGAATTCGATGCGCCGCTCCTGGAAGAAGCGGTGCACGTCGGCCTCCAGCTCGGGGGTGATCAGGCCGGTCACCCCCTCGGCCATCCGGCGCAGCCCGTGCTTGGGATAGAGGCGGTCCATCGTGTCCCACTGCTTCTTGACGAAGTCCCACGCGAGCTCACGGGCATGGACCGTCATCAGCTGCGAGCGGACCACGAACGGCGCGTCCTGCGTTCGGATCTCACCGTTGATCGTGCGCGCGAGCGTCTGGGCGATCAGCTCGGGCTGCGGGAAGGCGGTGAGCGCGTACAGATAGCGCTGCTCTTCCTGCGGCGTCGTCGCGGCGCGGAAGCGCTCGACGAATTCTCCGTAGCGCTCGGGGTCGCCGGACACCGCCAGCACCGCGATCAGCGCCGGCAGCACGTTGGGGTCGACCGGCGATTTGCCGTGGACGTGCGCGCCGTAGCGCTCGGCCGCCTGCGCCTGCACGGAGCGATCGTTGCCGAGCGTGCCGAGCGCGCGGATGATATCGCCGCGCAGCTGACGGGTCAGCTCGTCCTCGGCGTTCCGCGAGTCCCAGCCGAGCGCGGTCAGCGCCGGCGTGACGCGATCGCGCACCAGCGCCTCCAGGCCGGGCCGGGCGTCCGGGGTGGCCAGCCGGTTCAGCATGGCCAGCGACCCGATGAGGATCGTCCACACGTTCTTGTCCCGCTCGTCGCGGAACCGCGCGGTGAGGTCGAGATAGTCGGTCAGCGGCATGAGGCCGGCGAGGGTCACCGCCCACGCGTCGTTGACCAGGTTGTAGCGCTCGATCGCCGCCAGCTTCGGCAGACGCGACACCACACGCCCCAGCAGGTCGGCGTCGTAGCGCACGCGGTAGAAGCCGTGGCCACCCTCGTTGATCACCACGCTCTCGCAGCCGGCCGGCAGGGGCCGGCGAACCTCGGGCTCGGACAGCAGCACGCGCTCGACCGTGTCCCGGCCCCCGGCGCTGATCCGCAGCTGCACGGGCACCTGCCAGCGTGAGGGCGTGGGGGCGGCCGCGGCGGCGCCCCACCACCGCAGAGGCTCGCGGAGATAGTTGAAGCGCTGCTGGCGCAGCACCAGCTCGCCGCGCTCGACGCTGGCGCTCACCAGCGGATAGCCGGGCGCGAAGATCCAGCCGTCCATGACCGCCGGGATGGGCTGGCCGGAGGCCTGGCCGAGGGCGGCCCACAGGTCGCCGGTGTCGGCGTTGGCGAAGCGGTGCTTGGTGAGATACTGGCGCACGCCGGCCCGGAAGACCTCGGGACCGAGATACTGCTCCAGCATGCGCAGGACCGAGGCTCCCTTCTCGTAGGTGAGCACGTCGAACATCGCGTCGGCTTCGCGCGGTGCCGTGACCGGGAACTCGATGGGTCGCGTGGAGTGCAGGCCGTCCACGGCCATCGCCGCGCCCCGCGACACGCCGAAGGCGACCCAGCGCTGCCACTGCGGCTTCCAGGCGTCGACCGCCAGCATCTCCATGAAGGTCGCGAACGCCTCGTTCAGCCAGATCCCGTTCCACCAGGTCATGGTGACCAGGTCGCCGAACCACATGTGGGCGTTCTCGTGCGCGACCACGTCGGCCACCCGCTGCAGCTCGGCGTGGGAGGCTGCGCCCTCGTCGACGAGCAGGGCGGTCTCCCGGAAGGTGATGGCGCCGAGGTTCTCCATGGCGCCGGCTGCGAAGTCAGGGATGGCCAGGAAGTCGAGCTTGTCGCCCGGATAGGGCAGCCCGTAGTACGCCTCGAAGAACTCGAGCGACGCCACCGCGATCTCGTGGCCGAACGCGGCCAGCCGTCGCTTGCCCGGCACGCACCAGACGCGCACCGGCGTCGGTCCCACTGCGATCGACTCGGTGGCCTCCAGCTCGCCCACCACGAACGCCACCAGGTAGGTGGACATGATGATGGAATCGGCGAAGCGGACGACCTTGCGCGCGCCCTCGCGCGTCTCGGACACGATGCGCGTGTTGGACACCGCGGTGAGCGCGGGATCGATGACGAGCGTGACGGCGAAGACGGCCTTGAACGCCGGCTCGTCCCAGCAGGGGAATGCACGGCGGGCGTCGGTGGCCTCGAACTGGGTGGCCGCCATCGTGCGCGACACCCCACTGGGATCCTTGTAGACCGAGCGGTAGAAGCCGCGGAGCTTGTCGTTCAGCGTCCCGCGGAAGGTCAGACGCAGCGACCCCGCGCCGACGGCCAGCGGCTCGGCCACCTCGAGCCGGCCGCGTTCCGTCGTCTCGTCGAGCGTGGCGGTCGCCCGCTGCTCGCGGCCGCGCGCGTCCACCACCACGGCCTCGTCGATGGCCAGCTCGATGGCGTTGAAGTAGATCTCGCGTACCGGCTCGCTGACCGTGATGGCCACGGTCTGGACACCGCGGAACGTGAGCGTGGTGAGATCGGGCTCGAGCCGCAGGTCGTAGCGGCTGGGAACGACGGTGCGCGGTAGTCGGTAGGGATCCACAGGGCCTCCAGAGCGGGATGGATCGACGGGCTACTGTACCCCGGATTTTCGGGCGCGGGGCGTGATTTGGCTGGCTGTCCCCTCAGATCGCGAGGCCGGCCCCGAGTCCAGCGAGCATGTCCCAGCCCGAGGAGTGTCCGAGGCGTACCAGCCGGCGCGCGGCGTCGCGCGCGGCATCGGGTGCGTCGCGCGCCAGCCCGTGCATCAGGTCGTGCAGCGGCGCGTACGCCTGACCCTGGGCGAGATCGCCCAGCAACGCGACGCTGAGCGGATGCGTTCGCGCAGGGGCGGCGGCCAGCACGGCGTCGGCGGTGCGTCGCCACCCCTCGGCGTCGGCGACGCCGGCATCGGACAGCAGGCGCCGGGCGAACAGCGCGGTGCCGACAAAGTCGTCACCGGACGGCGTGAGCCCGCCGCCGACGCCCAGCAGCGCGAGGGCGGCGGCCGCCGCCGCGGGCGCGTCGTCGCGCGCGCACGCCCCGGCGAGATCCTCGGCGTCGCGGCGCGCGCTCTCGAGCGGGAACGCCAGCGGCGCCCCGACGAGGAGAGCCCCGAAGCCTCCCGGCACCCCGAACGCGTTCAGGTCGGCGACGAGCCCGCGCCAGACGCGGCCGAGCGTCGCCATGCTCGCGCGGTCGAGCGCCAGTGGCGCGGGGCGCCAGGGCACCAGCCCGTCGATCGCAAATCGTAGATCGTCGCCGTCGGCGGCCGCCGCGCCGGCGACGATCGTGCGAGGGTGCAGCATCGCGCCGGGCGGCCCGAGCCAGACGAGCGTCTCACCGGCGGTGAGGTACGTCGATCCGGTCAGCCGCGCGAGAATCCGCGCCGCGCCGGCCGTGCGGGTGAGCGCCGCGTGGGCGGTGGCGCCGATGGCCGTGACGGTGGAGATCGTGACCACTACGCGACCAGCGCGAGCATGCCGTCGGATGCCTGCGTGTGGGAGGCGACGCGCAGGCCCGCGGCCTGCGCCTCCGCCTCGATCTCCTCCGGCGTGAAGTGGTGCTCGAAGTGAATCCGGCCGATCTCGTGGCGCGCCATGAACACGTCGCCGTACTCGGGACACCAGTCGCTTCGGCTCACCCGCGCGGCCAGGCTGGCCACGCGCCAGAGCGCTCGCCGCGGTGGTGGATCGGCCAGGATGTACGAGATGAGGATCCGCCCTTCGGGCGCCAGCCGGTCCCGGAGCTTGCCGAGGACCGCGATGCGTCGGCTGCGCTGCGGGATGTAGCCGTAGCAATACCAGGACAGGATGAACACATCGAAGCGCTCGGCGAGCGGCGCCGTCACGATGTCCGCCGTGTGGACGGTGGCGGTCAAGGCGCGCCGGGTGAGTCGGTCGCGAGCCTGCTCCGCGCACTCGGCGACGGGCTCGAGCCCATCCGTGCGGTATCCAAGCTGGAGCAGTGCCACCAGATCGCGCCCGGTGCCACAGCCCACGATCAGGATGTGGTCGGCCGCCCGGAGATGCGGCAGGTAGAAGGTCGTCTCCCAGGTGAACAGACCGCTCGCGACGTCCGCTTCCGGCTGGTGATCGCCGAAGTGGCGCCAGTTCGCGAGCATGTGTTGCTGCAACCCATCGAAGCTCAGCAGTCCCGCCGCGGCGTAGGTGCTCACGGTGACGGCGCGGTCGAGCGACCGGGCGAGCCCACAGGACATGCCGACCAGCCAGCCGCGCGCCCCGTCGGCCACGGCGCTACCAGCCGAGCGCGGCGCCGTCCGCCCGCGGATCGGAGCCACCGCTGAGACCGCGGTCATCGAGACGGATCAGATGGGCGTGCCCCATCAGGTCGCTCCAGGCCTCCACGACCTGGACGTCGTGGCCGCGACGGCGTAGCGCCTCGGCGACTCCCGGATCGAACCGGCTTTCGATGCGCAGGCCGCGCGAGGTCTCGCCCCACGTGCGGCCGAAGAGCCAGCGCGGCGCCTCGATCGCCGACTGCGGGCCGAGCCCACGGTCGACCACGCGCGTGACGAGCGCGGCCTGCGTCTGCGGCTGCCCGTCGCCGCCCATCGTGCCGTACACCAGGCGCGGCCGACCGCCGACCAGGTACATGGACGGGATGAGCGTGTGCGCGGTGCGCTTGCGCGGCGCCAGGTGATTGGGGTGGCGCGGGTCGAGTGAGAAATACGCGCCGCGGTTCTGCAACAGGACGCCGGTGTCGCCGGCCACGACCCCCGAGCCGAACTCGTGATAGAGGCTCTGGATCATCGACACGGCGTTGCCGGCGGCGTCGGCCGTCACGATGGCGATCGTGTCGCCGTCGGCGGGACGGCCGTCCACCGGCCGGGCGGCGCGACGCGAGATGAGGGCCCGCCGCCGCGCGACGCGATCGGGATCCAGACAGCGCGCGACCGGGACGTCGACGACGGTCGGGTCGGCGAGATAGCGATCGCGGTCCTCCAGCGCCAGCTTGGTCGCCTCCACCGCGAGGTGGACGTGATCGGTATCGTCGAGCGACGCCACGTCGAAGCCCTCGAGCAGCGCGAGGATGGCCAGCGCGGCGAACCCCTGGGTCGGCGGCGGCAAGCTGACCGCCACTCCCTCGCGATAGCGCAGGCGGAGCGGCTCGACCCAGTCGGCGCGGTGCTCGGCCAGATCGGCGGCGGCCAGGGGACTGCCGGCCCGGCTCGCGGCCTCGGCGAGGCGACGCGCGAGCGCACCGCGATAGAACTCCTCCGCGCCATCGCTGGCCACGTGCGCCAGCGTCGTCGCGAGGTCCGCCTGGACGAACCGCTCGGTCCCGAGCCGGTCCGAGTGGTAGATCGGCCAGAGCGAGCGGCGCACGTCGGCGTCGGCCGCGCTCGAGAACAGATCAGCGGCCGCGGCGGTCACGCGACGCTGGCCCGCCGAGACGGCAATGCCCTCGCGGGCGTGACGGACGGCGTCGGCCAGAAGCTCGTCCCACTTCACTCGGGAGCCCATGACGTCGCGACTGTAGCCGTGGGCGGCCGCCCACCCCGACACGGTGCCTGGTACCGTGAGCGCCGCGACTCCACCCCGGACGGGAATAGCGGGGCCAAAGCGCGCGAGGTAGCCCTCGCGATCGGCGGCGGCCGCGGCGCGGCCCGCGGCGTTGAGTCCGCGGAGCGCTCCGCGCGCGGCGTCGTAGATCAGCCACACGTTGTCGCCGCCGATCCCGTTCATGTGCGGGTAGACCACGGCGATCGTTGCCGCGGCGGCGATCGCGGCATCCAGCGCGTTGCCGCCACGCTGAAGCACCGCGACGCCGGCCTCGGAGGCCAGCATGTGGGGCGTCGCGACGAGACCGCGCGCAGAGTGCGCGTCGGGCCAGGGGGGCGCGGGCGTCACGCCGCGTATCCTACAACGCCTCTCGCGTCGCGTTGCCCGGCCAGCCAGACACTGGCCAGGTCGCCGTGAGGGCGGTCAGAACTTGTTCGGTTTCTGGTCCGGATGGCATGAGTGCCGACGCATGGATCGCGGTTGCGGCTCCGGTCCCCCGGACCAGCCGCAACGCCTTCCCCTACGGGGAGATCCGAGACGCCGGTCGCAGAGAGGCCACAAAGCCTGCGATGGGTCGGTCTGGCTCGACGCTTGCGCCCATGAGTGAGTTGCTCAATAAAATCGAGAGGTTCACCGCGGTCTCGAGTGTAAGCGTGCTGCTGCTCGGCGCGCTGCTCTCGGTCGGCACGTGGCTGGTACCCCTGACGGGAGAGGCCGCGCTGCTCAAGACGGTCACCTCCGGCATGGTCAATCTGCCGAACAGCGCCGGGGCAACCCAGATCGCACTGACGGGCACCGACATCACCAGGGCTTTCGTCGTCTGCGCGCTGCGCAGCCCGGACAGCACGCCCAACCTGGCGCTCTACGGCTGCGATCTCAACAACGGCGGCCCGGCGGGCGCGGCCCGGCTGACCATCACGCCCACGGCGGCCCCGGGCGGCACCAACGCCTACGTGCAGTACTACGTCGCCGAGTTCACGGCGGGCGTGTCCGTTCAGCGCGGCACGGCGACGTTCACCGGGACGAGCCTCACGCCGAGCGCGGCGCCCACGCTCACCGCGGTCGACTGCACGAAGAGCTTCCTCCTGACCTCGGTCCGCTCCACCGACACCGCCCAGGACGCCGACGAGCGGTGGGCGGTGCGCGCGACGCTCGGCACCGCCGCCGCGCCCTGCACGACGGGGACGACGACGAGCCTCGAGATGACGCGACTCGAGGGGCTGGCGGGCACGACCGTGACCGTGAACTGGCAGGTCGTCACCTACGAGGGCGCCACCGTGCAGCGCGGCGCGCTGGGCACGGCGTGCATTGGCGGCAGCGCGGCCACGCCCGCCTGCGCGACCGCCGCCGGCGCCACCAACGGCCTGAACAACCGCATCACGCTCGGCACCGGTGTCGACACCAGCAAGTCGTTCATCCTCTTCACCCAGCAGGCCGGGACGGCCACCGCCGGCATCGAAGGCGAGTACCTGGTGCGTGCGGAGTTCCGCGCGACCGGCACCGGCGTGACCAGTGTGCAGTTCGCGCGGGCGCTGACGGCCACGGCGAACAACCACCACGTGCAGATCAGCTGGGAGGTCGTGACGCTCAACGATGGTAGCACCGTGCAGAGCAGTGGCACGACGCCGACGGCCCTCGGCATCGGCACCGCGACCTCCTCGCCCGCGTTGGCCACGCTGGTCGAAACCACCCGCACCGTGGCGTTCGTGTCGTCCTCCGGCGGCACCGCGGGCACGACCTCGGTGCTCAACGACGTCAACAGGACGGGGACGATCATCGGCGCGAACGGGGCCTCGCAGTCCGCGATCACCCTGACGCGCAACGACACCACGGTCGCACGTCGACCAACGCGTGGTTCGCCGTGTCGTTCTTCCGCTGCAACACCGCCAGCGGCCTGGCCCACGACACGCTGTGCACCGTGGGTGCGTCCACGACGGCCCTGACCGCCACGGTGAACTGGTCGAGCGTGAATACGGTCATCGTGCTGGGCGGGACGTCCTCGGTGACGGCCACGCCCAACAACGGCACCAACTATGCGGCGGGCGCGACCATCGGCGGATTTCTGGTGGCCTACAGCGGCAGTGCGGCCACCGACACGAGCTACACGCAGGGCACGGGCCTGACCGCCGGCACGACCTACTACTACAAGGTGTGGGCGAAGGCCGGCCCGGTGGGATCGTGCACCGTCGCGCCGTGCTACATCGGCGGCGCCCAGGGCACGGTGACTCCTCGGACGGGCGCCACCGCCTGGAGCTCGCTCACGATCGGCGGCGCCGCGCGCAACCCCGCCGTGGCCGGCACGGGTCGGATGTCGCTCGGTTCCAACGCCGGCAAGCTGATCTCGCTCAACTCCGCGACCGGCGCCTGGGCCTCCGTCCCGGGCAACACCGTGAGCGCGGTGCCCGGCTACGTCAGCGTCTTCCCCTCCGGAGGCGGCGAGGCGGCGATCGGCGCGGACCAGAGCGGCTGGGTGTACTCGATCAACCCGGCCACCGGGGGCATCAACTGGCTGATCAAGCTCAACACCGACGCGATCCAGGCGGCCGTCAGCATCTATTCGCGCGGCTTCTTCAGCCCCGCGATGAGCACGGCCTATCCCGGCACCTACGACATCGTTTTCGTGACCACGATGAACAACACCGCCACCGGCGGCTTCACGAACAACAAGGTGTTCGCGCTGCGCTCCGACACGGGCGCGACCCTGTGGACGTTCAGCCCGGCCACACTGGCGAGCGGGCTGTGCCCGGCCGGCTGCCCCATGGACCAGGTCCTGGGCCAGCCGTGGGTCGACTACGTGCGCGACCGCCTCTACGTGGCGAGCCGCGACGGCAGCGCCGGGACGCAGAACAGCCTGTGGTTCCTCGACATCGTCAACAACGGGGCCCTCCTTGCCCGGTATTCGGGCGCCGACTTCACCACGGGGCCGAGCCAGTCCTCCGACGGCAACTCGCTGTGGATCGGTGACGAGGCGGGCGTTCTGCACATCGTGAATCTGACGACGCTGACCAAGACGACGAACTCGATCGCCAGCGGCACCGCCTACAAGGGGTTCATCTGGGAGGATTTCAACGTCGACGGCCGCCTGTACTTCGTGACGATCGACGGCAACGCGTGGTGTCTGCCCACGCCGGCCTCCGCCTCGACCTGCTGGAAGACGAAGCCCCTGGCCACCGGCACTGTGGCCCAGCTCATGCCGAGCGACTCGCTGCTATGGGTGGGAGGCTCGAACGGCACGCTCTACCAGCTGAACCTCACGAGCGGTCTGGTCACCCGGACGTTCACGGTCGGTGCCGGCACCCTCGCGCTCGGCCTGGTCTCGACGGAGACGGGCGACGAGCTGTACGTGGCCACCTCCGACGGCGCCCTTTACAAGGTCACCCTCACCGCCGGGAGCCTGCCGTGAAGCGTCGCGTCCTGGCTGCGGCCGCGCTCCTGCTGCTGCTCCCGCTCGGCGTTCCCACGCCGGTGCGGGCCGACGACGACAACTGCACGCGGCAGAGCCGGCGTGTGCGCCTGCCGAACGGCTTCGCCGAGGCGCGCGTGTCGTTCGTGGGGGTCCTGACCAACGGCCGCAATCGCACGGGGGAAACGTTCCGCGGCGCCGGGCTGCGCGAGCTGCGCGTGATCGTGGACTGGACGGACGTCGAGAAGATGCATCACCAGCGGGTGGAGATCTCCAGTCCCGATGGGGCGCTGTTCCAGCGGTTCGCCAGCACGTTCGTCGGCAACGGACGGCCGGTGTCGGTGAGCGCGCGGCTGCCGGTGACCGGCAGCGCGATCACGGACTCGGGACTCTACGGCGAGTGGTGCGCGGAGGTATTTCTCGACGACGACGAGGCGCCAATCGCCCGCCGCCGCTTCATCTTGACGACGCCCTGACCGGATCACGAGATGTATCGAAAAATTCTTTGGTCCTGCTATGTTGGGAGGAGCGTCGCTCGTCGTCGGCCTCAACGGTGGGTGTGGCTCACCCTTGCTCCGTTGTCGCTCTCCGAGATGAGTGTGAGGCGCGCGAAGCCACGAAAGGCATGAGACCGGTGAGGTTGGCTCTGCTGGCGATCCTCGTGGCAGCCTGGCTGGCGCCCGCCTCCGTTCATGCCGCGATCGCCGACAGCGTGACCAGCGGAACCGCGAGCCTGCCGAACAGCGCCACCCCGACCCAGATCGCGCTGACCGGCGTCGACATCACCACGGCCTTCGTGCTGTGCTCGACCCGCACTGACAACGCCATGCCGGACGAGGCGCTCTACACCTGCGACCTCAACAACGGCGGAACCGGCGGGGCCGCGCGCCTGACCATCACGCCCTCGAACAACCCGGGCAACACGACCACCCGCGTGCAGTATTACGTCGTGGCGTTTTCCGCCGGGGTTTCCGTTCAGCGGGGGACGACGGTCTTCACCGGCACCAGCGGCACGGGGCTGACCCAGACCGCGACGCTCACCGCGGTGGACTGCACCAAGAGCTGGGTGCTGACGTCGGTCCGCAGCGAGAACGTCACCAACACGCGCGACGAGCAATGGCGGCTCCGCGCGACCCTCGGCTCGGCCGCGGCGCCCTGCACCTCCAGCACGACCAGCCTCGAGCTCGCGCGGCTGGAGGGCACCGCGGGGGAGGACGTCACTGTCGCCTGGCAGGTGGTCACCTACGAGGGGGCGTCGGTCCAGCGCGGCACCTCGTGCATCGGCGGCAGCGCGGCCGGGTGCACGACCAACTCCGGCGGGACCAGCGGCCTGAGCAATCGCATCACGCTCCCGACCGCCGTCGACAGCAGCAAGTCGTTCATCGTCGCCACCTCGAACGCCGGCAGCGCCATCGCGGGCGAGGAAGGCGAATACCAGGTGCGCGCCGAGTTCACGTCCACCGGCACCAGTGTCACGGGCGTGCAGTTCGCGCGCAGCGTGACCGAGACGACGGCCAACCATCAGCTGCTGATCACCTACGAGGTCGTGACGCTGAGCGACGGCAGCACGGTGCAGACCGGGACGACATCGCTCACCGGCACCGTGGCCACGGCCACCGCCACGCTGACGACGGTCGACACGACCCGCACCGCCGTGTTCTTTTCCGTCTCGGGCGGCAACAACGGATCGGGCGGCCGGCTGGACGACACGTCTCTCACCGGGACCCTCAATGGGAGCAACGGCGCGTCGGGGTCGAGCATCACGTTCACCCGACTGAATACCGCCAACGTCGGCACCATCTCGGCGGCGTGGTTCGCCGTGTCCTTCTTCCGCTGCAATCCGGCCAGCGGCACCAGCTACGACTCGCTCTGCACGTTCGGGGTGTCGACGACCGGGACCAGCGCCACCGCGCTGTGGTCGAGCGTGAACACCGCAATCGTCCTGCGCTCGACGGCCACCATCACGGCCACCCCGGTGAACGGAACCACCTATACCGCGGGGCAGACGATCGCGGGGGTGCCCGTGCTCTACAGCGGCAGCGTGGCCACCGACACGAGCGCGACCCAGACCGGGCTGACGCTCGGCACCACGTACTTCTACAAGATCTGGGCGGAGGCCCCACCGGCGGGATCCTGCACGACTGCGCCGTGCTACATCGGCGGCACCGAGCAGAGCGTCACCCCACGGGCGGCGGGCCACGCGTGGAGCACCGTCGTCGTGGGCGGCGCGGCGCTCCAGGCGGCGATTCCCGGCACCGACCGGGTATCGCTCGGCTCCAACGCGGGCAAGCTCATCTCGGTCAACTCGGCGAGTGGCACCTGGAGCGGCACACCGGCCAGCACGCTCGGCGCCGTGCCGGGCTACGTCAGCGTGGTCCCGTTCGGCGGCGGCGAGATGGCCATCGGCGGCGATCAGAGCGGCTGGGTCTACGCCGCGAATCCCGGCACGGGCGCGTTCTACTGGATCCGCAAGCTCGGCGCCGATGCGATCCAGGCGGCCGTCAGCGTCTATTTGCGCGGCTTCTTCAGCACCGCGATGACCACAGCCTACCCCGGCACCTATGACATCATCTTCGTGGCCACGATGAACAACACGGCCACCGGCGGCTTCACGAACAACAAGGTGTTCGCGCTGCGCTCCGACACGGGCGCGACCCTCTGGACGTTCAGCCCGGCCACCCTGACGAGCGGGCTCTGCCCGGCCGGCTGCCCCATGGACCAGATCCTGAACCAGCCGTGGGTCGACTACGTGCGCGACCGCCTCTACGTGGCGAGCCGCGACGGCAGCGCCGGGACGCAGAACAGCCTGTGGTTCCTCGATATCGTCAACAGCGGGGCCCTCGTGGCCAGATACTCGGGCGGCGACTTCACCACGGGCCCGAGTCAGTCGTCCGACGGCAATGCGCTCTGGATCGGTGACGAGGCGGGCGTTCTGCACATCGTGGACCTGGCCACGCTGACAAAGACGACGAACCCGGTGGCCAGCGGCACCGCCTTCAAGGGCTTCATCTGGGAAGACTTCACCGTCGATGGGCGCCTGTACTTCGTGACCACCGACGGGAATGTGTGGGGTCTGGCGACTCCGACCACGAACCCCGCGACCTGGAAGCGCAAGCCGGTGGCCGCCGGGACCGTGTCGCAGATGCTGCCGAGCGACACCTCGCTGTGGGTCGGCGGCTCGGACGGCAATCTCTACCAGCTAAACCTCACGACCGGCACGCAGGAAGGGTCATCCTTCGCCGTGGGCGGTGGCGGAAACGCCCTGGGCCCGATCAGCACGGAAACCGGGAGCGAGCTGTACGTGACCACCAGCGCCGGGCGCCTCTACAAGATCTCGCTGACGGGGGGCAACCTACCGTGACGCGCCGCGTGCTCGCCGCCGTGCTGCTGGTCCTGGCCATGCCGCTGGCCGACCTCACGCCGGCTCGCGCTGACGAGGACAATTGCGCGCGGCAGAGCCGGCGGGTGCGGCTGCCGAGTGGCTTCGCCGAGGCACGGCTGTCGTTCGTCGGCGTCCTGACCAGCGGCCGCAACCGGGCGGGCGAGTCGTTCCTCGGCAACGACCTCCGCGAGTTGCGGCTGGTGGTGGAGTGGACGGAGATCGAGAAGCTTCATCACCAGCGGTTGGAGGTCTCCAGCCCCGACGGCGCGCTCTTCCAGCGTTTCGCCGCCACGTTCGTCGGCAGCGGTCGGCCCGTGACGGTCACCACGCGGCTGCCGGTGACCGGCAGCGCGATCACGGATTCCGGACTCTACGGCGAATGGTGCGCCGAGGTGTTCCTCGACGACGACGACGCGCCCATCGCGCGCCGCCGCTTCTTTTTGACACCGCCCTGAGCCCGGGCCCCGCTCCGGCTGTCCTCGTCGCGGACCTGGCCGGGCCCTTTCTGCAGCGGGGCAACACCCTCCGGCTCCGAGCGCGCGGGAGCAGCATGCTGCCCTTCCTGCGCGACGGCGACGTGCTGGAAATCCGGCCGGCGTCGGCCGCCGAGATCCGGGTCGGCGATGTAATATGCTATGAGCCGTCGCCAGGGGTGCTCTGCCTGCATCGCGTCGTCGCGCGCGACGGACGCGGATTCGTGACGAGAGGTGACGCCTTGACGCAGGTCGAGGTCGTACCCGCCTCCTCGGTCCTGGGGCGGGTGAGGACGGTCGAGCGGAGCGGGCACGCCTGGCGGCTCGACACCTGGGCGGCCCGCTGGCGTGCGCGCGTCATCGTCTCCGCATCGCCGGCCCTGGCGCGGCTGCTGCCGTCGGCGCTCGGACTGCGGCGGGTGTGGCGGACGGTGCTGCGTGGATGAGCTCACCCTCGAGATCGGCGGGCTGCGCTCGGCCATCGTGACGCGTCATCCCGAGGTCGCGGACGTCATCGCCCGGCGCTACCGGGGATTTCTCACCTCCGCGCCCGCCCACTGGTGGATCGAGGCCGAAGTGCGGCCCGAAGGCCTCGTCGCGCTCGACGACGTCGTCGTCCGGCCCACAGGCGGCGCGCGCCGGCTCGAGGTGGAGCGCCACGATTTCCTGGCCACGCTCGATCTCGACGAGCGTACCGGCACGCTGTGGCTGGGCGCCATCGACCACATCGCCATCGACACCTTCCTGCGCGTGGCCTACTCGCTGGCCCTGCTGCCGGCCGGCGCCCTGCTGGTGCACGCCGCCAGCCTGAGCCGGGCCGGGCGCGCGTGGATGTTCCCCGGACCGTCGGGCAGCGGCAAGACGACGCTGACGCGCCTGTCGGCCGATGCCGATCTGCTGAGCGACGAGATCTCCATCGTTCGCCTCGACTCGGACGGCCCACGCTGCTACGGCTCGCCCTTCTGGGGCGATCTGGCGCGGCCGGGCGAGAACCACGCGGTGCCGATGGCGGCGATCCATTTCCTCCGGCACGCCGATCGACACGCGGTGGTGCCGCTCGGCGCGCGTGAGGCGCTGACCGTGCTGCTGCCGAACGTCCTGTTCTTCGCGACCGGGCCCGCGCTGGTGGCCCGCGTGCTCGAGGTCGCGGCCGAGCTGACCGCCCGGGTGCCGTGCTTCACGCTCGGCTTCCGTCCCGAGCCCTCGGTCTGGGAGGTGATCGCCGTTGCCTGACGGCTACCTGCTCCAGAACGTCAGGGCCGCGTGGCGCGTCTACGATGGCGAGGCGGTGATCATCTCGCCCGAGGACAGCACGCTGCACACGCTGAACCCGGTCGGCACGCTGATCTGGGAAGCCGCCGACGGACACAGCACGCTGGACGCGATCGTCACCCGCGTCTGCCAGACCTTCGCCGTCGATCACGCGACCGCCGCGCGCGACGCCGCCGCCTTCGTCGACTCGCTGTGTCAGCGCGGCCTGCTGACGGTCGTGGACACGCCGCCCCCGGCGGCATGAGGGGAAAGCCATGGACAAGCCCGAGGCTGCATCGGAGCAAGCCCGGCGTCCCTACGAGCTGCCCGCGATCGTGAGCGAGCAGATCTTCGAGACCACGGCGCTGGCCTGCGCCAAGCGTCAGGGGCAGGGTTCCAAGTGCCTCTTCCGCTCGAAGTCGTCCTGAGCCGCGATCGATGGGGGCTCTCAGCGATCAGGTCGTGGACCGCAGCGTGGCCGCCGCCATCCCCTTGTCGGTGCACGTGGACCTCACCATGCGCTGCAACGAGCTGTGTGTGCACTGCTACCGCGTGGTCGAGGAACGCCCCGAGCTGACCACCGCGGAGATCAAGGCGCTGCTGGCCGACCTGGCCCGCGCCGGCACGCTCTATCTGACCTTCAGTGGGGGTGAGATCTTTCTGCGCCCCGATCTCTTCGAGCTGATCGCCGAGGCCAAGCGCCTGCGCTTCGACCTGCGCCTCAAGACCAACGCGCTGCTGGTGACCGACGAGCGCGCCCGGCGGCTGCGCGAGCTCGGCGTACGCCAGGTGGACGTCAGCATCTACAGCGTGGACCCCGACGTCCACGACGCCGTGACCAAGATTCCCGGCTCGCTGACGCGCAGCCTGGCGGCGATCGAGCGTCTGCTCGCGCTCGGCGTCCGCGTGAAGATCAACTGCCCGTTGATGCGCAGCAACATCGGCGGCTACCGGGAGCTGCGGGCGCTGGCCGACCGGCTCGGCGTGCCGTGCGGGTTCGATCCCATGATCAGCGCGCGCAACGACGGTGACACCGCGCCCGTCTTGCTGCGCATCGGCCGTGCCGACCTCAAGCGCATGCTCGGCGACACCACGCTCCATCCCGAGCCGCTGCCGACCACGTCGCCCGAGGTCCGCACCGATCTCGACGAGGCGCTGTGCGGGGCCGGCCACAACGCCTGCTACGTGAGCGCCTACGGTGACGTCACGCCCTGTGTGGCCCTGCCGGTCGTCTGTGGCAACATCCGCCAGGCGCCGTTCGCCGAGATCTGGAGCGACTCGCGCGATATGCGCCGGGTGCGGTCCATCCGGGTGCGCGACCTGCACACGTGTTCGGGCTGCACGGCCTCGGCCTTCTGCACACGCTGTCCGGGCCAGGCGCTGGTCGAGGACGGCGATCTGTACGGTCCGTCGTCGGCGGCGTGCGAGCACGCCCTGGCCGGTGCCGAGGTGGCCGGTTCCTCCGCGGTGCCCGCCTCCATGAGTCGCGCCCGCACCGCCGGCTGATCTCGCGGCCGGCGCCGTGATCCCGGCCGTCTCCATCCCGTCACCCCAGTCGCGCTGGCTGTTCGCCTGCCTCGAGACGCTCGGTCGCCGCCAGCCGCCCCCGGCGCCGCCGGCCGATCTGGACTGGGATGCGCTGCTCGCGTTGGCCGAGGCCGAGGATGTGCTGCCGGCGGTGGCGTACGCCGCGCGCGCGGGGCGATGGGATTCCGTGCCGGCGGCCGCCCGTCAGCGGCTCACCGATGGCCTCGCGGCCAGCCGCGCGCGTCATCTCGTGATGACGCGCGAGCTGACACGCGTGCTGCGCCACTGGGCGGCCGAAGGCATCGACGTCATCCCGCTCAAGGGCCCGGTGCTGGCCGAGGCCGTCTATCCAGATGCCGCGCTCCGGCCCTTCCGCGATCTCGATCTGCTGGTGCGCCCGGAGGATCGTCGGCGCGCCGACGTCGCCCTGCGCGGGCTCGGCTACGAGCCGCTGGCCGACGAGCACTCCTGGGATTTCGACATCGCCTTCGACGGCGCGATCGTGTACGAGTCGGCCGCCGGCGTGCGAATCGACCTGCACTGGGCATTGCTGACCGAGGCGCGCTACGTGTGGAACCAGGCGGAGGCCGCCGCCGTGTGGAAGCGCGCGGTGCCGATCACGCTGGCCGGGGAGCGCGCCCTGGGCCTGGCGCCCGAGGATCTCGTCCTTCATCTCGCCACGCACTTCGCCGTGCACCACTCGCTGACCGGACTGCTGCGCCAGTGGGACCTGGCGCTGGTGCTGGCGCAGACCTCGGTCAACTGGCCGCGGCTCCTGGCCCGCGCTCGGGCCTGGCGTGTGCGGCGGGCGCTCTTCTTCACGCTCTTCTCGGTCTCGGCCGCCTTCCCGTCGGCGGTGCCGTGGAAGGTGCTGGCCCGCCTGCGCCGGTGGGGGCCGCGCGCCGCGCTGCTGACGACCCTGATGCTCGGCGCGACTGTCGACCGTCGCCAGCGACTCGAGCATCTCATCACGCTGCTGCTGATCGACCGCGCCGCCGATGTGCGCGCGTCCGTGTGCCGGGCGCTGTGGCCGTCGGCCGACTGGCTCCAGGCGCGCTACGGCCGGCCGTCGGTCGCCCCCCGCCGGCTCTATCTGGCCCATTTGCGGCGCCTGGCCGGCGTGATCGGCGCCGCCGGGCGGGCGCGCCTGAGATAATCCCCCCGACGAGGAGGGGTTCAATGCTGCGGACCACGATCGCTGGAAGCTTGCCCAAGCCCGCCTGGCTGGCGCGGCCCGAGATGCTGTGGGCGCCGTGGGCGCTGCCGCCGGAAACGCTCGCTGCCGGCCAGCGCGACGCCGTGCTGATCGCGCTCAAGGAGCAGGAGGCCGCCGGCATCGACGTGGTCACCGACGGTGAGCAGTCGCGGCAGCACTTCGTGCACGGGTTCCTGGAGCGTCTGGAGGGCATCGACTTCGGCAAGCGCGTGACGATCGGCATCCGGGCCGATCGCTACAAGGCCGAGGTGCCGACCGTGACCGGACCGATCGCCCGCCGGCGGCCCATTCACCTGGACGAGGTCCGCTGGGCGCGGGCCCACACCGATCGACGGCTCAAGTTCACGATCCCCGGGCCCATGACGATCGTGGACACGCTGGCCGACGAGCACTATCGCGACCGGCGGCGGCTGGCGTTCGAGTTCGCCCGGGTCATCAACGAGGAGGCCCAAGAGTTAGTGATGGCCGGACTGGACGTGCTCCAACTGGACGAGCCGGCGTTCAACGTGTACATGGACGATGTGGCCGGGTGGGGGATCGAGGAACTACACCGGGCGACCGAGGGCCTGGCCTGCACGACGGCCGTGCACATCTGCTACGGCTACGGGATCAAGGCCAACATCGACTGGAAGCAGACCCTCGGCCGCGAGTGGCGACAGTACGAGCAAACATTCCCGTTGCTGGCGCAGAGCCGCATCGACCAGGTGTCGCTCGAGTGCGCGAATTCCCGCGTGCCGCTCTCACTGCTGGGCCTGCTCGCCGGCAAGGACGTGCTCGTCGGCTGCATCGACGTGGCGAGCGCGACCATCGAGACGCCCGACGCGGTGGCGGCGACGATCCGGCAGGCGCTCAAATACGTGGCCCCCGAGCGGCTCTACCCGTGTACGAACTGTGGCATGGTGCCGCTGACCCGGGATGTCGCCCGCGCCAAGCTGCAGGCGCTGGGCGCCGGCGCTCGCCTCGTGCGGGCCGAGCTCGGCGGCGGCTGATGAACAAGGCCCATCTGCTTCGTTGGCGCTCGCGGCCGCACGATCAACGTCCAGAGAGTACGCCTAAGCCTGCGGCTCGCGGGCGCCGCCTCGCATCTGGACCTTTTTGATCAGCCGGCGGTGTTGTCGTAGCCTGCGGGCGAGGCAGTCCGGTCAACGAAGCAGACGTCAGCGATGATCTCGAACGACAACGACACTGGATTGGGAGGCGGCTGAGGGTATGTACGACGTGGATCCGCGCCAGGGCTCGCTCGACGAGGTCGATGCCGGCTGGTTCGGCACCGACGAGGGCACGCTGCCCATCGGCGCACCGTTTCGTCCCGGCCTCGATCCGCTGCCCCCCCGTCAGCACGCGTGGGCGGTGGTAAAGGACCGCTGGGGACGACCGGCGCACGGCGAGCCGCGGTCCGCGCTGCGTCGCGTGACGATGCCGGTGCGGCTGCCCGGCCCCGACGAGGCGCTCGGCTACGTCCTCTACGCCGGGCTCACGTACAACACGATCTTCGCGGCCCGCGGCGTGCCGATCTCGGTGTTCGATCTCCACGATCGCGACCTGCACGTGCCGGGCAGCGGCGCGGTGGTGCTGGTGGCCGCGCTCGGACGCGAGACCGCCCGCCAGGGACGCCTCAAGGTCGGTGAGCTCCGCGTGCTCTATCCCGGTGCCTCCGACCTGCTCTCGCCGCGTGCCGGTGCCGATCCGATGCACGCCGACTTCCGAATCCAGGGCTACGAGACGCCCGACGGGTCGTTCACCCAGTTCGTCCGCTGCCAGGCCCCGCAGCTGCTCGCCCACTCCGAGCGTCTCACGCTGCCGGAGGCGTCGTCGTACATGCTCGATCTGGAGACGGTCTACAAGGCGCTCTACGACGTGGCGCGGGTGGACTACGACGAGCGCGTGTTCATCGAGGGCGCCGCGGGCGGCACCGGGCTCTATGCGGTGGCCTGCTCGGCGCTGCGCGGCGCGCGGGTCACCGGTCTGGTGTCGACGGAGGAGAAGGGCCGTCTGGTCCTCGCGCGGGGCGGCCTGGCCTACGTGAACCGAAAAGATCCCGCGCTGGCCGGCGCGTTCGTGCCGGTGCCGCGCGAGCGCTCCGGCCGGGCGAGCTGGCTGAGCGCCGGCCGCAAGCTGGTCGAGGTGGTGCGCGACCGCAACGGCGGCGCGCTCATCGACGTGGTTGTTTCCTCGGTGGGGCGCGATCTTTTCCCGCGCATGATCGATCTCCTGGCGCCGAGCGGCCGCCTCGTCTTCTACGGCGCGACCAGCGGCTACACGCTGACCTTCCTTGGCAAGCCGGGCAACGCGCGGGCAGGGGAGATGATGCGGCGCGGCGGCCTGCGGCCGCACCACGGTGTGCTCGTGTACTACGGGGGACGCAGCGCCGCCGACCCGGTGGGCGACGACGCGATCAGCACCGCCGTGCACGCCGGCGCCCGCGTGGCCGTCGCCACGCGCACCGACGCCGAGGCGGTCACCGTCAAGGCGGCCCACCGCGTGGCCGGCGTCGTCAGCCTGCAGACGCTGGCGCGCGACGCCAGCTTTCGCTGGCCGGACACCATGCCGGACTACGACGTGGACCCGGACGTGTTTCGCGAGTACCAGGACCGCACGCTCAAGCCGTTCGGCCAGGCGGTCGGGCGCGTGCTGGCCACGCCCGACAATCCGCGCGGCAATCCCGACATGATCGTGGAGCGGGCCGGGCAGGACACGCTCGGCGTCAGCACGTTCCTGGCGCGGCCCTTCACCGGCGTCGTGGTCTATCTCGAGGCGACGTCCGACGACCGGTTGTCGTTCTACGCGCCCAACGTGTGGATGCACCAGAAGCGCGTGCTGTTCCCCACCTTCGCGATCCTGGGCAGCCATCTCTCCAACGCCCAGCAGGCCGAGGAGGTGGTGCGGCTCCTGGACGCCGGCGCGCTGACGACGCAGCCGCCCGCCGTCGAGCCGTGGGACGCGCTGGCCGAGGCCAACCAGGCGATCCACGAGAACCGACACGCCGGGACCATCACGACCCGCGTGGGCGCCACCGCGGCGCTCGACGAGGCGCGGACGGCGCGCCAGGTGTACGAGGCGTGGGGCTCGCGCTTCGTCGACGGCAAGGCCGTGCGCGTGCGCATCGATCCCGTGCGGCCGGGCGCGCCGGCGCGCGTGGCGCTGGTGACGATCGACGCCCCGCCCGCCAATGCCCTGAGCGCGGCCACGCTCGACGACCTCGAGCGCGCGCTCGACGTGCTGGAGACCGAGCCCGACCTCGGTGCGGCGGTCCTGACCGGCGGCGGCTCGCTGTTCGTGGCCGGGGCCGACATCCGCCAGCTGCGCGCCTTCACACGGGCGCAGGAGGTCGAGGCCCTGGCCTCGCGCGCGCAGAACCTGTTCTGCCGGATCGCCCGGCTGCGGGCGCCGATGATCGCCGCCGTCGACGGCTACGCGCTGGGCGGCGGCAACGAGCTGCAGATGGCGTGCGCCTGGCGGGTCGCCGCGCCGCGGGCCGAGCTCGGCCAGCCGGAGATCAACCTGCACGTGATTCCCGGCTTCGGCGGCACGCAGATGCTGCCGCGTCTGGTCGCGCGCCGAGCGCGCGCCGGCGGCGGCCAGCTCTTCCCGATGCTGGTCGAGGGCCTCGCCGTCCTGCTCGACGGCCGCCGCCGTCCCGCCGAGCGCGCGCTGGCCCTAGGCCTGATCGACGAGATCGCGCCCGCCGACGCGCTCGGCCACGCGCTCGGCGTGGCCCGCCGCGTCGCCCTCGGCACGTTCGACGGTGCGCTGTATTCGCCGCTCACCGGTGCGGCGACCATGGCCTTCCCCAACATCGAGCGTGACTCCGACATCCGCCGACTGCTCGAGCACCACGCGCGCATCCCGCGCCTGGGCCCGGCCCAGGCGATCCTCGACCTCGTTCGGCTCGGGTTTGCCGAAGGGTTGACGGCGGGGCTCGCGGCCGAGGCTCGGGAGTTCGGCCGCCTCGTCGCCTCCGACGACGGGCGTGCGGGCCTCGATCGCTTCCTCGCCCGCAAATCCCTGCCGCTGCCGCTGCGCCGAGACGACCTCAGCTGAGGCCGTCGCCTCGCCTGTGCGCTGGCTGATCGACGGCTACAACGTCATTCGCCGCGATGCCGATCTGAGAGCGCGCGAGGGCGAGAGTCTCGAGGCCGGGCGGACCGCGCTCCTGACGCTGGTGGCTCGCGTCGCGCGCGATCTGGCCGATTCGTTCACCGTGGTGTTCGACGGCGCCCGACGGGCGGGCGGCGCCCCAGTGGGCGGCCGGGTCCAGGTGGTTTTCTCCCGGCCCCCGGCATCTGCGGACGACGAACTGCGCCGACTGGCCGCGACCCTCCGCGAAGGGGCCGTCGTGGTGAGCTCCGATCGTGCCGTGCAGGATGCTGCCCGCCGCGTTGGCGCCGTCGCGGTGAGTTCCGAGGCCTTCCTGGAGGCCGTCGAGACGCCTGCGAGCGAGGATCCGGACGAGGCGGATGACGAGGAAGATCAGCCCCGTCGCGGTCAGGCGCACCGCCCCTCACGGGCGGCGCGCGCTGCGGATCGGGCGCTCCGGAGACTGCGGAATCGTTGACATTAATCGCTGTCTGGGTTAAGAAGGCTAATGGCCCACCTGTTCATTGTCTCCCGCCAACAACCCGACCTCTATTCGTATCTGCTGCGGGAGTTCTCCGAGGAAGCCGACGTTCGGATCGTGCTCGATCGACGTTACGGCGAGCGGCGGCAGCCACGTGAGCGTCGGCGAGGCTCCGACAACGACGACCGCCGGCTCAACGAGCGCCGCGCCCAGACCGACATCAACTCTCGTCTCGCGACACTCGGCTACGCGTTCGTCCGCATCAGCTGATCTCAGAGGGCACTCCACCAGACGGTGTAGGTCTTACCAAACGCCTGGTCAGATTGAAGTCTATACAAGAAGTTAAAAACGTAAGTATTTGTTATATAAGCGTTGCATCGTTGGTACTCACCGTGCAGCGACCTGCCGCCCATGATCGTTTCCTGTGCCTGGTGCGAAGCCGAAGGTCGGGTCTATGTGATGGGCGAGCGTGAGCCGTTCGAGGATCGGCAGGTCACGCACACCGTGTGTGGCGAGCATCGCGCCGAACTCCTGGGTCAGCTTGCTCGTATGTCCCGGGCGCCTGGAGCCTTTCGGTCCTCACTGACCGCTCCTTCCCGCGAGTGATCGCGACCGAGCCGCACTGCGCCACGCCGCTGCCCCGGCGCTCGCCTCGCCGGGACGCGGTTCGTCCTGCTCTCTACCGGGCTCGCCCCGCACACAAGGTCGAAGGTCGGCCGCAGCGCCAGCACCGCGACACCGAGTTGGTGTTGATCGTCGATGACTCGCTGCACACCCGGGATCTCTACTCCGAGTTCCTGACGTTCCGCGGAATGGGTGTGGTGTCGGCTCCCGACGGCGGCTCGGCCCTGGTCATGGCCCGAGCGCTGCGGCCCGACGTGATCGTGATGGATCTCGCGATGCCCGGCATTGACGGGATCACCGCCACGCGCCAGCTCAAGGCCGATCCCCGGACCAGTGGCATCCCGGTGGCGATCCTCACCGGTTTCGGATACCGCGCGATCGAGCAGGGCGCGCTCGAAGCCGGCGCCGACCTCTTCCTGACCAAACCCTGCCTGCCCGAGGACCTCGAGCACGAGATCCGCCGTCTGATCGCCGGCCGCGACTGACCGGGCCGCGCCTCACCGTCTCCGTTCGTTGACAGTATCCGTTCGTTGACACACGATCCGCCTGCGTGACACCGTGAGCGCGTGTCGTGGGCGCTCGCGCTGCTTCTCACGCTACTGTTCGCCGCCGCTCCGACCTGGGGCGAGGCGCCGCCGGCGCTCGAGGGTCTCGTCATCCGGATCGTGGACGGCGACACGATTCACGTGCGGCTGGCTGATCGCGTCGAGAAGGTTCGCTACATCGGTGTCAACACGCCGGAGCTTCATCACCCCACGCGCGGCGAGGAGCCGGGCGGCCGCGAGGCGCGTGACGTCAACCGCGGGCTCGTCGAGGGCCGGCGTGTGCGGCTCGAGCTGGACGTGCAGGCGCGCGACCGGCACGGGCGGCTGCTCGCCTACGTGTGGGTCGGCGACGTGATGGTCAACGCCGAGCTCGTGCGGCTCGGCTTCGCCCAGGTGATGACCGTGCCGCCCAACGTCCGCCATCAAGCCCTGTTCGTGAAGCTGCAGCGCGACGCGCGAGCCGCCCGCCGCGGCCTCTGGGCTGCGCAGGCTGTTGAAAAAGGCCCATCTGCTTCGTTGGCGCCCGCGGCCGCGCGCTCGACGTACAGGGAGTACGCCTCGCGCGCGGCTGCGGGCGCCGCCTCGCATCTGGACCTTTTTGAACAGCCTGCGGGGTTGGTGGCGGTTAGAGCAGCTCGCGGGCGATGAGGCGGATGGCGTCGAGGTCGTCCATGTTCGAGGAGCTGGAGCATGAGGCGGCTCATGCCGGCGGCGTCCCAGCGCTTGATCTCCTGGCGCACCTCGTCGATCAGGCCGTAGAGAAAGCCGGCGGCGCGCCAGCCCGCGGCGTCCTCGGGCACGCGCGGAAAGATCGCACGGGCGCGCGCCAGCCGCGCGGTGACCTCGGCCGGCGTCCGGCCGGTGATCACGGGGATCATCAGCGAGTGACGGATCGTGGCGGGGTCGCGTCCGACGGCACGGCAGTGAGTCGCCAGCACGGCTCGCTTGGCCGCGTAGTCGTCGACGGTGACGCGCGTCGTGTTCCACTCATCGGCGTGCTCGGCCACGATGCGCAGCGTCCGCCGCTCTCCCTTCCCGCCGATGATCAGCGGGACGCCCGCGCCGGGCGGTGTGGGGAAGGACTGCGCGGCGCGGAGCGAATAGTACGGCTGCTCGAGCGTCACGGGCTGGCCCCGCCACAGCGCCCGGATCACGCGTGCGCCGCACTCGAAGCGGTCCATCCGCTCCTTCAGGAGCGGGAAGGGGATGCCGAACATGGCGTGCTCGCCCTCGTGCCAGCCGGCGCCAATGCCGAGGTCGAGGCGGCCGCCCGACAGCTCGGCCACCGCCGCGGCGCGCTTGGCGAGCAGCGCCGGATGATAGAAGGTGAGCGGACACACGAGCGGCCCAAAGCGCAGGCGCTGCGTGTTGCTGGCTAGCCACGTGAGCGAGGCCCACACGTCCAGCGAGGGGCGGGTCGGCTCGCCGAAGAGCCCGGTGAGGTGGTCCGAGCGGAACAGGCCGGCGTAGCCGGCGTCCTCGACGGTGTGCGCCAGGTTCCGCCAGCGCTCCCAGGTGAGACCTTCCTGTCCCTCGATCATGATCGTCAGCTGCATGGCCGGTCTCGCCCTCGCGTCGTCGGATTTGCGCCCGTCTGGCAGCGCTCGTATCATACGACCAGATCGTCGATCTCGGCCCGGAGGGTCCATGTCGATCGCACGTGACTTCTCGCTCGACGCCAAGTACCGCCTCGAAGAGGGCGTTGTGTTCCTGTCCGGCATCCAGGCGCTCGTCCGGCTGCCGCTCGACCAGCACCGGGCCGATCGCCGGCGCGGCCTCAACACGGGCACGATGATCTCCGGCTACCGGGGCTCCCCGCTGGGCGGCCTCGACCTCACCCTCGAGCGCAACCAGCCGATGCTGGCCGAGCACAACGTGGTGTTCATCTCGGGGATCAACGAGGACCTCGGCGCCACCGTCGTCTACGGCAGCCAGCTCGCCAACTACTTCCCGCAGCCGAAGTACGACGGCGTGCTCGGTATGTGGTACGGCAAGGGCCCGGGCGTGGACCGCACCGGCGACATCTTCAAGCACGCCAACTTCGCCGGCATCGCCAAGAACGGCGGCGTGCTGGCCCTGGGCGGCGACGATCCGCTCTCGAAGTCCTCGACGCTGCCAACCCACTCCGAGGTCGCCTTCTACGACGCGCAGTTCCCCGTGCTCTTCCCGGGCACCGTCCAGGAGATCCTGGACATGGGCCGCCTGGGCTTCGAGCTGTCACGATATTCCGGCCTGTGGGTCGGGTTCAAGATCGTCACCAACGTCGCCGACGAGATCGGCACCGCCGAGGTCGCGCCCGGCCGCGTGAGCATCGTCGACCCGCGCTTCGAGTGGGAAGGCCGCCCGTGGCGGCACACGCAGAACCCGATGCTGCTGCCGCCCTTCGGCCTGGAGATGGAGCGCGAGATCCACTACGGACGTCTGGAGGCGGCCAAGGTCTTCGCCGCCGCCAACGGGCTGAACCGCGTGACGCTCGACACGCCCGAGGCTTGGCTGGGGCTGGTCGCCGCCGGCAAGACGTATTACGACCTGCGCGAGGCGCTCCGCGAGCTCGGCCTCGACGACGCCGCGCTCCGTCAGCACGGCATCCGGATCTTGAAGATCGGCATGATGTACCCGATGGAGCCGTCCATCGCCCGCCACTTCGCGCGGGGCCTGGAAGAGATCCTGGTGGTCGAGGAGAAGCGCTCGTTCATCGAGATGTTCCTGCGCGACACGCTCTACAACGACGCCGTCCACCCGCGCATCGTGGGCAAGCGCGACGAGCAGGGCCGTCCGCTGGTGCCGGCCAACGGTGAGCTCGACGCCGATCGCATCGCCCAGCTGGTGGCCAGCCGCCTCGAGCGCAAGCTGCAGATCGCCTCCGTCACCTCGCGGGTGGCGCTACTGGAGGCGCTGCGCGAGCGCCCGGCGGGGCTGACGCTGGCGCGCCCGGCGTACTTCTGCTCGGGCTGCCCGCACAATCGCTCCACCGTCGTGCCGGAAGGCTCGATGGCCGCCGCCGGCATCGGCTGTCACGGCATGGCGCTGAACATCCCCGAGCGCCGCACGATGGGCCTGACGCACATGGGCGGCGAGGGCGCGCAGTGGGTCGGCATGGCGCCGTTCACGAAGATGCCGCACATGTTCCAGAACCTGGGCGACGGCACCTTCTTCCACTCCGGCTCGCTGGCCGTCCGCCAGGCGGTGTCCGCCGGCACCAATGTGACCTACAAGCTGCTCTACAACTCGGCGGTGGCGATGACCGGCGGTCAGGACGCCGCCGGCGCCACGCCCGTGCCCGAGCTGACGCGCATCCTCGAGGCCGAGGGCGCCAAGCGCATCATCGTGATGACCGACGAGCCCGACAAGTACGGGCCCGAGGCCCGCTGGGCCCAGGGCGTCGAAGTGTGGCATCGCGATCGGCTCGACGAGGCGCAGAAGATCCTGCGCGACATCCCGGGCGTGACCGTGCTCGTCTACGACCAACGCTGCGCGGCCGAGAAGCGCCGCCTGCGCAAGCGCGGCAAGCTGCCGGACCCGGCCATGCGCGTGGTCATCAACGAGGCGGTGTGCGAGGGCTGTGGCGACTGCGGCGTGAAGTCCAACTGCCTCAGCGTGCACCCCGTCGAGACCGAGTTCGGGCGCAAGACGCAGATCCACCAGTCGTCCTGCAACAAGGACTACTCCTGCCTGCGCGGCGACTGCCCGTCGTTCCTGACCGTCGTCCCGCTCGGCTCGACGAAGAAGAAAGAGCGGAAGGTCTACACGGTGGACCGCGCGCTGCCCGAGCCGGTGCTGCGCGTGCCGCGCGACGCCAACATCTTCATGATGGGCATCGGCGGCACCGGCGTGGTCACCGTCAACCAGGTGCTGGGCACCGCGGCCATGCTCGACGGCAAGATCGTGCGCGGCCTGGATCAGACCGGGCTCAGCCAGAAGGGTGGGCCGGTCGTCTCACATCTGAAGATCCTGGCGAGCCGGGAGGACGTGTCGAGCAAGGTCGCGGCCGGCTCCGCCGACTGCTATCTGGGCTTCGACGTGCTGGTGGCGACCGCGCCACAGAATCTCGATCACGCGCAGGCGGACCGCACGATCGCCGTCGTCTCGACCAGCCAGGTGCCGACCGGCTCCATGGTCACGCACACGGATCTGCAATTCCCCGACGGCGGCGGGCTGCAGAGCTCGATCAACCGGGTCACGCGCAAGGACGAGAACGTCTACTTCGACGCGCTCGGCGTGGCCGAGACGCTGTTCGACGACCACATGGCGTCCAACATGCTGGTGCTCGGCGCCGCCTACCAGGCGGGCGCCATCCCGGTCAGCGCCACGGCCATCGAGGAAGCCATCAAGCTGAACGCCGTGTCGGTGGCGATGAACACGCACGCCTTCCGGGCGGGCCGGCTGCTCGTGGCCGATCCGGCCTGGCTGTCGACGATCAAGCGGCACCGGCTCGGCGCCGCGATGGAAACGACGCAAGCACCGGTGACGCCCGCCGCGCGGGCGCTGGTCGACCGGGTCGGCGCCGACGGCGAGCTCCGGCGCCTGCTCGAGATCCGGGTGCCCGAGCTGATCGCGTACCAGGACGAGCGCTATGCGGCCGCCTACGTCGACTTCGTGAAGCGCGTGCGGACGGCCGAGCAGGCCGCCGTCCCAGGGGCGACGCAACTTGGTGAGGACGTCGCGCGTTACCTCTTCAAGCTGATGGCCTACAAGGACGAGTACGAGGTGGCGCGCCTGCACCTGCAGGCCGACCTCGCGCGCAGTCTCGCCGAGGAGTTTCCCGGCGGCGTGCGCGTGCAGTACAACCTGCATCCGCCGCTGCTCCGCGCGCTCGGCCTCACGCGCAAGCTCAAGTTCGGATCGTGGTTCGACGGTGCCTTCCGCGCCCTGGCCGGGATGAAAGGCCTGCGCGGCACCGCGCTCGATCCGTTCGGCCGCGCGAAGGTGCGGCGGGTGGAGCGGGCGCTGCCCGGCGAATACCGCGAGCTCATCGAGCGCGCGCTCGGTGGCCTGTCCTCGTCGACCTACGAGCGCGCCGTCACCCTCGCGCGGCTGCCCGATCTCATCCGCGGCTACGAGGACATCAAGCTGGCCAACGTCGAGAAGTTCCGCGCGGAGGTGCGCGCGCTCGGCGTCTGAGCCGTCCGCTTCACGCCACGCCCGGATCCACGTTTCAGAGGAGGTCCAACATGCGCACTCTCGTCACACTGCTGGCTTTCATTCTCGTCATCGGCACCGTGCCGATGGCCATCGCCCAGACCACTGGGCCGCTGGTCGCCGAAGGGCTCTCGCTGCCTCGGGATCACCAGTACGAGCGCTACGACGCGGGCAAGAGCACCTACACCAAGGTCGACGTGAGCCAGGTGCCGGCACTCGTGAAGCAGAAGCAGCCCATATACGACCGCACCGCCAAGGCGTGGGTCTACAACAGCCCCAAGGGACTGGATCCGCGATACGCAGCCGCGGCGGCGCCGGCGACGGCCCCTGCGACTACCGCTCCCGCAGCGAAGGCACCCGCAGCCACCGCCCCCGCAGCGACAGCCCCGGCGGCGACCGCACCTGCAGCGACGGCTCCGGCAGCGACAGCGCCCGCCGCCACGGCACCCTCGACGAAGGCGCCATCGGGCGAGTGGCAGCGGATCCACGGCAAGATCGAAAGCATCGAGGGTTCCACGATGAAGTTCCGGGCCGACGACGGCCGGGTGCTCACCGTGGACGTCTCCGGAATCGGGTCGAGCGTCCGCGGGGGGCTGACGCCGGGCGAGGGCGTGACGGTCATCGCGCACGAGTGGACCGGGCCGACGGCTGTGCGCGCCAACTACGTGCAGCAGGATTCGTCCGACCCGGCGCGCGGCGGCAAGACCGCGTCGGCCACCGCGCCTGCAAATCCGGCGCTCGTCGCCGACGGCCTCTCGCTGCCGCCCGATCATCAGTACGAGCGCTACAACGCGTCGACCAGCGCCTACGGCAAGGTCGAGGCGAGCCAGGTCCCCGCGCTCGTGAAGCAGAAGGTGCCGATCTACGATCGCACCGCGAAGGTCTGGGTGCTGAACACCGAGCAGAAGCTCGACCCGCGCTACGCGGCCGCTTCCCCCGGCGCGGCGGCGGTCAGCACGCCGGCCGCACCCGCCCTCACGCTCCCGGCGGCGGCCACTGCGTCGGGCCTGACGCTGCCCCGGGACCACCAGTACGAGCGGTTCAACCCCGGGTCGTCGACCTACGCCAAGGTCGACGTGAAGCAGGTGCCGGCCCTCGTGGAGCAGAAGGTGCCGATCTACGACCGCACCGCAAAGGCCTGGGTGCTCAACACCGAGCACAAGCTGGACCCGCGCTACGGAACGATCGCCTCGGCCATGCCCCTGAGCTCGCTTCCGGCCGGACAGAGCCTCACGCTTCCCAAGGATCATCAGTACGAGCGCTACGACCTCGCGTCAGCGACGTACATGAAAATTGACGTGAGCCAGGTGCCGACGCTCGTGCAGCAGAAGATTCCGGTCTACGACCGCACGGCGAAAACCTGGGTGCTCGACACCGAGCAGCAGGTGGACTCGCGCTACGTGGCCGGAGCCGCGCGCCCCAAGTAGCGCGACCGGCGACACGACCGAGCCTGACTCCGATCCCTCGCGCGGAGGCAAGATCGCGCCGTCGGCGTCACCGCGCTAGATCACGGGCCGACGCGCTGACGCGACCAGCGCGGGCGGGTCAGTCGTCGGTCGCGGGGCGGCTGCGGAACTGCTTGACGGTCGCGCGATGGCGCTTGGTGGACAGGCGACGCTGATCGGCCCCGGCGGGCGCCGTCGAGGCGATGCGGGCCCGGGGCCGCGTCAGCGCCGCGGCCACCAGACGACGCACCTTGTCGCGGGCGTCTTCCAGGTTGCGTGATTGATTGCGCGTGACCTGGCTCGTCACGACGAGCCGCCCCTCGGCGTCCAGGCGTGGCGCGGCCAGCGCCAGCAATCGATCGCGCGCCGCCTGGGACAATCCCTCGATCGCGCTCAGGTCCACGCGCAGGTCGACCTTGGTCGCCACCTTGTTCACGTTCTGCCCGCCGGGGCCGGAGGCCCGCACCGCGCGGACCGTCAGGGCGCGCGCCGGAACGCGGATGCTGCCGTTGACCACGATGCCCTCGGCCATGCGCTCATTGTAGTCGCGACGGACGCGCCGAGGCTCGTTCTGCGGGGAGTCGGGCGATAATGGGCCGTCTCGTCTCCATCGGTCGCGGCGGCTCACGTGAGAGGAGGATCTCGATGACGGATCTCAATCGTCGCTGGAAGGCCGTGCAGAAGCAGCTCGACCGGCTCAGCGTGCAGGCTCGCCGGGCGCGCGGCCAGGCGCGCAAGCGGCTGAAGCGGCTGGAGCGGCGAACCCGCGTCACGGTGACCCGCGCGCTCCGCACGGCCGAGCCCCAGGTGCGCGATGCCATGGCCGAGGCCGCCCGCGTGGCGCGGGGCCTGCGAGCCGGTGTGAAGGCCGGCACGGCGGCGTACAAGGCCAGCAGCCGGCGCAAGTGACGCGACGTCCGGGCCCGGCTCGATGACCGTCGCGCAGCGCCGCCGCCTCACCGCGGTCGCCCGCGGCGCCGCCCCGGCCGATCTCTACGTCCGCGGCGGCACGCTCCTGAACGTCTACACCGGCGAGATCTATCCGGCCAACGTCGCGATCGCCGGCGAGCGCATCGCCTACGTCGGCCTGCGCGACGACATGGTCGGGCCGCGCACGAGGACCCTCGACGCCGGTGGCCGCGTCATCACGCCCGGCTACATCGATCCGCACGTTCACCCCGCCCACGTGGTCACGCCGTCCGGCCTGGCCCGCCACCTGCTGCCGCTCGGGACCACCACCGTCTTCGCCGACAGCCTGCAGATCTGGGAGCTCGGTGGCTTGCGCGCCTTCCGCGTCGTCGCCGATGCGCTGGCCCGCTCGCCGCTGAAGTTCTACTGGATGATCCGCGTGCACGCGCAGGCCCGGACCACCGACGAGCCCCGGCGTTTTCCGCTGCAGGACATCGCGCGCGCCCTCGACCATCCGTGGACGTTCGCCGCCGGCGAGGTCACCCGCTGGCCCGACGTGTGGGCCGGCAGCCGCGATTTGCTGAGCCGCCTGGACCTGGCGCTGGCGCGTGGGCAGCGCGTGGAAGGCCACACCGCCGGCGCCGCCGCGGACAAGATCGCCGCCCTCGCGGCGGGCGGCCTCAGCTCCGACCACGAGCCCATCACCGCCGGCGAGGTCCTGGACCGCGCGCGTCAGGGCATCGCGGTGATGCTCCGCGAATCGTCGCTCCGTCCCGACCTGGCCGGCTTGCTCGACGCGCTCAAGACCGCGCCGGCGCTCGCCTCGCGACTGATGCTCACCGCGGACGGCTCGATGCCCGCGTTCATCCGCGACCACGGCTTCGTGGATCATCTGATCCGCGTGGCCATGAAGCGCGGCGTTGCGCCGGTCGATGCCTACCGGATGGCCACGCTGAACCCGGCGACCTACATCGGGCGCGAGGCGGATCTGGGCGGCGTGGCGCCCGGTCGCTACGCCGATCTCTGCCTGCTCCGCGATCTCGGCGAACCCCGGCCGGAGGTCGTGGTCGCGCGCGGGCGGATCGCCGCGCGGGATGGACGGGTGCTGGTGCCCGTGCCGGAGCCGGACTGGTCGCGCGCGCTCGCGACCCCCGAGGCTCGCCTGACGGTGCGCTGGCGTGCGCGGGCGGAGGACTTCCGGCTGCCGGCGCGCGATCGCTACCCGATCATCCGGCTCGTGAGCGCCGTGATCACGCGACTGGAAGAGCGGCCGCTGGCCGAGGGCGATCTTCACGCCGCGCTGGTGGATCGCGCCGGGCGCTGGGTGGCGCCGGCCGTGGTGACCGGTTTCGGGGATCGCGTCGACGGTCTGGCCTCCACGATCACCACCGACTTCAACATCCTCGTGCTGGGCCGGCGCCCCGGGTCGATGGCGCGGGCCGTGAATCGCCTGCTCGAGGTTCGTGGCGGTGTCGTGCTCGTGGACGAGGACCGCGTGAGCTTCGAGCTGCCGATGCCGCTCGGCGGCGTGATGACGCGTCTGAGCTTGCATGATGCGGCGACCCAGGAGGACCGGCTGCGCGCGGCCCTGGTCGCGCGGGGTTATCCCCACCACGAGCCGCTGTTCACGCTGTTCTTTCTGGCCGCCGACTTCTTGCCGTTCGTGCGGCTCTCCCCGCGCGGTGTCTGGGACGTGAAGCAGGGTCGTGTGCTGCTCCCGCGACGCGTGCGCCGCCCCTGATCCCCTCGATGCTGCGGGTTCGCGCCGCCCGGGCCGCGCTCGTTGTCCTGCTGCTGACGATCGCCGTCGGCGGCACCGCGGGCGCCCAGAAGCATGCCACCCTCGGGGGGACGTTCGGCCGGGGGACGCTCGAGGGCCGGGCGTACCGCGTGTGGCTGCCGAGCCGGCCGGCGCCCGAGCGCCCGCTGATCGTGGCGTTGCACGGCTGCTGGCAGACGCCGGAGGACTTCGCGCTCGGTGCGCGTCTCAACGAAGCGGCCGAGGCGCGGGGTCTCGTCGTCGTGTATCCCGCCCAGACGCGCTCGGCGAACCCGTATCGCTGCTGGAACTGGTTCGACCCGACCGAGCAGACCGCCTCCGGTTACGAGGTGGCGCAGATTCTCGCCATCGCGCGCCGCGTGCAGGCCGAGCGCGCGCTGCGGGAGCCGCGCGTCGTCGTCATCGGCTTCTCGGCCGGCGGCTGGATGGCCGTGAACCTCGCCTGCGCCGCACCCGAGCTGGTGGGTGGGGTCGGCGCGGTGGCCGGTGGGCCCTATCGATGCGCCAGGACCCCGGAAGCCGCGATCCAGTGCATGCGGGGCACGGTGCGTGACCGGGCGGCTGCGGCGGCGGCGTGCCTGGCGGCGGCCAGCCAGGCGCCGCACCCGCGCGTCTCGCTCTGGCAGGGGGCGGCCGACACCGTCGTGAACCCGGCGAATTTGCCCCTGCTGGAGGGGATGTTCGCGCGTGTCCTGGGCGTCAGCGGGGGCCTGACCTCGACCGAGCAGGGCGCCATCCACTCGCTCTACCGTGATCAGCGGGGCGAGCGGGTGCTCGAGACCTGGCTGGTGCACGGCCTTGGTCATGCCTGGGGCGGCGGCGATCCGCGCGGCACGCACGCCTGGTCACTGGGGCCGCCGACGACCGATCTCATGCTCGACTTCCTGGTGGGGCCGCGCTAGCCGTGCCGGGCCAGCGCCGCCTGGCGCTCGGGGTGTTGCTGGGCGCGGGCGTGCTGGCCATCGCCGCCTTTCCTCTCCGGGCCACGTGGTGGGGGGGCTGGATCCTCGCCGTCGCGGAGGCCGGAATCGTCGGCGGCCTGGCCGACTGGTTCGCGGTGACCGCGATCTTTCGATATCCACTGGGGCTGCCGATCCCGCACACCGCGCTGATCCCGCACAACTGGGAGCGCATGGCCGAGCGCGTCGGCGTCATGGTCGGCGGGCGCGTGTTGACCAAGGACTACGTGCGAGAAGAAATCGCGCGGATCGACTTCGCCGATCTGCTCGTGCGCGGGGCCGAGCGAATCTCGCGGGCCGACCTGGACACGGCGACCCGCACCGCCGCGCGCTGGGCGGGCGAGCAGCTGACGCCGGCCGCGACCGCCGAGCTGCTCGCGCGCGCCCGGCGGGCGCTCGTGCAGGAGCCGATGGCGCCGCTGCTCGCGACCGCGCTGCGCGTCGCTCGCCATCAGGGGTGGGATCAGCGGATCCTCGACGGCGGCTTCTCCGTGCTGACCGGGGCCATGGAGCGGCCGGAGTTCCGAGACGCGGTCGGGGAGGTCATCGACGATCTGCTGGCGCGCTACCGCGAGCGTCTCGGTGTCTATCCCCGCCTCTTCATGGGCCTGGCCACGCTGCTCGGGGTGCTCGACCGCGACCGTCTGGTGGCCGCGCTCCACGCCGGGCTGCGCGAGGTGGCCCGGGATCGCGATCACCCGCTGCGCGCCCAGGGCACCGAGGTGCTCGCCGATCTCGAGCGGCGACTGGTCGACGATCCCGCCCTGGCGGCCCGGGTGGAGGCGGCCAAGGTCGAGCTGCTGCAGGCGCCGGCGGTGGCCGGGCTGCTGGACGAGGCGGCGGTGGCGCTCACCCGCGCGCTGCAGGCCGACCTGGCCGGCGAGCGGTCGGAGCTGGCGGCCTGGCTGGCCGATCGCCTGGAGCGGGCCCGGGTCGCGCTGGTGGCCGACGGGTCGCTGCGGGCCGAGATCGACGCCTGGATCCGGACGCGTCTGACCGAGCTGATCGAGCTCCACCATGGTCGCATCGCCGAGTTCATCGAGAACGGCGTGCGGGCGCTGGGGCCGGAGGGCGCGGTGCGGCTCATCGAGGAGCACGCGGGCGATGACTTGCAGTTCATCCGGGTCAACGGCACCGTGGTCGGAGGCCTCGCCGGCGGCGCCATCTACGCGATCCATCTGATGCTCCGAGCGTTCGGGCCCTGACGCGCGGCGCCACATTCGGCGTGTTACACTCGCGCATCCGCCGCACTTTCGCCGGAGGTGTCACGATGCGTCCCCGTCTGCTCGTCTCTGGGCTCGCCGCGCTCGGCGCGGCCGGCGCCCTTCTGCTTCACGGTGCCCCCGTCGCCGGCCAGGCCAAGGCGGCTGCGCCGGCGGCCAAATCGGGGGGCGTGCTCAACGTCGCGCAGCGCGAGGACACCCCGCAAGGCTTCGCCATCCACGAGAGCTCCACCGTCTCGACCACGTGGCCGGCCATGCCGTGCTTCAACAACCTGGTGCTCTTCGATCCGCTCAAGCAGCGCGAGAGCGTCGAGACCGTCATCGGCGAGCTGGCCGAGAAGTGGTCGTGGCAGGACAACTACCGCAACCTGGTGTTCTTCCTGCGCAAGAACGTCAAGTGGCACGACGGCCAGCCCTTCACGTCCAAGGACGTGAAGTTCACGTTCGACATGCTGAGGGAAGCGCCCGACGCGGCCGGCAAGCTGCGGATCAACCCGCGCAAGGACTGGTACGTCAACGTCCAGAACGTCGAGGCCCCCGATCCGTACACCGTGATCTTCCACCTCAAGCGCCCGCAGCCGGCGCTGCTGCTCATGATGGCCTCCGGCTACACGCCGATCTACGCCGCCCACGTGCCGCCCGCGCAGTACCGCACCGCGTGCGTGGGGACGGGACCGTACAAGGTCAAGGAGTGGCGCAAGGGCGAGTTCATCGAGTACGTGAAGAACCCCGACTACTTCGTCAAGGGCCGGCCGTACCTCGACGGGATCAAGTACATCGTCATCAAGGAGCGCGGCACCCGCGTGGCCGCGCTGCAGGCCGGGCAGGTGGACGTCGCGTTTCCGGGGGACACGAGCAAGACCACCGCCGAGCAGCTCAAAAAGGCCGTCCCGCAGATGGTGTTCACGCGCGCCGCCGAGAACGTGAACGAGAACCTGATCATGAACACCAAGAAGCCGCCCTTCGACAACCCGAAGGTGCGGATCGCGGTGAGTCATGCCATCGACCGCCGAGGACTCAATCAGGCCGTGCATCAGGGCGGCTCCACCATCGGCATCTCCATGCCGTCGCCGCCGTGGGGCGTGTGGGGCGTCCCCGAGAAGGACCTGAGCGCCCTGGTCGGTTACGGCAAGCTGGCCGACGAGAAGGCCAAGGCCAAGAAGCTGATGGCCGAGGCCGGCTACACGCCGGACAAGCCGGTGAAGGTCGAGATCGTCACCCGCGCCATCGCCGTGTACGTGGACATGGCCTCGTTCATCGTCAACGACCTCAAGCAGATCGGGATCGAGGCTTCGCTCAAGCAGATCGAGACCGCCCAGTGGCACGCGATGGCCACGCGCGGCGAATACCAGATCGGCGCCAACCTCACCGGCATCGGCATCGACGATCCCGACGCCAACTTCTACGAGAACTTCGCGTGCGGCTCGCCGCGCAACTACACGTTCTACTGCAACGAGCAGATCGGGGCCATGATCGACCGGCAGTCGGCCGAGATCGACCCCAAGAAGCGGCTGGCCATGGTGTGGGAGATCGAGCGCAAGCTGGAGGAAGAGGCCTCGCGCCCCACGCTCATCTGGCGCGTGGACAACTTCGCCCACTGGCCGTCGGTGAAGAACCTGATCCCGCACAACAACTTCTACAACTACGGTCGCATGCAGGAAGTGTGGCTCGACAAGTAACCGAGGGGGGCTGACGAGGATCGGGTGAAGACGTACATCGCGCAACGGCTGGGCATCGCCGTCCTCACGCTGGTCGGGATGTCGATCGTCATCTTCGTCCTCCTCCGGCTGGCCCCCGGCGACATCGTCGACGTGCTGTTCTCCGCCGCCGGCTACGTGAATCCCGTCGAGAAGAAGGCCATCTTGCAGGAGCTCGGCATGGACAAGCCGGTCTGGCAGCAGTACCTGGACTGGATGGGCCAGATCCTGCGCGGCGACCTCGGCAAGTCATACCGCTACGACTTGCCGGCCTGGCAGATCATCCGGCCGCTGATCCCGGTGACCGTCGAGTTGGCCATCCTCTCGACGATCGTGGCCGTCGTCCTCGGCGTGCCCACCGGCGTGATCAGCGCCGTGCGCCAGGACGGCGCCCTGGACTACGCCCTGCGCGTGTTCAGCCTGGCCGGGCTGTCCATGCCTTCCTTCTGGCTCGGAATGGTGATCATCCTGACGCTGGTGTCGTGGCTGGCCTGGATCCCGCCGCTCACCTACGTGCGGCCCACCGAGAACTTCTGGCTGCACACCGTGCAGTTCATGCTGCCGGCGCTGGCGGTCGGCTATCGCTCGTCCGCGCTGATCATGCGCATCACGCGCTCGGCCATGCTGGAGGTGCTGCGCGAGGACTACATCCGCACCGCCTGGGCCAAGGGCCAGAACGAGCGCGTGGTGGTGTGGCGGCATGCCCTCAAGAACGCGGTGCTCCCGGTGGTGACCGTCATCGGCATCGAGTTCGCGTTCCTCATCGGCGGCCTGGTGGTCACCGAGACGGTGTTCAACCTGCCCGGCGTCGCGCGATTCCTGGTGGAGGCGATCCTCTGGCGCGACTACCCGGTCGTGCAGAACCTCGTCATGTTCATCGCCATCATCGTCATCCTCTCGAACCTGGCCGTGGACCTGCTGTACGGCGTCCTCGACCCACGCGTACGCTATGCCGGCTGACCACGGCCGCGGACGCAGGACCAGGACCGACGCGCCGTGGCGGTGAGACCGGTCGGCGCCGAGCTGGAATTTTCCGCGCCGGCGACGCCGGTGCGCGATGCGTCGTGGCCGACCACGATCGCTCGCTTCGCGCGCCGGAAGCCACTCGGGGCCCTCGGCGGCGTGCTCCTGCTGGTCATGGCGCTCACCGCGCTCTTCGCCGATCAGCTCGCGACCCACGACCCCATCGCCACGCAAGCCTCCGCGACGCTGGCCAAGCCGAGCGAGGAGCACTGGCTCGGCACCGATCATCTGGGCCGCGACATGTACTCGCGGCTCGTGCACGGCGCCCGCGTGTCGCTCATCGTGGGCATCGGCTCGACCCTGCTGGGCTCGGTGCTCGGTGGCATCATCGGCCTGTTGTCCGGGTACGCCGGTGGCAAGACCGATCTGATCGCCCAGCGGCTGCTCGATATTCTCCAGGGATTGCCGTTACTGGTGTTGGCGCTGGTGATGTCGGCGGCGCTGGGGCCGTCCATCCACAACGTGATCATCGCGATCTCCATCCCGATCGTGCCGCGGGCGTCGCGGATCATCCGCGCCAGCGTGCTGTCGATCCGCGAGATGCAGTACATCGAGGCCGCGCGCGCGCTCGGTTTGCGCCACGTGCGCATCGCGTTCCGCCACGTGCTCCCCAACACGGTCGGGCCCTTCATCGTGCTGGTCACCGCCCAGCTCGGTGCGGCCATCCTTGTCGAGGCCGCGCTGTCGTTCCTGGGTCTCGGTGTGCCGGAGCCGTATCCGTCGTGGGGGCGGATGCTCTCGGTGTCGGCCGCCGAGTACGCGCAGAAGGCTCCGCACCTCGTGCTGTTCCCGGGCATCGCGATCAGCCTGGCCGTCTTCGGCTCCAATCTGTTCGGCGACGCCCTGCGCGACACGCTCGACCCCCGGTTGCGAGGGGCCTGATCCGGTGCTCGCGCTCTTCCTGAACCCGTAGGAGAGCCCATGGCAACTGCTCGCTCGTCCGCTCGCGACGCCGACGACCTCTGCTGGCTGCCCGCCACCGAGCTGGCCGCGCTCATCCGCCGCCGCAAGGTCTCGCCGGTCGAGGTGGTGAACGCGGTGCTCAACCGCATCGACCGGCTCAACCCGCATCTGAACGCCTTCGTGACGCTGACGGCCGATCAGGCGCGGCGCGACGCCCGGGCCGCCGAGCGGGCGCTCGGCAAGCGGGGCGCGACGCTCGGGCCGCTGCACGGCGTGCCGTTCTCGGTCAAGGACCTCGTGATCACCAAAGGCGTGCGCACGACGTTCGGGACGCCGCTCTACCGCGACAACGTGCCGACCGAAGACGCGCCCATCGTGGCGCGCATGAAAGCGGCCGGCGGCATCATGCTGGGCAAGACGAACACGCCGACCTTTGGCTGGATCGGCGCCACGCACAACCTCCTCTACGGGATCACGCGCAATCCCTGGAACCTCGATCGCACCCCGGGCGGCTCCAGCGGCGGCGCCTCCGCGGCGGCCGCGGCCGGGCTCGGCCCGCTGCACGTCGGCACCGACGGCGGCGGCTCGATCCGGATCCCCGCGTCCTGCACGGGCATCGTCGGCTTCAAGGCCTCGTTCGGCCGCGTGCCGATCTATCCGGCCAGCGGCGCCTGGAGTCTCTCGCACGCGGGGCCCATGACGCGCACGGTGGCCGACGCCGCCCTGATGCTGCAGGTGTGCGCGGGGCCCGACGAGCGCGACCAGTATTCGCTGCCGGCCGACGGCGTGGACTATCGGCGTGCGCTCACCGGACCGGTGAAGGGCTGGCGCGTGGCGTGGACGGACGACCTCGGGTTCGCCGATTGCGTCGATCCCGACGTGGCGGCCATCTGCGCGCGCGCGGCGCGCGCCTTCCGCGAGCTCGGCTGTCGCGTGGAGGAAGTGAAGCCGGCGTGGCCCTCGCCGCGCGATGCCTGGTACGAGCTCTTCTGCGGCGGGATCGCGGCCCGCATGGCGCCGTACATCGATCGCCGCGACGAGATCGACCCTGGTCTGCTCCGCATCATCGAGATCGAGCTGCGCAACCCGCCGACGAAATACGTGCAGGCCTGGTTCGACCGGCTCGCGTGGTGGCAGCACCCGCGTGCGTTCTTCGAGAAGTACGATCTGCTCTTGACCCCGACGTTGGCGTGTCCGCCGTTCAAGGTCGGGCTCGACAATCCCACCGAGATCGCCGGCCGGCCCGCCGTGCCCTACGCGTGGATTCCCTTCACGTACCCGTTCAATCTCACGGGACAGCCGGCGGCCTCGGTGCCTGCCGGGTTCACGTCGGATGGGTTGCCGGTCGGATTGCAGATTGTGGGACGTCGCTTCGCTGACGCCACCGTCATGCGGGCGGCGGCCGCGTTCGAGCAATTGCGGCCCTGGGCGCAGCACCGCCCCCCGATCGGCTGAGTTCGCGGTCGATCAGCAGCGTTCGCGGTCGATCGGCTGAGTTTCTCGGTCTCCGAGTGTAGTGTTTGCAACCTTGGCTTGACGGCACAGGGTTTGCGGACCTCTTGCGCATCCGCGCGCAGGAGGGAGCAGCATGGCCCGTATCATTCGGAAGCTCGTGGTCGTCGTTCTGATCCTGGTCGGCGCCGGTATCGCCACGGCCGCCACGTCGCCCTTCATCATGGGACCGTCGGCCGGAATCTCTTCGTCTTCATCCCCGCTGACCCAGGTTTCGCCATCCACGTCCACGACGCCGAGCACGTCGGGAGGTGTCACGACGACCACGACGGGCAACACCACGACGGTGACCGGCTCTGGTACCACAGCAACGCCCGGCACGACGACGCCGTCCACGCCGGTCACGGGGACGCCCGTCGGCATCGAGCAGATCGTGGCGGTGACCCGCAGGGTGGAGGCCGGCGCGCCGGTCAGTGCGTTCGCGGTCCCGGCCGGCAATCGACTGGTGATCACCGATGTCGTCATCACGAACACGGGGACGGCGCCGGCGTGCGACGCGGGCATCGCCGGCTCAGCGGCCACCACGGCGACGCCGACGGCCGTGGGCGCGGCCACCACGACCGGCGCAACGACCAGCACGACCACCGGCACCACGACGGGGGCGGCGACGGGTGGCGTCACCGTCAGCGCGGCGACTGATACCGCCGGCACGGGCGTCCTGTGCGTCCCCGCGCAAACGTCGCTCACGCTGGCGCTGACCACCGGCCTCGAGTTCGCGTCGGGCCACAGCGTCGTGCTGTCGAACCAGACAACCGCCGGCAGTACCACGAGCGGTGGCCCGCTCTTCTACCATCTGCGAGGCTTCCTGATCTCCGGCGTCTGATCTTTCGGACATTGACCCGCGAGCGCGCACGGTCGATGCTCCGACCGTGACGCTCGGCGATCTCCTGGTGTCGACCGCGCTGCTCGGGCTCACGGTCGGCGCGACCGTGATCCTGCTCGAGCAGGGTCACCAGGTGTGGGCGGTGGGCGCGACCCGTGTCGAGTCGCAACAGAGCGCACGGGCCGCGCTCACCTGGCTGGTCGCCGAGCTGCGTGCGACCGGGCAGGGGAACAGCGGCGACGCGCTGCCGGCGCTCTCGATCGCCGAGCCCTCGCGACTCGTGCTCCATCTCGATCGCAACCGCGACGGCGCGATTGCCGGTGCGGCGGAGACGGTCACCTGGCTGCTCGCCGGCGACGTCCTGCGCCGCGACGCCGGCGGTGGCGCGCAGCCCGTCATCAACGCCGTGCGCTCGCTCACCTTCGCCTACTTCGATGCCGACGGCCACCGCACGAGCGATCCGGCCGCGGTCCGTCGAGTCGGCATCACGCTCGCGACCGGCGCCGACCGGACGCGCACCTCGGCCACTCAGAGTCTGGGCGCCACGCTCACGACGGACGTCGCCCTGCGTAACCCGTGATCCGTGCGCTAGAATCGCGGCGTGCGACGTATCCTGCTCGCGCTCCTGCTGCTCGCCGTCGCCGCGTGTGAGACCGTGCCCGTCACCGGACGCTCGCAGCTGCTGCTGGTCTCCGAGGGCGAAGAGACGAAGATGGGGATCGATGCCTATCAGGGCATCCTGAGCAAATCGAAAGTCTCGTCCGACCCGCGCCTCAACGATCAGGTGACGCGCGTGGGCAAGCGCATCGCGGACGCGACCGGGCGTACCGACTACCCGTGGGAGTTCAAGGTTCTCGACGACCCGCAGGCGAACGCGTTCTGTCTGCCGGGCGGGAAGGTCGCCGTCTACACGGGCATCCTGCCGATCACGCGCGACGACGCGGGCCTGGCCGCCGTGCTCGGCCACGAAGTGGCGCACGCGGTCGCGCGTCACGGCGGCGAGCGCATGAGCCAGACCATCCTCGTGCAGACCGGCCTCGCCGCGACGCAGACGGCGCTGGCCGGCAACGATCCCATCGTCGTGCAGTCGGTCACCGCGCTGCTGGGCGCCGGCGCGTCGGTCGGACTGCTGTTGCCGTGGAATCGCAGCCAGGAGTCCGAAGCCGATCACCTCGGTCTGATCTACATGGCCAAGGCCGGCTACAACCCCATCGCGGCCCGTGACCTCTGGGTGCGGATGGGGGCCGCCTCGCGGAACAGCGCCGCACCCCCCGCGTTCCTCTCGACCCACCCCTCGGCCGCCACCCGGGTCACGCAGATCGAAGGCTGGATGCCGGAAGCCCTCCAGTACTACCGGCCCCGCTGAGACCGGCAAATCCCACCACCCCGGGTGGGATGACCCGGAATCCGGCCCAAGGGGTCGTCGATCCTTGGTCTGACCGGGATTTCCTTATGAAATCGTAGTTTTTTCGCTTGACACGCCTTTTTGGCAACGCTAGTGTGGGCCCTCAAGTGGGGCGAAGTGGGATCGAGTGGTTCCACCCGCCCACCAAAGACCATGTTCAGAGGCCGCTACCAGCACTCGATCGACCCGAAAGGGCGCCTGAGCGTCCCGGCCAGGTTCCGGGAAGCCCTGGCTCAGCTCGGGGAGAACTCCGACCAGCTGGTGGTCGTCCCGAACGAGCACGCCCTGGAAGTCCATCCCCTGGGGGATTGGCAGCGGATCGAGGAGAAGCTGAACGCTCAGCCCATGTTCACGCCGGAGGTGCGTCAGGTCTCCCGGCTGTACATGTCGCGCGCCAAGGACGTCACCCTCGACAACGTTGGCCGGGTCCTGCTGCCTCCCGACACGCGCAAGGAGGCGGGCCTGGACAGGGAGGTCACCCTGGTCGGCGGCGGGCGCCGGATGTTCGAGGTGTGGGACCGGACGCGCTTCGAGGAGTACGAGCGCACGCACGGCGACGCGCTGCCGACACTGTTCGACAAGCTGTCCGGGTACGGAGTCTAGCGGTTCACGTTCCTGTCCTCGTCGACGAGGTCGCGTTTCTTCTGCGGCCGCGAAGCGAGGGTTGGGTGATCGACGGGACGGTGGGGATGGGCGGACACGCGGAGGCGTTGCTGGAAACGAGCGGCAGCGGCGTACGGCTCCTGGGCCTGGACGCCGATCCCGAGGCGCTGCGCCAGGCCGGCCCGCGCCTGGCCCGGTTTGGCGCCCGCGCCCGCCTGGTCCACGCCAGCTTCGCCAACCTCGACGCGGTCGCCGCCGAGCAGGGTGTGGACGAGGCGCAGGCGATCCTGCTCGATCTCGGCATCTCCTCCTGGCAGCTCGACGACTCCGGCCGCGGCTTCTCCTTTCAGCGTGAAGAGGAGCCGCTGGACATGCGGTTGGATCCCACCCAGGGCGAGACCGCGGTGGACCTGCTGAACCAGATGACGGAGTCCGACCTGGCCGACCTCCTGTTCGCGGGCGGCGAGGAGCGGCACGCGCGCCGGATCGCCCGGGCGATCGTCCGGCGGCGCCCGCTCGCCACGACCGGCGACCTCGTCGCCGCCGTGCGGGCGGCCGTGCCGCGGGCCGCCTGGCCGCGGCGGCTCCACGTGGCGACGCGCACGTTTCAGGCCGTGCGCATGGCAGTGAACGACGAGCCGGGCGCTCTTGGGCGGGCGATGGAAGCCGGCCCCCGGCTCCTGGCCCACGGGGGGCGACTCGGCGTGATTGCGTTTCATTCGGGCGAAGACCGCATCGTGAAGCAGACGTTCCGGAGACTCGAGGGCGCGGGATTCACCGCGCTCGAGCCGTCGCCCCTGCCGCCCGGGGACGACGAGGTGCGGGCCAATCCCCGCGCCCGGAGCGCCAAGCTGCGCGTGCTGGAGCGGCTTCAGTGAACATCCATCAGCGACTGCATCAGGAGCAGGATCCCCGCGCGCGGCGCGCCTTCATCGCCGTCCTTCTCGTCTCCGCCGCCCTGGTGGGCGGCGCCCTCGGCGTGGTCGGCCTGCGCGTGCAGCAGGTGCACCTGGCCTACCAGCTCGACCGCCTGCGCAGCGAGCGGCAGCAGATCGAGACATCGATCCGCCAGCTCGAGGTGGAAATCGCCACGCTGCAGTCGCCGGCCCGGGTCGAGCAGCGGGCGCGGCAGCTCGGGCTAGTGGCGCCCGCCCGTCAGCAGGTGCGCCTGGCGCGTGAGTACGTGCCGGCCGGCACCGGCCTGGCTGCCGCTCACCGCAGCCGCGTCGCCGTGGCCCCGGACGGCGAGGCGAGGATCCCGATCCGGTGACGAGGACGGCGGAGCGGACGTGAGCGACCTGCGCCCCCGGGTCCTCGTCCTCGCCGGCATCCTGGCCCTCGCCTTCACCGGTGTCGTCGGACGTCTGGGCTGGCTGCAGATCGTCCGCCACGGCGACCTGGCCGCGCTGGCCGAGCGGCAGTACTCGCGGACGATGGTCCTTCAGGCCCAGCGCGGCCCCATCGTGGATCGCTCCGGCGCCCCGCTGGCCACCTCCAGCCCCGCCGAGTCGCTGTTCGCCCAGCCGCGCGCGGTCGGCGACCCCGTGCGGGTTGCCTCGCGCCTGGCCCCGCTGCTCGGCACGCCCGAGATCGAGCTGCACTCGCTGCTGACCAGCAGCCGTCCGTTCGTCTGGATCCACCGCCGCCTGCCGCCCTCGACGGCCGCCGCGGTGAAGGCGCTCCGCGAGCCCGGGCTCGGCTTCCTGCCCGAGCCGCTGCGGCTCTATCCCAACCGCGAGCTGGCGGCCCACGTGGTCGGCTTCGAGGGTGTCGACGGCGGCCTCGAGGGCATCGAGCGCGCTCTCGAGGAAACCCTGAGGGGCACCCCGGGCAAGGCGGTGGTGGGGCGTGACGCGCTCGGGCGCGAAGTGGTCACCGAGACCGTGCTGCAGCGGCCCGCGCCCGGTCAGGGCGTGATGCTGACCATCGACCGGACGATCCAGTACCTGGCCGAGCGGGAGATCGACGCGGCCTGGCGGCGCACGAAGGCCAAGGCGGCGATGGCCGTGGTGCTGGATCCGCGCAACGGCGACGTGCTGGCCATGGCCGTACGGCCCACGTTCAATCCCAACGCCTTCCTCGACGTGCCCTCGCGCGAGCACTGGCGCAACCGCGTGGTGACCGATCCTTTCGAGCCGGGCTCGACCTTCAAGGTGATCCTGGCCGCCGCCGCGCTCGAGGAGGGCGTGGTGCGGCCGGAGGATCGCATCTGGGCCGAGAACGGCAGCATCACGATCGCCAAGATTACGATCCACGACTGGAAGAAGTACGGCTGGCTGACCTTCGGCGAGGTGTTGCAGAACTCCTCGAACGTAGGCTCCATCAAGGTGGGGTTGGCGCTCGGGCGCGACCGCTACTACCGCTACATGACGGGCTTTGGCTTCGGCGCGCTGACCGGCGTCGGCCTGGCCGGCGAGAGCCGGGGCCAGCTGCGCGATGTCTCGCGCTGGTCCGCCCTGTCGCTGCCGACCATGTCCATCGGGCAGGAAGTGTCGGTCACCGCGCTGCAGATGGTCGCCGCCTTCGGCGCCATCGCCAACGGCGGCACCCTGATGCAGCCCCGCCTGGTGCGCTCCGTGTTCGACGCCCAGGGCAAGGAGATTCGCCGGTTCGAGCCGAAGCCGGTGCGTCAGGTCGTCTCCCCCGAGACCGCGCGCACGCTGACCCGGCTGATGACCCAGGTGGTGGCGGCGGGCACCGGCCACAACGCCGCGATCGCGGGCTACGACGTCGCGGGCAAGACCGGCACCGCGCAGAAGCTCGACCCGGCGACCCGTCGCTACTCCCGCAACCCCGGCGTGCTCTCGTTCGTCGGGTTCGCGCCGGCCCAGGAGCCACGGCTGGCGATGCTGGTCATGCTCGACGAGCCCAAGAACGAGAAATGGGGCAGCGAGGCGGCCGCGCCGATCTTCTCGGCGATCGGCGGCGGCGTGCTGCGCTACCTCGACGTGCCGCCGAGCGACGCCACGCCGCTGGCGATCGTGGCCGGACCGTCGGAGACGGCCGCGGCGCCGCGGGTGCGCTCGGCCCCCATCGAGGTCGCCGAGCCCGGAAGCGACGGGCGCGTGATGCCGGAGCTGCGCGGTCAGACGCTGCGCCACGCGCTGGCCACGCTCGCCCCGCTGGGCGTGGGCATCAAGGTGGACGGCCGCGGCCTCGTCGTGGCGCAGGCGCCGGCGCCCGGCGTCGCGCTGCCGGCCGAGACGGGCGTGCGGCTGACCCTGGCGAGCTCCGCCTCCAGATGACATGCCGAGGAACGACGTGTCGGTCACGGTCTTGTTGCAGGCACTGCCGGAGCGCCGCGTGATCGGCGAGCCGCCGACCACCGTCAGTGGGCTGACCGCCGACTCGCGTCGGGTCGAGGCCGGCGACTGCTTCGTCGCGGTCCCCGGCTTCAAGCAGGACGCGCGGCGCTTCGTCCCCGACGCGGTGGCGCGCGGCGCGCGGCTCGTGGTGACCGAGGGTGAGCCACTCAGCGCGCTCGGGGTGGCGCAGGTGCTGGTGCCCTCGGCCCGCCGCGCCCTGGGGCGTCTGGCCAGCGCGTTCTACGGCCGGCCGTCGGCCTCTCTCACGCTGGTCGGCATCACCGGAACCAACGGCAAGACCACCACGTCATACCTGGTGGACGCGCTCCTGCGCGCGCGGGGGCTCCGCACGGGAATCATCGGCACCATCCAGTACGTCGTGGGCGCCGAGACCCGCCCTGCGAACCAGACGACCCCGGAGGCGCTCGAGATCGAAGCGATGCTGGCCGAGATGCGCGCCGCCAACGTCGGCGGGGTGGCAATGGAGGTGTCTTCCCACGCGCTGGCGCTCTCGCGAGTGGACGAGCTTTCGTTCGACGTGGCCGTGTTCACGAACCTCACCCAGGACCACCTCGATTTTCACGGCACGCTCGAAGAGTACCGCCGGGCCAAGCGGCACCTGTTCGAGCTGCTGGCCGCCTCGTCGAAGCCCGGGCGGACGGCCGTCGTGAACGCCGACGATCCGGCTGCGGTGGAGATGATCCGCGGCCTCGACGTGCCGGTGCTGGCCTTCGGTCTCAGCGCCGGCGCGCAGGTGCGAGCGATCGAGCACACCTCCGCGCTCGACGGCATCCGCATGACCGTGCAGACGCCGCGCGGCCAGCTGCTCCTGGCCTCGCCGCTGGTCGGCGAGCACAACGTCATGAACCTCCTGGGCGCGATCGCCACCGGCCTGGCGCTGGGCCTCGAGCCCCCGGCGATCGCCGCCGCGCTCGGCCCGGTCAGCGCGGTGCCGGGACGCTTCGAGCAGGTGCGGGCGGGGCAGCCGTTCCTGGTGGTGGTGGACTACGCGCACACGCCGGACGCGCTGGAGCGCGTGCTGGCCACTGCGCGCAAGATCACGCCCGGCCGGCTCGGCGTCGTGTTCGGCTGCGGCGGCGACCGCGACCGGACCAAGCGTCCCATCATGGGTGAGATCGCCGCCCGCACGGCCGATCGTGCGTGGGCCACGTCCGACAACCCCCGCTCCGAGCGGCCGGAGGCGATCATCGACGAGATCCTCGTGGGCGTGCGACGGGTGGCCGGCGCGGCCGAGCGCACCGTGACCCAGCCGGATCGGCGCCTGGCCATCGAGGCGGCGCTCGACTGGGCCCGGGCCGGCGACACGATCGTGATCGCGGGCAAGGGCCACGAGACCTACCAGATCATCGGGGGCCAGACGCTGGCCTTCGACGACCGTGAGGTCGCGCGCCAGTTCCTGGCGGGGCGGTCGCGCTCGTGAGTCCGATGCCGCCCTTCACCGTGCAGGACATCGTGCGAGCCACCCAGGGCGCCCTGGTGGCCGGCGACCTCGGCATCCCGGTCACCGGCGTGTCGATCGATTCGCGCTCGCTCGGCGTGGGCGAAGCCTTCTTCGCGATCCATGGCCATCGCCTCGACGGCCACGCGTTCCTGGCCGATGCCGCCGCGCGCGGCGCGGCCTGCCTGGTGGTGGACGCGCTGCCCGACGACGTGCCGGCGAACGTCCCCCTGGTCCTCGTCGAGGAAACGACCCGGGCGCTCGGCCGGCTGGCCGCGTTTCATCGCGGGCGGTTCACGATCCCGGTGGTCGCGGTGACCGGGAGCAACGGCAAGACGACGACCAAGGAGCTGGTCGCCGGCGTGCTGGCCACGCGCTGGGAAGTCCTCAAGCCCGAGCGCTCGTTCAACAACCAGTGGGGGCTTCCGCTCACCCTGCTGCGTCTGGGGCCGGAGCATCAGGCCGCGGTGCTGGAGATCGGCACCAACGCCCGGGGCGAAATCGCGGCGCTGGCCGCGCTCGCCATGCCGACGGTGGCGATCGTGACGACGATCGCGGCGGTGCACACGGAGTTCCTCGGCTCGCTCGAGGGCGTGCGCGAGGAGAAGGCCGGCCTCGTGCGTGCGCTGACCCCGACCGGCGTGGCGGTGCTGAACGCCGACGACGCGCGCGTGGCCGGGATGGCGCGCGACACGCAGGCGCGCGTGGTGACCTACGGTCGCGCCGGCTCCGCCCACGTGCGGGCGGTCGGCGAGGTGACCGACGACGAGGACGGCCTGCGCTTCACGCTGGAGGCCGGCGGCGAGCGACAGGCCGTGACGCTGGCGCTGGCCGGCCGTCACAACGTGACCAACGCGCTGGCCGCGGCGGCCGCCGGCGTGGCGCTGGGATTTCCGCTGGCCGAGATCGCCGCCGGTCTGGGCGGTGCCCGGGCCGTGGCCGGACGCTGCGTGTGGCGCCGGGCCGGTGAGATCACGATCCTCGACGACACATACAACGCCAGCCCGGTATCGGTCCGGGCCGCGCTCGACACGGTGAGCGCGCACCGGCGGGGCCGCCGGGTCGTGATCGTGCTGGGCGACATGCTCGAGTTGGGGAACATCAGCGACGAGGCGCATCGTGAGGTGGGCCGGCTGGTGGCCGCGCTGCCCGCGCACGAGCTCATCGGCCTCGGGCGCGCGACCCAGGTGGCGGTGGAGGCGGCGCGCGAAGCGGGCATGACCGAGGCGCGCCACTTCGCGACGTTCGAGGACACGGTGGCCCACCTGCTCAAGCGGCTGGCGCCGGGCGACCTCGTGCTGGTGAAGGGCTCCCGCGGGATGCGGATGGAGCGCGTGGTGGACGCGCTCGTCGCGCGACTGGCCCGATCGGGACGCGACCGAGCGGATCGCGAATGAGGATGGCGGATGCTCTACCACTTCCTCGTCCCGCTGGCCAAGGACCACATCGTCTTCAACGTCTTTCGCTACGTCTCGTTCCGGTCCTTCATGGCCTTGATCTCCGCGCTGGTGATCTCGCTGGTCATCGGGCCGTGGCTGATCCGCCGGCTGCGGGTGATGCAGCACGGCGCGGAGACGATCCGCGAGGACACGCCGGAGCGCCATCGCGGCAAGCGAGGGACGCCCACGATGGGCGGCGTGGTGATCCTCACCGCCATCCTCGGCTCGACGCTGCTGTGGGCGAATCTGCTGAACCGCTACGTGTGGGTCGTGATGCTCAGCACGGCCGGCTTCGGGCTGATCGGCATGTGGGACGACTGGAGCAAGATCAGGAAGCGCCGCGGCCTGTCGGCCCGCGTGAAGTTCCTGCTGCAGGCCGTTCTCGCGCTGGCGCTGCTGCAGATCATCTTCTGGCAGCCACGGGCCGACTGGCAGCCGCTGCTGGCCATTCCGTTCTTCAAGGGCTGGCTGGTCAACCTGGGCTGGTGGTGGTTCCCGTTCGCGATGCTGGTCGTGGTCGGCGCCTCGAACGCGGTGAACCTGACCGATGGGCTGGACGGCCTGGCGATCGGCCCGATCGTCATGGCCGGCGGCGCCTTCGCCGTCCTGGCCTACCTGACTGGCAACTTCCGGGCCGCCGACTATCTGAAGATTTTGAACGTCCGCGGAGCCGGCGAGCTGACGGTGTTCTGCGCGGCGCTGATCGGCGCCGCGGTGGGCTTTCTCTGGTTCAACTGTCATCCGGCCGAGGTCTTCATGGGCGACGCCGGATCGCTGGCGCTGGGCGCCGCGGTCGGCATGCTCGCCGTGCTCACCAAGGCCGAGCTGCTGTTGCCGTTGATTGGCGGACTCTACGTGGTGGAGGCCGGCTCGGTGATCGTGCAGGTCGCCTCCTTCAAGGCGACGGGGCGCCGCGTCTTTCGCATGGCGCCCCTGCACCATCACTACGAGCTGAGCGGGTGGGCGGAGCCGAAGATCGTCGTGCGCTTCTGGATCGTCTCCTTCGCCCTGGCGCTACTGGCACTCACCACTCTGAAGCTGCGGTGAGGATGGAGAGAGCGGCGTGATCGTCGCGGCGCGGGTCGAAGCCGAAGGTGAGGCGTGCTGATGATGGCTCTGGAGGAAATCGAAGTGGCGACACGCGGACGCGCGTGGCTTCAGTCGCTGGCCGGGCAGCGCGTGACGGTTGTCGGGCTGGCCAAGAGCGGGATCGCGGCGGCGAAGCTGCTCCGTGACGTCGGCGCCGAGGTGACGGCGGTGGACGCCAAGCCCCTCGATCGGCTCGGACGCGAGGTGGCGGCGCTGGCTGCCACCGGCGTTCGGTTCTATACCGGCGCCGATCCCGCCGCGTTCGATCGCACCGATCTCGTGGTGGTGAGCCCCGGCGTGCCGCTCGACGGTCCCCAGCTGGCGCCGGCGCGCCAGCGCGGCCTGCCGATGATCGGCGAGCTCGAGCTGGGCTGGCGGGCGATGGAGGGCGAGACCATCGCCATCACCGGCACCAACGGCAAGACCACCACCACCGCGCTCACCGGCGCGCTCCTGTCCGAGCAGCCGCGCCCGGTGCTGGTCGCCGGCAACATCGGCACGCCGCTGGCCGCGCACGCGCTGAGCTTCGCGGTCGATGGCCTGATCGTGGCCGAGGTGTCGTCGTTCCAGCTCGAGACCATCGAGACCTTCCAGCCGCGGGTGGCCGCCGTCCTCAACGTCACGCCCGATCACCTCGATCGCCACGGCTCGTTCCCGGCGTATCTGGAGGCCAAGGTCCGCATCTTCCGCAATCAGACGCCGACCGACTGCGCCGTGCTCAACGCCGACGATCCGGCCGCCGCCGCCCTGGCCTCGCGGACCCGGGCCCACGTGCTGTGGTTCAGCCGGCGCACGGTGCTCGCCCACGGCGTGTTCGTGCGGGACGGCTGGGTGGTGGCCCGGCTCAACGGCCACGTGGAGGAGATCGCGCCGCTGGCCGAGATCCGGCTGCGCGGTCAGCACAACGTCGAGAACGTCCTGGCCGCCACCGCCTGCGCGCTCTGGCTCGGTCTGGGCGCCGAGTCCATCCGCCGGGCGATCGGCCGCTTCCGCGCCGTCGAGCACCGCATCGAGTTCGTGCGCGATCTGCGCGGCGTGCAGTTCTACAACGATTCGAAAGGCACCAACGTCGCGTCGACCGTCAAGGCTCTCGAGAGCTTCGACGAGCGCGTCGTCCTCATCGCCGGCGGCAAGGGCAAGGGCCAGGACTGGGCGCCGCTGGCCGAGGCCGCGCGCGGGCGCGTGGGCCGCGCGGTGCTGATCGGCGAGGACGGGCCGCGCATCGGCGCCGCGCTGGTGGGAGCTGGCATCCCGGTCTCGTCCGCGACCACGATGCAGGCCGCGATCGACGCGGCCCGCGCCCAGGCCGGGCCGGGCGACGTCGTCCTGCTCTCGCCCGCCTGCGCCTCCTTCGACATGTTCGACAACTACGAGCACCGCGGTGAAGTCTTCAAGCGTCTCGTCGGAGCCCTCGACTGATGCGTCACACGGACGTCGTCGACAGCGGCGCCGGGTCCGACGTGGCCTCGGCGCGCCAGGGGCTCGCCTGTGCGATGCAAGCGGGGCTCACTCGGCCCCCCATCCCCCAGAGGGGGCTGGGCCGTGGGCTGTCGAGCGTCGCTGGCTCGTTCGCCCCGCCGGCGGCGTCCGTTGGCGGTACGGCTCGCCCAATGGCGCCCCGAGGCCACGTCGGACCCGGCGCCGCTGTCGACGACGGGCGTGTTGCCCATTCGATCGATCGTATTTGCATCTCGAACGCGGTGGGGGGGCTTGGGGGAGGAGCGGCGCTCGCTCCCCCTCATGTCCACTAATGCCGAGGAAGCTGACGCCCGACCGGTGGCTGTTTGGGGTGGCGGTGGTGTTGCTGTCTGTCGGTGTCGTGATGGTGTATTCGGCGAGCGCGATCGTGGCGGCGGATCGGTTTCATGATCCGTACTTCTTTCTCAAGAAGCAGCTGTTCTGGGCGCTGCTGGGCTCGGTGGCCATGCTGGCGGCCCTTCGCGTGGACTACCGCAAGCTCGAGGGACTGGTGCTGCCCGGCCTGATCCTGGCCGGCGTGCTGCTGATCCTGGTGCTGATCCCGCCGATCGGGCAGGCCATCAACGGCACGCGCCGCTGGATCCGCCTGGGCCCGGTGTCTTTCCAGCCCGCCGAGCTGGCCAAGCTCGCACTGGTCTTTTACCTGGCGGCGTTCGTCGCCCGACGCGGTGACGAGACGAGCGATATGCGCCGCACCCTGCTGCCGCCGCTGCTCGTGGCGGGGATGTTCGCCGCGCTCGTGCTGGTGCAGCCCGACCTCGGCAACTGCCTGACGCTGGTCGCCTTGACCTTCGGCGTGCTGTACATGTCGGGCACGCCGGTCAAACACCTGGCGTGGATCGTGGCCCCGGCGCTGCCGCTGCTGGTGCTGGCCATCTGGGTGGCGCCGTACCGGCTGCGGCGCATCACCGCCTTCTGGGATCCCTGGTCGGATCCGCGCGGCAGCGGCTTCCAGATCATCCAGTCGTGGCTGGCCTTCGGCAACGGTGGCTTGACCGGGCAGGGCATCGGCGGCTCGCGGCAGAAGCTCTTCTACCTGCCGGAGTCACACACCGACTTCATCTTCGCCATCGTGGGCGAAGAGCTCGGCTTCCTCGGCGCGGTCGCGCTGGTGGGGCTGTTCGCGGTGCTGATCTGGCGCGGGCTGCGCGTGGGGCTGCGGGCGCCCGACGCGTTCGGGGCGCACCTGGCGCTCGGCATCACGCTGCTCATCGCCATCCAGACGCTGCTGAACCTCGGCGTGGTGACCGGCCTGCTGCCGACCAAGGGCCTGCCGCTGCCGTTCATCTCGTTCGGCGGCTCGGCCCTGCTGGTGACGATGCTCGGCACCGGCGTGCTGCTCAACATCTCCCAGCACGCCCATGTTTAAGCGCTACCGCCACATCCATTTCGTGGGCATCGGCGGCATCGGCATGTCCGGCATCGCCGAGATCCTGGTGAACCTCGGGTACGCGGTGACCGGCTCGGATCAGAAGCGGACCGACACGGTGGAGCGCCTGGAGCAGATGGGGGCCAAGGTCTTCGTCGGCCACCACGCGAGCAACGTGGAAGGCGCGCACGTGGTCGTCTATTCCTCCGCGGTGTCGCGCGACAACATCGAGCTCCAGACCGCCCGCCAGCACGGCATCCCGGCGATCCCGCGGGCCGAGATGCTGGCCGAGCTGATGCGGCTCAAGTACGGCATCGCGGTGGCCGGCACCCACGGCAAGACCACGACGACGTCGATGGTCGGCGCTGTGCTGGCCGAGGGTCGCTACGACCCGACGATCGTGGTGGGCGGACGCGTGACGAACCTCGGCTCCAACGCCCGGCTCGGCCAGGGCGACTTTCTCGTGGCCGAGGCCGACGAGTCGGATGGCTCGTTCCTGAAGCTGCAGCCGACGCTGGCGGTGGTGACCACCATCGATGCCGAGCATCTGGATCACTACGGAAATCTGAACGCCATTCGTGAGGCGTTCCTGACGTTCGTGAACAAGGTTCCCTTTTATGGCGCCGCGGTGCTCTGCCTGGATCAGCCGAACATCCAGATGCTGATCCCCAACATCGAGAAGCGCATCGTCACCTACGGCCTGGAGTCCGGGGCCGATCTGGTTGCTCGCCACCTGCACCTGGCGGGCATGACGAGCACGTTCGAGGTCTATCACCGCGCCACGCGCCTGGGCGAGTGCACGCTGCAGATTCCCG
>Ga0111539_10000319_pt1 | contig 58756 bp, 48 predicted proteins | sample RhiMethybrSRZTD1_FD_79667 | JGI IMG/M metagenome (GOLD analysis project Ga0111539, IMG submission 79667) | Populus rhizosphere microbial communities from Tennessee, USA - Rhizosphere MetaG P. TD hybrid SRZTD1 (version 2) (version 2) | ecosystem: Host-associated > Plants > Roots > Rhizosphere >...
ATGAACGACGTCTACGGCCCGATCTTCGGCGTGAGCCGCGCCGAAGCGCAGAGCCCGGACGCGGCCAACGATCGGGCCAAGGCGCTCTCCGGCCAGTTCATCATGGACATGCACACGCACTTCCTGCGCGACGACACCCGGCTCGAGGGCTTCGTGCGCCAGCGCGAGGCCGTGGGCAAGGCGGGCTGGAACCCGGCCCTGGCCGGCAAGCCGCAGACCATCGACGATCTGAAGTTCGCGAACTACTTCAAGGAGATCTACTTCGATAGCGACACCAAGGTAGCGCTGATCTCGGGCTCGGGCTCCGAGGAGCCGCGCGACTGGTTCCTCACCAACGAGATGAAAGCCGACGCGCGCGCCAAGGTGAACCAGCTCACCGGCTCGCGGCGGATGTTCTCGCACGCGATCTTCATGCCCGGCATGCCCGGCTGGATGGAGTCGGCCGACAAGGCGATCGCCGAGCTCAAGCCCGACTCGTTCAAGGGCTACACCGTCGGTGACAACACCAACAAGCAGCTCTCGAAGCACCCGTGGCGCATGGACGACGAGAAGCTCCTCTATCCGCTCTACGAGAAGCTGGCCAAGGCGGGGCTGGTCAACGTCTGCGTGCACAAGGGGCTCTATCCCTACTCGGCCACGAAGAACTTCCCCGACCTGGTTCAGTACGCCGACGTGCGCGACGTCGGCAAGGCCGCGAAGGACTGGCCGCAGCTCAACTTCGTCATCTACCACTCGGCGTTTCGCTTCACCGGCGGTGAGTGGAACAACGGCTGGGAGCAGTTCGAGAAGACCGGCCGCGTCGACTGGGTCAGCGATCTGGCCGACATCCCGGCCAAGTACGGCGTGAAGAACGTGTACGGCGACCTCGGTCAGATCTTCGCCCAGAGCACGGTGTCCGAGCCGCGTCTCTGCGCCGCGATGATGGGTACGCTCGTGAAGGGGCTCGGCGCCGACCACGTCGTGTGGGGCACCGACGCCATCTGGACCGGAGCGCCGCAGTGGCAGATCGAGGCGCTGCGCCGGCTCGAGATCCCGGAGGACATGCAGAAGAAGTACGGCTTCGCGCCGCTGGGCCCGGCCGACGGGCCGACCAAGCGGATGATCTTCGGCGAGAACTCCGCGCGGCTCTACAAGTACGACATCAAGCGCCGCGCCGAGCTCACCACCGATCGCATCGCGCTCGCCAAGGCCGACTACGAGCGCGAGGGGCCGGGGCGGACGAACCGCCGCTACGGCTTCGTGGTGAATTCGATCGGCTGAGACGGCAAGCTTCGCGCTTCATCGGATCGAACGCGCGGCGGCGAGATCACTCTCGCCGCCGCGTTTGTCTTCGAGCTAGTCGACGATCGCCTGGTACACGAGCTGCCTGAAGAGGTTGCGGTGGTACGCGCGCACGGTGCCCGCCGATTGCACCATGAACACCGCCGCCAGCTGCTCCTTGGGATCGACCCAGAAAATCGTGCCGGCGTAGCCGCCCCAGTTGAAATCGCCGGCCGATCCATGGGCGATCCTCCTCGTCGAGGCTAGGGCTTCAGCACCCGCACCGGCTGTCCGGCCAGCCAGGCCTTCACGTCTTCGAGCGCCTGTCCGTAGAAGATGCGATAGCCCTCCTCGGTGACGTAGCCAAGGTGCGGCGTGATCACGGTGTTGGGCAGGCCGCGCAGCGGGTGATCGAGCGTCAGCGGCTCGTCGTCGTAGACGTCGAGCCCGGCGCCGGCGATCGTGCCGTTGCGGAGAGCGGCCACCAGCGCGGCCTCGTCCACGATTGGCCCGCGCGAGGTGTTGATCAGATAGGCGGTCTTTTTCATCGCGGCCAGCTCGCGGGCGCCGAAGAGCTTGCGCGTGCGGTTGCTGAGCACGAGATGGATGCTGACGATGTCCGACCGCGCCAGTAGCTCGTCCTTCGTCACGAGCGTGGCGCCGATCTCGGCGGCGCGCGCAGCCGTGAGGTTCTGGCTCCACGCGATCACCTGCATCTCGAACGCGAGGCCGATCTTGGCGACCCGCGAGCCCAGACCGCCGAGCCCGACGACGCCGAGCGTCTTGCCATTCAGCCCGAGGCCGCAGCTCACCTGCCAGCGGCCCTCACGGGTCGCCCGATCCTCGGTCGGGATGTGACGGAAGAGCGAGAGGATCAGGCCCCAGGTGAGCTCGGCGGTCGGGTAGGGCAGACCGGACGTGCCGCAGACGACGATCTTGCGCTCGACGGCCGCCGCCACGTCGATCGAGGCATTGCGCATGCCGGTGGTCACGAGCAGCTTGAGCTTGGGGAGCCGCTCGAGCAGCGCGCGCGAGAACGGCGTACGCTCTCGCATCGCGACGACCGCGTCGAAATCGGCGAGCCGCTTCGCCACCGCGTCCGTATCTTTCAGATGATCGGCGAAGACGACGACGTCCGTGCCGGCGGGCAGGCTCGCCCAGTCGGCCATGCGCCGGGCGACGTTCTGATAGTCATCGAGGATCGCGACTCGGGCCATTGGTGGATTCTCCTCTAGCGGATGTCGTCGCCCAGGCGGTACTCGAGCGTGAGCTCGTCCAGCCGTGTCTTCAGACCAAGGTCGAGCCCCTTGTCGGCCGCGGCGAGCGAATCGTCGAGCTGCTCGGGACGGCTGGCGCCGATGATCGGCGACGTGACGGCCGGATTTTGGAGCACCCAGGCGACCGCCATCTGGGTCATCGACATGCCGGCTTCCGCGGCCAGCGGCCGCAGCGTCTCGACCGTTTCGAGCTCGCGCTCCTGCCAGTAGCGTTCGCGATAGCGCGCGCCGGCCGTCGGGTGCGTGAACCGCGTGCCGGGCAGCGGGCCGGCGTCCGGGCGATGCTTGCCTGAAAGCAAGCCGCCCGCAATCGGGTTGTAGGGGATGACGCCGAGGCCTTCCTCAGCGCACAGCGGAAACAGCTCGCGCTCGACCTGGCGGAAGAGGAGGTTGTAGCGCGGCTGCACGCTGTCGAAGCGCGCCAGGCCGAGCAGCTCGCTGCGCCCGAGCGCGCGGGCGATCTGGTACGCGAAGTAGTTCGAGCAGCCGATGTAGCGCGCCTTGCCGGCGCGCACGATGTCGTCGAGCGCGCGCAGGCTCTCGTCGATCGGCGTAGTCGGGTCGGGATGGTGGAGCTGGTAGAGATCGACGTAGTCGGTGCCGAGCCGGCGCAGCGAGGCCTCGATCGCGTCCAGGATGTGCTTGCGCGAGAGCCCCTGGTCCCACGGCCGCGCGCTCATCGCGCCGAAGCACTTGGTGGCCAGGATGAAGTCGTGGCGCCGGCCGTCGAGCCAGCGGCCGACGATCTCCTCGGTGCGGCCGACCGTGCCGAGGTTGCCGCCGTTGGGATAGACGTCAGAGGTGTCGAGGAAGGTGATGCCGCCGGCCGCCGCCCGATCGAGGATCGCGACCGACGTCGGCTGGTCGCACTGCAGGCCGAAGGTCATCGTGCCCAGACACAGCTGCGAGACCTTCAACCCGGTCCTGCCGAGACGAACGTGCCGCATCGCGACCTTTCCTCGCTTTCGTGCGCGTCAGCGGTGAGCGGTCGGCGCCGCCGCCACGCCGGTCGCCCCGGCGCCCATCGTACGCGCGCGGCGCTCCCAGAGGATCAGCGCCGCGCCGACCGCGAGCCCGAGGAGATCCGCGGCGGCGGTCGGCAGCCACGGCAGCGGCGGCATCATCAAAAGCCCAGCGGCCGCGAATGCCCACACCCGTCGCGCCCAGGAGAGCGGCCTGAAGAGGTACCCGGCGCAGCCGATGCCGAGCAGCACCACGCCGATCGACGCGGTCGTCATCGTGATCAGGATCTCGGCGATCGTGCCGTGGCCGATCAGCGCGGGATGGAACGCGAAGACGAACGGAACCACGTAGGCGACGATGCCCAGACGCATCCCGACCCAGCCGGTCTTCCAGAAGTCGGCCTTGGCGATCGCCGCCGCGGCGTAGGTGGCCAGACAGTCGGGCGGCGTGATCAGCGAGAGCATCCCGAAGTAGAACAGGAACAGATGCGCCGCCAGCGGATCGATGCCGAGCTGCGTGAGCGCCGGGCCGATCAGCACCGCGAGCGTGACGTAGACGACGGTCGTCGGCAGCGACATCCCGAGCAAGATCGAGACGGCCGCGGTCAGAATCAGCAGGAGCACCACGTTGCCGCCGGCGGCGCTCGTGAGCAAGATCGGCAGCTTCGAGGTGAGTCCCGAGAGCTGGAACGAGCCGATCACGATGCCGGCCAGCGCCGTGATCGCGATCAGATCCAGCATCGTTCGGCCGGTACCCTCGATCGCGTCGACGATGGCGCGCCAGCTCGGCCGGGTCGCCTGTTGTAGAAAGCCCACCACCAGGGTCACGCCGACCGCGAGCATGCCGGCCGTGCCGGCCTCCCAGTTGCTGATCATCAAGGTGTAGAGCAGCACGCCGAGCGGGACCAGGAACACCCAGCCGACGCGCATCACCTCGCGCAGTCGCGGCAGCTCGGCCCGCGGCAGCCCGGCGAGCCCGAGCTTGGCCGCCTCGAGGTCGATCTGGACGAAGAGCGCCAGATAGTAGAGGACCGCCGGCAGCGCGGCGGCGAGCGCCACCTGCCCGTAGGGGATCGCCAGGTACTCCGCGATCAAAAAGGCCGCGGCGCCCATGACGGGCGGCATGATCTGGCCGCCGTTGGACGACACCGCCTCGATCGCCGCCGCCAGGTGCGGCGGATAACCCGAGCGCTTCATCATCGGGATCGTGATCGCGCCGTCGACGACGACGTTCGCGACCGCGCTGCCCGAGACCGTGCCGTAGAGGCTCGACGACACGACGGCCATCTTGGCTGATCCGCCGCGGTAGCGGCCCATCACCGACATCGCGAAGCCGGTCAGGAACGCGTCGCCGCGCACGGCCGTGAGCGCATGGCCGAAGAAGATGTACGCGACCACGATGCTCGCGGTGACTCCGAGCGGAACGCCGAGAATGCCGCTCGAGTCGAGATAGAGATAGACCGCGATGCGGCTCCAGCTCGAGCCCTTCGCGTAGAGCGGCCCGGGCAGGAGCCAGCCGAGATTGGCGTAGAGCACGCAGGCCAGCGCGATCCACATGAGCGCCCAGCCCGCGATCCGGCGCGTCGCCTCGAGCACGAGCACGATCGCGAGCGCGGCGGGGAGCAATCGATCCCACGCGAGGCTCGAGAGCGTGTACGAGATCGACGGATACAGAATCGTGATGTAGAGGCCGATGCCCAGCGCGCACGCCGCGCAGATCCAGTCGTACCAGGGCACGTAACCCTGAGGCGCGGCGGGATAGGCTTTCACGACGATGAACGCGCCGGCGAGGCCGAGCCCGAGGAACAGACCGAGGTACTGCTCGTTGAACAACGGGACCGGTAGATGGTACTGGAGCCCGAGCGCCCAGAACGCCCCCGCCACGGTGACGGCGACGAGCACGACGCCCTCGACGGCGCGCGCGGCGCCGCTGAGGCTACGAAACTTCGGCAGGACTTCGGTCAACTACGGATTCACCGCGAGCAGCTTCTGCTGGACCTGATCCATGCCCGGCTTCCAGGCGCCGCGCTCCTTGTAGAAGCGAATTGCGCCGGGATGGTAGGGGATCGACGCCTCCGGATCGACCGCGCGGTCTTGCGTCCACTCCTTGAACATCGGATGGATCGGCACGAGCTCCGCGCCGCCGTCCCACACGGCCTTGAGCGCCAGCTCGACGACCTGATCGGGCACGGCCTTGCCCGCGAAGAAGTACGTGTCGTAGGCGACGACGCAGGTGTCCTCGACGACGCCGGTGATCGCGCCGGGCTTGACGACGCGCGGGTAGTAGCCCGGGACGGCCTTCTTCATGCGCGCCTCGCCGGCCGGTGAGCAGTCGTCGGAGATGTGCCGGACGCCGACCGCGGCGTCGGCCTCCTTCACCTTCGCCGAGTTCAGCGCGTGCTGGGTGACGTCGGCGCGGTTCTGCAGCAACGCATCGACGCCGTCGTTGACGGTGTTGACCGGCACGACCTTGACGTCATTCCAGGTGAGCCCGGCGCTCGAGAGATGGCCGAACATGTTGTACCAGACGGCCAGGTGCGCGCGGTATTCGCCGGTGAAGCGCTTGCCCTTCACGTCGTGCACGGTCTTGATGGGCGAATCTTTCCGCACGAGGAGCCCCACCATCAGCGGCGCGCCGCGCATCACCAGCCGGACGTTCGGCGTGTGCGCGAACGGGTTGCGGCCGCCGATCTGGTGGGCGGGCCCGCGATACGCGAGCCAGAGGTCGACGCCGTTCTGGATGCCGAACTCCATCTCGCCGCTGTTGATGAGCGGCAGCATCGTGCTCGTGCCGGCGTGCGGCTGCACGACCATCAGGTAGCCGGCCCCGCCGCTGACGACCTTGGCGATGCCGCTGGCAAGCGCGAAGTAGACGGTGCCCGCCGGATTGGTGCCGATGGTGACCGACTTCGGCAGCGCCTGGCCTTGCGCGAAGGCGTGGAGGGCGAGGCCGCCGGCGATCAGGGTCACGACCAGAGCGAGCGCGATGATCAAGCGAACGCGAGGAATCGACATCGTTCTCCTCGATAGCAATGGGGATGCGGTTTTATAGCACGGCGGCGGGGCTCGGTCGAGGAGGCCGCCGCCCGCGGATCGCCTATACTTTCGTCCTGGGAGCGAGCCCTGAACACCACCGCCGACCCGAAGCCTTCGCTGATCACCGTGACCCACGCGATCTATGCCCTCCACGCGGTCAGCCTGATCGTCGGGATCGTCACGGCCGCCAGCGTGGTCTTCGCGTTCCTCACCGGCTGGCCGTCGATCATCGCCGTCATCGTCAACTACGTGAAGCGCGGCGAGGTGCGGGGGACGTGGCTCGAGTCGCACTTCCGCTGGCAGATCCGCACGTTCTGGTGGGGCCTTCTGTGGGTGGCGCTCTGTCTGCTCTTCGTGGTGCTCACGTTCGGCGTCGGCCTGCTCATCGCCTGGATCCCGCTCATGGTCGTGGGGCTGTGGTTCATCTACCGGATCGTGGCCGGCTGGCTCAGGCTGCTCGATCGCCGGCCGATGTACGAGTAGGCGCGGCGAACGATGGCGTCGCGATCGAGCTCGAAGCCCGCGGGCGCCGCATCGACGCCGGTGCAGCGCCTGCGCAAGATCTGTCTGGCGCTGCCCGAAGCCACCGAGAAGATCGCGTGGGGCGAGCTCACATGGCGCGTGAGAGGCAAGCTCTTCGCGCAGCTCGACGATCACCATCACGGCGCCGAGCATCTGGCCGTGTGGCTGCCGACCCCGCTCGGCGAGCAGGAAGCGATGATCTTCACCGACCCCGAGCGATTCTTCCGCCCGCCCTACGTCGGGCCCCGCGGGTGGGTCGGCGTGCGGATCGATCGGCGTCCCAACTGGGCTCAGGTGGCGAGCCTGGTCGAGCAAGCGTATCGCCAGGTGGCGCCGCCGCGACTGCTGGCGTCGCTGGGCGCCGCAACGCCATCGCGCTCGAAGAGGTCGCTCACGCAGAAGAGGAGGACCGGCTGATGCTGACTCCCGAGACAATCGAGGCCACCGCGCGTGCCGCGTTCGACACCTACCGCTCGCGCACGCGCTATCGCCCGCTCGACGCCGCGCTGCGCAAGGCGCCGCTCGACGACGCCTATCGCATCCAGGACGCGCTCCACAAGGTAATGGCCGCGGCCGGCCGCGGGGAGATCGCCGGCTGGAAGATTGCGCTCACGTCCAAGGCGATGCAGCAGATGACCGGCGTGGATCAGCCGGCTGCCGGCGCGATCTTCTCCAAGGTCGTCCACGCCTCGCCGGCCCGCGTCGTCGTCGCGGGCTATCACCACCTCGGCGTCGAGTTCGAAGTGGCGGTGCGCCTCGCGGACGCTCTGCCGGCCAGCGGCGGGCCCTGGACGCGCGCGTCGGTCGCGAGCAAGGTGGCCGCGTGTTTGCCGGCCTTCGAGCTGGTGGAGGACGGCGACGCCGACTACAAGACGCTCGACGCGTTCACCTTGATCGCGCAGAACACGTGGAACGGCGGCGTCGTGCTCGGACCGGCGGTCAGCGACTGGCGCCGGGTCGACCTCGAGCACGCGGTGACGCGCTGCTGGGTCAACGACCAGCCGGCCGGCCAGGGCAAGACCGGCGACGCGATGGGCCATCCCTTCGACGCGCTGGCGTGGCTGGCCAATCTGCTGAACAGCCGCGGCCGCCGGCTCGAGCCCGGCATGATCGTGATGACCGGCAGCAGCATCACCACCAAGTTTCCGGCCGCCGGCGATCGCATTCGATTCGTCATCGATGGACTCGGCGAAGTCGCGCTGGAGGCCGCGCGCTAGCGCCGCCTGAACGCCGAGCGGCGCGTGCTATTGTGAGCGGACTCGGGGAGGGTGTGATGGATCGCACGCTGATCGCCAACACCACGGTTTTCGATGGCAGCGGTGCGGCGCCGTTTGCGGCCGACGTGCTGGTCGAGGGCCAGCGCATCGCCGCGGTTCAACGCGGTGGGGGATTGCCCCGGCACGACGCGCGGGTGATCGACGGCGCCGGCGCGACCCTGATGCCCGGCCTGATCGAGCCGCACGGCCACGTGAGCTATCCCGACGCGCCGTCGAACTCGGCCTTCACGACCTTGCCGCCGGAAGAGCACGTGCTGATCACGATGCGCAACGCCAAGACGTTGCTCGACTGCGGCTACACGAGCGTGCTGTCCGGCGCCTCGGCCAAGCCGCGCCTGGACATCGTGATCCGCAACGAGATCAACGCCGGACGCATCCCCGGGCCGCGCTATCTCGCCAACGGACCGGAGATCACCGTCACCGGCGGGCTCGGCGACGAGAACGAGATGCATCTGCCCCACCTCGACACGCCGACCTTCGCATGGGTCGCCGACGGGGCCGACGAGGTGCGCAAGATCTGCCGGCTCCTCGTGCGGGAGGGCACGGATCTGTTCAAGCTCAACGTGTCCGGCCACGCGGGGCCGCCCAGCAGTCGCGCCGACCGGGCGGTGATGACCGACACCGAGGTCGAGGCGGCGATGGAGATCGCGCGGGCCTGCGGCATCCGCGTCTGCGCCCACGCCCGCAGCGCCGACTCGGTCAAGATGTGCATCCGGCACGGGCTCGGCATCATCTATCACGCCAACTTCGCGGACGAAGAAGCGCTCGATCAGCTCGAGGCCAACCGCGACTGGTGCTTCGTGGTGCCGGCGCTCGGGCTCGCGTACCAGGCCTGCCACGCGGGCAGCGAGTGGGGCTTCACGCCCGAGGTCGTCCGCTCGCGCGGGCTCATGAGCCAGCTCGAGACCTCGATCGACACGATCGGCCGGATGCGCAAGCGCGGCATTCGTGTGCTGCCCGGCGGCGACTACGGTTTTGCGTGGAACCCGCACGGCACCTACGCGCGCGATCTGCACCTGTTCGTCGACGTGCTCGGCTTCACGCCGATGGAAACGCTCGTCGCCGCCACGAAGCTGGGCGGCGAGATCATGGGAATGCCGAACGAGCTCGGTCAGGTCAAGCCGGGCTTTCTCGCCGACCTCCTGCTGGTCGACGGCGACCCGCTGGCGGACATCAAGCGGCTACAGAATCGCGACGCCTTGCTCGCGATCATGAAGGACGGCCGGCTGCACAAATCGCCGTGAGGATCCGGTGAAGCGGAGCACGGACCGCATTCTCACGACGCACACCGGCAGTCTGCCCCGGCCCAAGGACCTGCTGCGGCTCCTTCAGGAGCGAGAGGAAGGCCGGCTCGGCGACGAGGCCGCGCTGGCCGGCCGGACTCGCGCGGCGGTGCTCGACGTGGTCCAGAAGCAGCGCGCGACGGGCCTGTCGGTCGTCAACGACGGCGAGCAGGGCCGCGCCGACTACACGATCTACGTCAAGGACCGCCTGACGGGCTTCGCCGGCGAAAGCTCGTCGTGGCCCAATCCCGACGTGGACGAGTTCCCGGAGTGGACCGAGATGGCGCGTCAGTTCGCGCCGCCCTTCCAGAAGCGGCCGGCGTGCACCGGTCCGATCGAATGGAAGGACTGGCCGGCGGTCGAGCGCGACATCCAGAGCCTGAAGGATGCCGCCGCGGCGTCCGGAGCGGACGAAGTATTCATGACCTCGCCGTCGCCGGGGCAGATCGGGCGCTTCCTGCAGAATCGCTACTACCCGAACGACGAGAAGTATCTCTACACCCTCGCCGACGTGATGAAGCGTGAGTACCGAGCGATCGTCGACGCGGGGTTTCTCTTGCAGCTCGATTGCCCCGACCTGGCGCTCGGTCGCCACACGCAGTTCGCCCACCTGAGCCTGCGCGAGTTCCGTGACATCGCGGCGATGCACGTCGAGGTGCTCAACTACGCCGTCGCCGACATCCCGGCGGATCGGATGCGGATGCACGTGTGCTGGGCGAGCACGGGCGGGCCGCATCATCGCGACGTGCCGCTCAAGGACATCGCCGACGTGGTGATCAAGGGGCGGCCCATGGGCCTGGTCATCGCCGGCGCGAACCCGCGCCACGAGCACGAGTGGAAGGTGTGGCGGGACGTGAAGCTGCCCGACGGCAAGGTGCTCGTGGCGGGCGTGATCGACTCCACCACGAATTTCATCGAGCACCCCGAGCTGGTCGCGGAGCGGATCGAGCGCTACGCCGGCGTGGTCGGCCGCGAGAACGTCATCGCCGGCGTCGACTGCGGATTTGGCACGTTCGCCGGCCGGGTGCAGGTCGATACCAACATCGTCTGGCACAAGCTGCGCGCGCTGGTCGAGGGCGCCGGGCTTGCGTCACGAGCGCTGTGGCGCGCGTAGCGGCTCGCCGGCGCGCACGACCCGCCCGGGTCCCGTGAGGATGAGTGCGGCGCTGATCGCCTGGAGCGCGGCGCAGGCGCCGAGCCCGGCCGCGTAGCTGCCTGCCGCATCGCGCACGACGCCGACGAGCGACGGCCCGAACGCGAACGTCAGCTGGTTGATCCCGACCACGAGACCGACGAGCGCGCTGAATCGCTCGCGCGGCCACTCGACGGCGACGATCAGTCCCGGCAAGGTCGTCAGGTTGCCGACGCCGAGCCCGAACAGCACGCATCCCGCGTAGACGCCCACCGCCGAGCTCTCACGCGCGAGCAAGGCCACGCCGATCAGCTGCACCAGCAGCGTGAGGCTCGCGACCAGACGCCGGTTCATCCGGTCGACGACGAGACCCGTGGCCAGACGTCCGAGCAGCGCGGCCGCCGTCGTCATGCTCACGGCTCTGGCCGCGCCGCCGGCGCCGAGCACGGGACTGACGAGCGCGACCATGTGGGTCAGGACGCCGACCTGCGCCGCGAGGCCGAGCGCGAACGCCGCCGACACACTCCAGAAGCGCCACGTGCGCATCGCATCCCGCCGGCCGCCTGCGTCGTGAGCAGGCGCCGACCGGACAGACGCGACTCCGGCCGGATCGCCGTCGGGTGCGGCGCCGAGCGTTTCCGGCCCGCGTCGCATGACGCTTAGGGCCAGCGTGAACACTGTCGCGAAGAACACCAGCGCCGCGATACTGAGCGCACGTCCGAAGCCGAGGCGGCCGACGAGGTGCAGCATCCCCGGGGCGACGAACACGCCGCCCAGGGTCGCTCCGTTGAACGCGAGGCTCACGGCGAGGCCTCGCCGGCGATGGAACCACGGCGCCAGAATGATGTTGATCGCCGCGCCGCTCATCGCTCCCCAGCCGACCGACATGATCAGGAAGACCGGGTAGAGCTGCCACGGACGGTCGACCAGCCCGAGCAGCGCGATCCCCGTGGCCATCGCGGCAGCGCCCGATGCCACGACTACACGCGGGCCCAGCCGCTCGTACAGGGAGGCGATCGCCGCGGTGAGGAGCGCGCCGGCGACGTAGTAGACGGTAACCGGCGCCGACACGGCGGAGGCCGACCATCCGTGGAGCTGCTGCAGAGCCGCGACGTACACGGCGATCCCGTAGAAGCCGAGGCCGAAGCTGCCGAGCGCCATCACGAAGGTGGCCGCGACGACGTTCCAGCCGTAGAAATATCGCGCGCTCATACTCGCCATTCACGCTAACGACCGGAGGCGAGACTGTCTCGCCGTTTTCGGACGTGATCGTCCGCGCGGGCCGTGTGAGCGCATGCCGCGTGCTAGGCTCGGGACCATGCGGAACGGCGCCGCGCTCGACCCGAGAAAGTGCGACCGCGCGCGCATCGCGCGCGACGCGCGCTTCGACGGCGCCTTCTACACGGGCGTCAAGACGACCCGGATCTATTGCCGGCCGACGTGCCCGGTCAAGCCCGCGAAGTCGAAGAACGTCGTCTTCTTTCCGACGGCGGCCGCGGCGGAGCGGGCCGGGTTTCGCCCGTGCCTGCGATGCCGCCCGGAGGCAGCACCGGGAACGCCGGCCTGGCGCGGCGCGGCCGCGACGGTCTCGCGCGCGCTCCGGTTGATCGAGCGCGGATTCCTCGACGGCGAGGCCGGCGTGAGCGATCTCGCCGACACGCTCGGGATGACGTCGCGACATCTCCGCCGACTGTTCCTCCGCCACGCCGGCGCCTCGCCGACGGCGGTCGCGACGACGCAGCGCGTGCGGCGCGCGAAGGCGCTCGTCGACACCACGGCGTTGTCGATGTCGGCGATCGCGTTCGCCTCCGGGTTCGCCAGCATCCGGCGCTTCAACGCGGCGTTTCGCGCGGTCTATCGGCGCTCGCCGAGCGCGGTGCGGCGCCGGCACGCCCGGCGCTGACGCGACCCGTTGCCGAGGCTCGGGCCCCGTGGCAATCTTCCGCCCCGGGAGGGCTGACCATGGCAAAGGGCACGCTCATCGCCGCGATGAACATCGGACGGGCCGCCGAGGACGAGTTCCACGACTGGTACGACCTGGAGCACCTGCCGGAGCGCCAGCGGGTCCCGGGCTTCCTGCTCTGCGAGCGCTGGATCGGCGCCGCCGATCGCAAGATCTCGGTCGCCACCTACGACCTCGACAACGTCAAGACACTGGCGAGCCCGGCTTACCTGGCCATCGGCGGCGCGAACCTGTCGCCGTGGTCCAAGCGCGTCACCGGCAAGGTCGAGCGGCTCATGCGCTTCGAGGGCGACCAGATTCTCCCGGGCGATCAGCTGCCGCCGGCCGGCGCGGGCGGGCTCTTGCTGAACGCCATGAACATCGCGCCCGAGCACGAGGCCGAGTTCAACGAGTGGTACGACAAGGAGCACATCCCCGCGCTCGCGGCCGTTCCCGGCGTCCTCAGCGCCCGGCGGTTCCGCGGAACGGGCAATCGCAAGTACGTCGCGCTCTACCACCTGGCGACGCCCGAGGTGCAAGAGTCGGCCGAGTGGAAGCAGGCGCGCCAGAGCGACTGGACGAGCCGCCTGCAGCCGCACTTCCGCGATCACCTGCGCCTGGTGCTTCGGCGCTACGTCCGCGGCGCCTAGCAGCGATCAGCCTGACCCGGTGACGAGAGAAAAGGGGAGCCAGTCATGATTCTCGAGCGCTTCAAGGTTCCGGTGAAGGATCAAGTGTTCGTGTCCGAGGCGGCGCTGCGGCGCACCGTGGCGCAGATCTTCGAAAAGCTCGGCCTGACAGCCGAGGACGCCGCCGAGGGTGCGGACGTTTTGACGATGACCGATCTGCGCGGCGTCGAGACGCACGGCGTGTCGAACATGCTCCGCGCGTACGTCCGCGACTACAAGGCCGGCAAGCTCGATCCGAGACCCGGCTGGCGCGTCGCGCGTGAAGCGCCCGGCACCGCGGTGATCGACGCCGAGCGCCGCCTCGGCATCATGGTGGGCCCGAAGGCGATGCGCCTGGCGATCGAGAAGGCACGGCGCGTCGGCGTCGGCGTGGTCACGGTGTTCAACAGCGGGCACTTCGGCGCGATCGGCTATTACGCGATGCAGGCGGCCGAGCAGGGGATGGTCGGCGTCTGCTTCACCGGCGCCGGGCTCAGCGTGGTGCCGACGTTCGCCTCCAAGCCGATGCTCGGCACCAACCCGATCGCGCTCGCCGCGCCGGCGCGCCACGAGGCGCCGTTGCTCTTCGACGCGGCGACCTCGGCGATCGCCGGCAACAAGATCAGGCTGGCCATTCGCGTGGGCTCGCCGCTCCTGCCGGGCTGGGTGACGGACAAGGAAGGCATCCCGATCATGGAGGAGAAGCCGGTCTTCGATCGCGACGAGTACCATCAGGCGCCGCTCGGCGGCACGCGTGAGCAGGGCTCGCACAAGGGCTACGGCTTCGCGATGATGGCCGAAGTGCTCTCGACGGTGCTCTCCGGCGCCTTGCCCACGATGCTCGCCGCCGGCAGCGGGTCGAAGAACCACTTCGCCGCGTACAACATCGAGGCGTTCACGGATCCGGAGCTCTTCAAGGACACGATGGACGGGATGCTGAAGACGCTCAGAACGGCGACACCGGCGCCGGGTCAGGAGCGCGTGCTCTATCCCGGGCTCTCGGAAGCCGAGGAGGTCCAGCACCGCCGCGCCCACGGGATCCCGCTCCACAAGGAAGTCATCCAGTGGTTCGGCGTCTGCACGAGCGAGATGGGCCTCCCGCCCCTGGCGGTCTTGCGGTAGTGCGCGCTGCAGGCCGTCGCGGGGCTGGGGCCCCGCCGGCCGAGGCGCGCTTATGAACGATCAGGCCTCCCGGGACCAGTAGACGAGCCGCCACAGCGGTCCGCTGAACGGGCTGAAGTCAAAGCCGCGGAGCCAGCTCGCGACGGCGAACGTCGCGTGCCGGATGATGATCGGGATGACGACGGCGTTCTGGACCACGAGGTCGTTCATCCGGATGAACTGAGCGGCGCGTTTGACCGGGTCGAGCTCGGTCTCCGCGGCGCGCCAGAGGCGATCGTATTCGTCGTTGCGCCAGCGCGCCAGGTTCGAGCCCGACCACTTGTTCGCCTTCTGGGCGATCTCCCAGGAGCAGAACGCGCGCATGAAGGCTTGCGGATCGGGCTGGCGCAGAATTTTCCCGGAGAGCTCGAGATCGGCATAGAAGTGGCTCTCCGTGTCCACGTTGCCCGGATCTGACGAGAAGTAGACGGAGCCGACCACCGACTTCAGCTCGCCGTCGATGCCAGCCCGGACGAACGCCTGCTTCACGATCGACTGGATCTTCTGCCGGATCGGCTGGTTCACGCCCTGGAAGAGCACCTTCAAGCGGATACCGTCCTTGGCTCGGATCCCGTCCGTGCCGCGTTTCCACCCGGCGGCGTCGAGCATGGCGTTCGCCTTGTCCACATTGAACTCCCAGCGGGTACTCGGCGAAACGAACGGCGGACGGTTCATGAAGTTGCCAGTCGGGTCGGCCTGGCGGCCCCAGATGTCCTTCTGGATGGAGTCCCGGTCCACGAGCAACGCGAAGGCTGAGCGGACGGTTGGATCGGTGAGAAATGGGTGCGTGGTCTTCACGCTCGCGCGCTCGCCGTCGACCTCACGCCATGGATCCGTCTGGTTGAGCTGGATGTATTCCACGTTGGCCGTTCGGCCGATGACGAAGCGCCCCTTCGGGCTCTGCTCGAGCCGCTTGAGGATCTCGTGCTCCATCTGTACGCCCCACGCGTAGTCGTACTCTCCGGTCTGGAGAACGGCGCGCGCGGCCGACACGGGATCGCCGCCGCCCTTCATCTCTACAGTGTCGAAGTACGGGCGATTCGGGACGTGGTAGGCGTTGTTGATCTCGCCATGGAGCACGTCGCCGGGCTTGAAGTCGACATAGCGATAGGGCCCGGTTCCCACCGGCTTGAGATTCGCCGGCGCTTCGCGCGACTTGCCCCCTCGGAACGGCTCGAAGACGTGTCGTGGCAGCACCATGCCGGCGGCGCTGCAGAACGCGTCGGCCCAGTACGGCGTGGGGCGCTTGAACACGAGCTTGACGGTGTAGTCGTCGATTCGGTCGATCCGATCGATGCCCTGATACGACCCGGCACTGGTCGCGGCCGTCGCCGAATCGGCGGCGTACTGCCAGGTGAAGATGACGTCGTCGGCGGTGAAGGGCCGCCCGTCGTGCCAGGTGACCCCACGCTTCAGTCGCCACACCACCGACGTGCCGTCGCGGGCCACGCCACCGTTCGCCGCGGTCGGCGTCTCGGCCGCGAGAACCGGCACGATGTTGCCCTCGGTATCGATGTCGGCGAGGGGTTCGTAGAAGAGCTGAGAGGACTCGAAATCCTTCGGCGCGACCGCCAGATGCGGATTGAGCAGGGTGGGGGCCGCCCAGTAGAGCATGCGCACCTGACCGCCTCCACCGCGTCGCGTCGGCGCGGTGCTCGACGGTCTCTGTTGCGCGTGCGCCACGCCGGCCGAGGTCAGGAGGTTGGCGGCCATGGGCGCCGTGAGGCCGGCGGCGAGCATCGTGCGAACGAACCGCCGGCGAGAAAGTCTGCCGCGCTTGACGTCGGCCAGGAGCTCACCGATCGCGTGCTCATCCATGTCCAACTCGGCCTCCTCGGTCACTCGATGACGTGATCCGCCCGCAGCAATAGTGATGAGGGAATCGTCAACCCGAGCGCCTTCGCGGTTTGCAGATTGATTTCCAGTCCCAAGGTGGTCGATTGCTCGAGCGGCAGATCGGCCGGTTTGCTGCCCTTCAAGATGCGATCGACGTAGTTGGCCGCCCGATGGCAGCTGGCTGAAATGCTGGCGCCGGCGCTGATCAGGACGCCGGCCTTGGCGGCCGTCGGCTCGCCCGAGAAGCTCGGGAGCTTCTGCTTGAGCGCGAGATCGGCGAACGGCTTGAGGTGTTGAAGGAAGAACGGCCCTTGCGCCGTCATGATCGCCTGCGCGTTGCCGCGCGCTGCGGTCTCGAATGCTGCCGGGAAATCCGTCGGCCGCTGTACCTCGATGATCTGGAGCTTCAGGCCCAGCTTCTGCGCCGATCGCTCCAGATCGCGCACGATGTAGTCGTTCTGGTCGCCCGGAAGGCGAAGGACCGCCACCCGCGAGACTCGCGGCAACGCCTCGGACAGGAGCTGCATGCGTTTCTCGAACGTCCCGCTCGTGAAGGTCGCAATCCCGGTGATGTTGCCGCCCGGGCGGCTGAGGCTCTGAACGAGCCCGCGTTCGACGGGATAGTTGCTCGCCGCCATGATGACCGGCACGCTCGCGAGCGCCGGCTTGGCCTCGACGAGGCCCTGGGAGCTCACCGTCACGACGAGATCGACACCGAGGCTGACGAGCTCGCGCGCTGCGCGAGGCAAGGCCTCTTCGGGTCGCCCTTCCGCCCAACGGGTCTCGAGGACGTACGTGCGGCCCTCGACGAGTCCGAGGTCTGTCAGGCCACGGCGGAAGGCGATGACGCAGGCATGCTCGCCGGGCGGAGGTCCGGTCACCAGGAGGCCGATGCGCGGCAGTTTCGCCGTCACCTGCGCGCCGGTCCCGGGCGGCCAGCCGAGGAAACTCAACACCATGCCGCAGGCGATGATGGCGACTCGAATCGCGCTCATGTGCCTCCCCACGGTGTCGCCTATCGTTGTCCGCCGCCCGCCGTGCGTCAAGTGGCCAGGCGTCAAAAGGTGCTCGGCGCCGTCACGTCGTTGCGCCGCGCTGGCGCAAGAGCTCGGCGATCTTCGGCTGGTGGAGATATTCGGCCCAGCCGAGGACGGTGGCGTCGTATTTGTCGTCACGAATGTTCGGGTCGGCGCCGGCATCGAGCAAGAGCTGCGTGAGCTCTATAGCGTCCCATTCGATCGTCACGTGCAGCGCCGTGGCATTGCACTCCCACAGGAAGCGCTTGGCGTTCACGTCCACGCCATGCGCGATCAGCCACCGCACGCCTTCTTCGTTGCGCTTGGCCACCAGCAAATGCAGGGCGATCGTGTCCCGGCCGTCGGGACCGATCCGCGCGGGATCTTCCGCCACCATGCGCTCCGCGATCTCGTAGCGCCGGAGCGTGATCGCGGTGAGGAGATCGATCCGCGCTCCGGCTCGCTCGAGCATCGTCAGGATGCTCGGGTCCGCTTTCTCGACGGCGGCCACCGTGAGTGCCGTCCGTCCCGCGTCGTCGACCGCGTCGACCCGCGCGCCGAGCTCGAGGAGCAGGCGCGCCATGGCCGGTCGGTTCACGGCCGCCGCGTGGTGCAGCGGCGTTCTGTGATGATCGTTCCGGCTCGAGCGCGCCGAGAGGATCGCGGGGTCCTGCTTCACGAAGCGGTGCACGTCGTCGCCGCGATCGAGCGCGATCGCCGACCAGATGTTGAGCGGGGCGCCAACGCTCAGGAGGTACTGGGCGACGTCGTCGCGCACTTTGCCCAGGCACGTCGCCCAGCCGAGGACGCCCACTTGATGATCGTCGCCGTCGCCGACGACGTCCGAGCCGGCCTCGACCAGCATGCGCACGATCGCCAGGTCGGCCGCCTCGGCGGCGAAATGCAGCGCATAGGCGTTGTCGCCGTAGTCGCGGATCCGCACGTCGGCGCCGCGATCCAGCAACAGCTGCACGCACTCGAGCCGGTTCTTCCACGCCGCCTTGTGCAGCGCGGTCTGCTTGTTGAAGTCGAGGCCGCGGGCGTCGATCAGGTCCAGATGCTCGTCGAGCAGCTCGCGCAGCTGATCGAGGCGCCCGTCGGCGGCGGCCGACTGGATCGCCCCGACGGCACGCTTCACCGGGTCCGAGCGGTCGTCGCGCTCCTGATAGTCGCGCATGAGCAGCTCGAGCTCGGCGTGGCCCAGGATCTTGGCGAGCTGGTGCAATGAGCGGCCGTCGGCATCGCTCGTCCCGGCGTTGAAGCCGTGCTCGAGCGCCCGGCGAACGGCGGCCACGTCGCCCTCGCGCGCGGCCGCGAAGACGCGCGAGCGCTCGCGATCGTCGACCGCGGCCTTGAGCCGGCGCCAGCTCGGGAATCCGTACTGGCGCGCGACCACCAGTTGAGCGTCGCTGAGCCGCGCGTCGGCGTCGCGGGCCCGCAGCTCTTTCAGGCGCTGCTTGGCTTCGTTCTTGAGGTGCTCGAGGTTGGCGCGGGCGGGCAGCTCGTGTGACGAGCCCATGACGAACCTTCCTTCCTTTCGCAAGGCGAGGCCCTTGCGTTGTGCCCGGCGTCCGCGAGCTGCGGGCAGGAAGTCAGGTTGACGTCGTCGTCTGTCTAACGAGAGTGGGCTGAGCCCTTCACGCGGACCGTCGGCCCCTCGATCGGGCCGAGCAAAGCATAGCGCAAGATCCGGTGTCGCGCGACCCGGCGCTGTGGATGTGCTGTGGATGTATGGGCGCCGGCCCGAGCCGAGCCCCATACATCGTGCCGCCTGACGCGATCGCGCGGATGTATGGGGAATTGACGCGGCGCCGCGTGGCGCGCGATTCTCCCGCCATGACCACAAAAGATCTGGACGCGTTCTTCGAGGTCGGCTGGAATGCGCACGACGTCGACCGGTTGATGACCTTCATGGCCGACGATTGCGTCTTCGAGAGCGTCGCAGGCCCCGACGCGTGCGGCACGCGCCACGTGGGGCGCGAGCGCGTGCGGGAGGCGTTCGCCCGCGTCTTCGCCGCGTTCCCCGATGCGCGCTTCGGCGCCGCGCGGCACTTCGTGTCGGGCGACCGCGGGCTCTCGGAGTGGCTCTTCACGGGCACCGCGGGCGACGGGCGGAAGGTCGAGGTGTACGGGTGCGACGTGTTCACGTTCCGCGGGGGCAAGATCGCGCTCAAGAGCTCGTTCTTCAAGAACCGGATGGCGTCGTGACGATTTCGCGACGGCGTGTGCTCGGCATGGCCTCTGGTGTTGTGTTCGTGCTAACGTCTGGCGCCATGGCTACCGAGATCACGCCCGCAATCCGGTCCGAGATCGCACCTTCCGGAAAGCTCAGGGTCGGGCTCAACCACGGCAACTTCCTGCTCGTGACGCCGGGCTCGTCCGCCACCGACCCCCGCGGCGTCGCGTCCGACGTGGCCCGTGAGCTCGGCCGCCGGCTCGGTGTGCCCGTCGATTTCATCAAGTTCGACACCGCCGGCAAGCTCGGAGACGGCGTGAAGACCGGCGCCTGGGACGTGGCGTTTCTCGGGGCCGAGCCGCAGCGCGCGGCGGAGATCGCGTTCACCGCGGCGTATCTCGAGATCCCGTCGACGTATCTGGTGCCGGCGGGCTCGCCGATTCGCTCGATCGCCGAGGTCGACCGCGAGGGTGTGCGGATCGCCGTGGCCGACCAGAGCGCCTACGGTCTTTACCTGGCCCGCACGATCAAGCACGCCAAGCTGGTGACGACGCAAGGCCTCGATTCTTCGTTCGAGGCGTTCGTCAGCCAGAAGCTCGAGGCGCTCGCCGGACTCAAGCCGCGGCTGCTCACCGACGTCCAGAAACTCCCGGGCGCCCGCATCCTGGACGGGCAGTTCACGGCCGTCCAGCAGGCGATCGGCACCGCGAAGAACCGCGAGGCTTCCGCCCGTTTCCTTCGGTCATTCGTCGAGGACGTGAAGGCCTCCGGCATCGTGGCCGAGGCGATTTCCCGGAACGGCGCCCAGGGTGTCACGGTCGCTCCGCCCGCTCCGGCTCAGTAGTACGCGTACGATACCTACAGACGGGGCGGGCAGGGCATTCGGTTGGGGTATCATCAGCCGGATGTCCCCTTATGTTCTGACCGCCTTCGCACTCGGTCTCTCCCTTCTGCTGAGCGGCTGCCAGGGGCAAGGCTCCGTCGGCGCCGAGGAGCAGAAGAACAAATCAGCCGGCCCGCCGCCGCGCGAAGTCAAAGTCATGCCGGCTGCTGAGCGCACCGTGGCGCGCACGGTCTCCGCGACCGGGACGTTGGCCGCCGACGATCAGGTCGTGCTCGGCACGAAGGTCGCCGGCCGCCTCGCCGAAACCACGGTCGATCTCGGGACGCGCGTGAAGAAGGGGCAGCTCGTCGGCCGGCTCGACCAGAGCGACTTCAAATTCCGCGTCGAGCAGGCCGAGGCCGCGCTGCAGCAGGCGCGCGTGCGCCTCGGGCTCTCGGCGACCGGCAGCGATGAGAAGGTCGATCCCGAGCAGACCGCGGTCGTCCGCCAGGCGCGCGCGATGATGGACGACGCGCGGCTCACTCGCGATCGCAGCATCAGGCTCGCGCAGCAAGAGCTGATCGCCCGCGCTCAGCTCGACACCGCGGAGGCCGCGCTCCAGGTCTCGGAAGGACGCTATCAGGACGCGATCGAGGAAGTGCGCAACCGCCAGGCCGTGATCGCTCAGCGGCGCTCGGAGCTCGATCTGGCCCGCCAGCAGCTCAGCGACACCGTGATCGTCTCGCCGCTCGACGGCGTCGTGAGCTTGAAGCAGGCGTCGGTGGGCGAATATCTGACCGCGGGCGCGCCGATCGCGACGCTGGTGCGCGTGCACCCGCTGCGACTGCGCGTGCCGGTGCCCGAGCGCGAGGGCTCCGGCGTGCGCACCGGCCACGCCGTCGCGCTCACCGTCGAGGGCGATCCGACCGTTTATCGCGGCCGGGTCGTCCGGCTCTCGCCGATCGTGCAGGAGCAGAACCGTACCTTGATGGTGGAGGCCGAGGTGCCCAACGAGCGCGGCTTCCTGCGACCGGGCTCCTTCGCGCGCGTCGACATCCTGACCGAGGTGAGCCAGGCCGTCATCACGATCCCGGCGACGGCGGTCATCGTCTTCGCCGGCGTCGAGAAGGTGATGGTCGTTCGCCAAGGCAAGACCGCCGAGGTCCGTGTGACGACCGGTCGTCGCCTGGGCCCCGACGTCGAGATCGTCGACGGGCTCAAGCGAGGCGACCCGGTGGTGTCCGTTCCCGGCAACCTCGTCGGCGGTCAGGCCGTGACCGTGACTCAGTAGCGCGCCATGCAAAGGCTCGCCGAGGTCTGCATCAAGCGCCCGGTGTTCGCGACCATGCTCGTCATGGCGTTCGTGGTCGTGGGCGCCGCGAGCTGGTTCCGGCTGGGCGTCGATCGCTTCCCGGCCGTCGACCTGCCGACCGTCAGCGTGCGCGTCGAGCTCCCCGGTGCGTCCATCGAAGAAACCGAGACCCAGCTGGCCCAGCGGCTCGAGGAGCAGATCAACACGATCCAGGGGATCAACGAGCTGCGTTCGATCTGCGGCCCCGGTACCGCGATCGTCATCGTCACGTTCAATCTGAACCGCCAGATCGACGTCGCCGCCCAGGACGTGCGGGACAAGGTGGCCATCGCAGTCCGCAACATGCCGCGCGAGATCCTGCCGCCGATCATCGCCAAGTTCGACAACGACCAGGCCCCGGTCCTCACGATCGCGCTCTCGAGCGAGCGCACGCTGCGCGAGCTGACGGAGATCGCCGACAAGATCGTCCGCCCGCAGCTGGAGCGCTCGACGGGCGTCGGCGAGGTGCGGATCGTCGGCGGGCTGCCGCGTTCCGTCAACGTCTGGGTCGATCCCGATCGGCTGGCCGCCTACCAGATCCCGATCACGAACGTGCGCGACGCCATCGTCCGCCAGAACGCCGACCTGCCGGGCGGCAACGTGACGGCCGGGCTCAACGAAGCCTCGCTCCGGACGATGGGGCGCATCGCCGAGCCGCGCTCGTTCAACGACCTCGTGGTGGCCACTCTGAGCGGCGTGCCGGTGCGCGTGCGCGACATCGGCTACGCCGAGGACGGGACCAAGGAGCAGCGCTCGGCCGCACGGCTCAACGGCGTGCCCACGGTCATCATGGAGATTCGCCGCCAGTCGGGTGAGAACACGGTGGCGGTCATCGAGGGCGTCAAGGCGAAGCTGGTGCGGCTGCGCGATCAGGTGCCGCCCGACCTCAAGCTCGAGGTGATCCGCGACCAGTCGCGCTACATCTACGCGGCCCTGCACGAGATCAACCTGCACCTGGTGCTCGGCTCGATCCTGGCCTCGCTGGTGGTGCTGGCGTTCATGCGCTCCTGGCGCTCGACCTTCATCGCCGCCGTGGCCATTCCGACGTCGGTGGTCTCGGCGTTCGGGATGATGTGGGCGCTCAACTTCACCTTGAATAGCGTGACGATGCTCGCGCTCGTGCTGATGGTCGGCATCGTCATCGACGACGCCATCGTCGTGCTCGAGAACGTCTTCCGCTTCGTCGAGGAGAAGAAGATGCGGCCGTTCGAGGCCGCGCGGGAAGCCACCGCCGACATCGGCCTGGCGGTCATGGCGACCACGTTCTCGCTGGTCGTCATCTTCGTGCCGGTCTCGTTCATGTCCTCGATCTCCGGACGGTTCCTCTACCAGTTCGGTCTCACCGCCGCGGTGTCGGTGCTGGTGAGCTTGTTGGTCTCGTTCTCGCTGACCCCGATGATGTGCGCGCGCCTGTTGCGGACCGAGGACGCGGCGAGTGGGCACGCTGAGGGCGGTCACGCCGGCTCGCGTGGCGGCTTCTACGCGTGGATCGACGGCGGTTACGCGTGGGCGCTCGCGCTCTCGATGCGCCACCGCTGGGTCATCGTCATCATCAGCGTGGTCACCCTCGCCAGCGCGATCCCGATCTATCGCCAGGTCAAGCAGGAGTACATCCCGACCGACGTCGACGAGTCCGAGTTCGAGGTGCTCGTGTTCGGTCCGGAGAAGATGAGCCTCGCCGCCATGGACGACGCCATGCAGGCACTCGCCAAAGAGGCCCGCGAGACGAAGGGCGTGGCGCTCACTCTGGCTTCGGGCGGCGGCAGCTTCCTGGGCAAGGTGAATCAGGGCTACATGTACGTGCGCACGGTGTCTCACGAGGAGCGTACGCTCACTCCGGCGCGGCTGTGGAACGGCTTGATCCACGGCCGTCCGCTCGAGGCGTTCCGGGGGAACTACAGCCAGCGCGACGTGATGATCGCGTTGCGCCAGCGCTTCCGGAAGTTCACGGACATGCGCACGCAGGTCCGCAACATCGCCGGCTTCAACATCGGCGGCGGCACCTTCGACATCGACCTGGCACTGCGCGGGCCCGAGCTCGAGAAGCTCTCCGAGTACGGCGAGATCGCGAAGGCGAAGGCACGCGAGATCGGCGGCATCGTGGACGTCGACACCACGTTGCGCCTGGACAAGCCGGAGCTGCGGGTGGCGATCGATCGCCAGCGCGCGGCCGACCTGCGCGTCGACACTCAGCAGATCGCGACCGCGCTGCGTCTGATGGTGGGCGGCGACGATCAGGTCTCGCGTTTCCACGATCCCGTCGTCAACGACGACTACGACGTGCAGATCCGGCTGATGCCCCAGTTCCGCGGCAACCTGAGCACGATCCAGCGCCTCTACGTCTCCCGCGACAGCACGTCGACGAACCCGGCAACGGGCTCCGGCGCGCAGGTCAACCTGGCGCCGGGCGGCGGGCTCGTGCGGCTCGACAACGTCGTGAAGATCGAGCCCGCCGCCACCGCGTCTCGCATCGACCGCACTGACCGTCAGCGCGAGACCCGTGTGCGGGCGATGATCGCGCCCGGCTATGGTCAGGCCGACCGCATCGACGCGCTGAAGAGCGCCGTGGCCGGGATGAACATGCCGGCCGCGTACCAGACGTTCGTGACCGGCAAGGCCAGGGAGATGGAGAAGACCTTCACCGAGTTCCTGTGGGTCTTCCTGCTCTCGGTCATCTTCATGTACATGATCCTGGCCTCGCAGTTCGAGAGCCTGATCCACCCGCTGACGATCTTGCTGTCGCTGCCGCTCTCGGTGCCGTTCGCGCTGTTCTCGCTGTGGTACACGGGCAACACGCTCAATCTTTATTCGGCGCTCGGCATCCTGGTCCTGTTCGGCGTCGTGAAGAAGAACGCAATCCTCCAGATCGACCACATGAACGCACTGCGCGCCCACGGCATGGACCGCGACACCGCGATCATGCAAGGCAATCGCGATCGGCTCCGGCCGATCCTCATGACGACCCTGGCGCTGGTCGCGGGCATGCTGCCGTTGTGGGTGGGCACCGGTCCGGGCTCCGAGGAGCGGCGCGCGATCGCGGTCGTCGTCATCGGCGGCCAGACGCTCTGCCTGCTGCTGACCCTGCTCGTGACGCCGGTCGCCTATTCGCTCTTCGAGGACGCGGCCCACACGCTCCGGATCTCGGGGCCGTCGCTCGCGCCGTGGCGGCGGCTCGCACGGCAAGGGGAGCGCCGCGCGTGGCGCGTCCGGCTTCGTCGCGCGTGGCGGCGCGAGCCCGCTCGCGAAGTGTCCGGCGGCGTCGACGACTGACGTCGCACGACCTGCGGTCGTCGTAAGCCGATTCCACTGACCGTCTGAAACATTGCGCATTCCCGCCGGGCCCGAGGTTCGCTACGACGGGCTGAGTGATAGACTCATCGAAAGGCACACCATGCCGACAGGAGTCATCCTCACCTACCGCGACTACGAAGCGCTGCCCGCCGACGGCCGTCGCTACGAATTGCACGACGGGCAGCTTCTCGTGACCGCCGCGCCCGGCGTTCCCCACCAGCGAGTGGTCGGCCGCCTGTTCGTACTCCTGCGGGAGCACGTCGAAGACCACCGGCTCGGTGAGGTGTTCGTGTCGCCCGTCGACTGCATCCTGAGCGAGACGACGGTCGTCCGGCCGGATGTCGTGTATCTGGAGTCCGCCAGCGGGTCGCTCGTGAGCGATCGGGGAATCGAAGGACCTCCGACACTGGCCGTGGAGGTCGTGTCGCACTCGACGGCCCAGATCGATCGGGGCGCGAAGCGCCAGCTCTACGCGCGTTTGGGGATCCCGTATTACTGGATCGTGGACCCCGAGCAGCACAGCATCGACGCGTACGCGGCGATCGACGGTGTGTTTCGGGTCATCGCCCGCCTCACCGGAGACGATCGCGGTTCGCTGCCGCCATTCTCGAGCTTGCCGATCGCGGCCGCCGCGCTGTGGTCATAGGAACGGACGGAGCGCCGCCGGCCGCGTAGCAAGGAAGTGATGTGATGAAACGACCTCCCATCGTCATCGTCGGAGCATCTCTGGCCGGCGGCACCGCGGTCGTGACCCTGCGCGAACAAGGATTCGACGGCGACCTGGTGCTGATCGGCGCCGAGCGCCAGCCGCCGTACAATCGGCCGCCGCTGTCGAAAGGCTATCTGCGCGGGCAGGATCGCTTCGAGGATCAGCTGGTCAAGCCGGCGAGCTACTATGCCGAGCAGCGCATCCAGCTCAAGCTCGGGGTGCGCGCCGCCTCGATCGACGCCAAGCAGAAGGTGGTCGCGCTCGAGAGCGGCGAGTCGGTCGTGTACGACCGCTTGCTGGTCGCCACGGGCAGCCGCAATCGAACCCTCTCGGTGCCGGGAGCGAATCTCGCCGGCGTCTTTCAGCTCCGCACGGTCGAGGACTGCGATCGGATCCGCGCCGCGGCCTCGCGCGGCCGCCGGGCGGTCGTCATCGGATTCGGCTTCATCGGCTCCGAGGTCTCGGCCTCGCTGCGCCAGCTCGGCGTTGAGGTGGTAGCCATCGAAGGCGGGCGCGTGCCGCTGGCGCGGGTCGTCGGCGATGAGGTGGGCCAGGTACTCGCCGACATCCACCGCGAGAAAGGGGTCGAGCTCATCTCCGAGGACTCGGTGGCGGCGCTCGAGGGCGGGGATCGCGTGGAACGGGTGCGCACGCGGAAGAATCGCGTCTTCGAGTGCGACCTGGTCGTCGCCGGCATCGGTATCGTCCCCAACGTCGAGCTGCTCGAGGCCGCCGGCGCCCAGGTCGACAACGGCGTGCTGGTCGACGAGCGGTGCCGCACCTCGCTGCCCGACGTGTTCGCGGCGGGCGACGTGACCAACCATCTGCATCCGATCTTCGGCCGCCTGCGCGTGGAGCACTGGAACAACGGCTATCAGCAGGGCCGCGCCGCGGCCCGCTCGCTGCTGGGCGGCACGCAGCTGTACGACTACGTCCACACGTTCTGGTCCGATCAGTACGAGCACCTCATCGAATACGTCGGGTTCGCGCCGGGCTGGGATCGGGTGGTGTTCCGAGGGCGGCCGGAGTCGCGCAAGTTCCTCGGCTTCTATCTCAAGGACGGCATCGTGCGCGCGGCCATCGGCCTGAACCGCGGCGGCGATCCGGAGGACCCTCAGGGCGACAGCGAGCTGAAGGCCGCCGTGGAGATGGTGCGCCGCCGCGCGTCGATCGATCCGAAGAAGCTCGCGGACGAGAACGTCGAGCTTCGCAAGCTCGCGACGGCGTAGTCGCCGGCTAGCTCGAGAAGAACTCCAGCATCTTTCTGTTCACTTCCGCGGCGTTCTCGTACGCCGACCAGTGGCCCGCCGCGGGAATGCGGTGGACGTCGAGCGTGCCGTTGGCCGCGGCGCGCATCTCGCCGATCAGGAGGTCGGCCGGGCGAAACGCCGAGTCGTCCTTCTCGCCCCACAGCACGCGCAGTCGACAGCCGAGCTGCGCGAGATCGCCGAGGAGCGTGCCCCCGCCGCTGACCTTGCGGCTGTCAAAGCGCGCGCGCCTGACGCCGTCGGCCTGGATGTCGATCGCCTCGTCGGTGACGCCGGCGGGATCGCTCAGCATGTTGACCAAGAGGTTGTGGCGGCAGATCTCGCGGAAGAGCCGCTCGTCGCTGCCGGCCTCCCTGTAGCTTCGGATCGGCCGCTCGCCGAACCGGCGTGACGGAAAGCCGCCGGGGGAGACCAGGCAGAGATGCGTGACGCGTGGGCCGAGCCGCCGGGCAAGGCTTGTGGCAATCGCGCCGCCGAACGAGAAGCCGGCCAGGCGCAGCGGCGCCTCGCCCGGGAACATCTCGACGAAGAGCCGGTGCACGAGATCGAGATAGGCGGGGCCCGTCGTCTCGCGGGGGACGGTAGCCGAATCCCCGTACGAGGGATGATCGCAGGCGTGCACGGTGAAGCGGGCTGCGAGCGCGTCGATGTTGCGGGTCCAGTGCCGCCACGAGCCCATACCGCCGTGGAAGAGCACGAGGTCCGGGCCGCTGCCGTGCCGGCGAACCGCCATCCGTGGTTGATCCATCGCTGTCCGCGCTCCGCCTCCGCAAAAGATCATGGCACAGATCGCCCGGTCTGGACTTGTTTCGCGAATATCACCATAATGCGGCCCGGCCTCGGCGGCTCGTATCGACGCCGGGGCGGAAAAGACCCGAGACGCGCCCGCGCGAAAGGGGAACGCCATGAAGAGTCGCATCTTCCGTTCGAAGCTCACGATCGCCCTGGCGGTTGGGGCACTCACCTCGGTTGTCGCCGCCGCCGCCATCGCACAGAGCACCGGCAAGAGCCTGATCGGCAAGATCGAGGGCCCGGAGGTCGTGACCGACGCGGCGAAGCTTCCCAAGGCCTTCAAGGAAGCGCCCCAGCTCGCGGAGCTGGTCAAGCAGGGCAAGCTGCCGCCGGTCGCCGAGCGCATCGGTCAGGACCCGCTGGTGATCAAGCCGCTGAAGGAGATCGGTAAGTACGGGGGCGCGCTGCGCGCCGGCTTTACCGGCCCGGCCGATTTCTGGAACGGCTACCGCTGCTGCTCGGGCCCGGACCATCTCATGTTCTGGGACTACACGGGCGACAAAGCCGTGCCGAACCTCGCGAAGGGCCTCGAGATGCAGGACGGCGGCAAGACGTGGCTGGTCAACCTCCGTCGCGGCATGAAGTGGAGCGACGGAAAGCCGTTCACCGCGGACGACTTCGTGTTCTGGTTCGAGGACGTCTACAGGAACAAGGACCTCGTCCCGACGCCGACGGCGGTCATGGCCATCAACGGCAAGCAGGGCGTGATCGAGAAGGTCGACACCCATACGGTGCGGTTCAAGTTCCCCGAGCCCTACTTCATGTTCCCCGACGTGCTCGCCGGGTCCACGGATCTTGCCGGTCAGTGGGGGGCCTACCGGGGCATGGGCGGCTTCGCGCCCGCGCACTACCTGAAGCAGTTCCATCCGAAGTACACCAACGGGGAAGAGCTGGACAAGAGGGCCAAGGAAGCGAAGTTCGACAGCTGGGTCCGGATGTTCCACGCGAAGAACGACTGGGCGCTCAACCCGGATCTCCCGGTGCTCTCGCCGTGGAAGACGGCCACGCCGATCAACACGGCGACGTGGACACTCGAGCGCAATCCCTACAGCGTCTTCGTGGACACCGCCGGCAACCAGCTCCCCTACATGGACAAGGTCGTGCTGACGCTCGCCGAAAACCTCGAAGTGCTGAACCTGCGCGCGATCGCCGGCGAGTACGACTACGCGTCGAGGCACGTCGACCTCGGCAAGCTGCCCGTCTTCCTCGAGAACCAGCAGAAGGGCAATTACAAGGTCTACCTGGACCCCGGCGACTACTGCGACCTCATCATCAAGTTCAACTTGAACTACGACGCGGACGCGGAGATCGGCAAGTGGTTCAACACCGCCGACTTCCGGCGCGCGCTCTCGCTCGGCATCGATCGCGACCAGATCAACGAGACGTTCTGGCTCGGCACCGCCACGCCGGGCTCCGTCGTGCCGGCCGACAACAACAAGTACAACCCCGGGCCGCAGTACCGGAAGCTCTGGTCCACGCTCGACGTGAAGAAGGCCAACGAGATGCTCGACAAGCTCGGGCTCGCCAAGAAGGACGCGCAGGGCTATCGCCTGCGCGCCGACGGCAAGGGCCGGCTGCGCATCGAGATCACGACGCTCGGCGGTCAGTTCGTGCAGTACACGCAGATCGCCGAGATGATCCGCGAGCAGTGGAAGAAGATCGGCATCGACCTGAACGTCCAGGAGGTCGAGCGCAGCCTGGCCATCAAACGCGCCGCGGCCAACGAGATGCAGCTCAGCGCCTGGAACAACGACGGCAGCGAGCACCTCTTCACCTTCCCGGAACACGTGTTCCCCATCAGGGTTGACGACGTCGCCACCTCCGGGCCGCTCTACGCGAAGTGGTTCCGCTCCGCCGGGGCGCAGGGCAAGGAGCCCGAGCCGCGGATGAAGGAGCTGATGGACAAGTGGAAGAAGGCGTTCGGCGTGCCGGAGAAGGAGCGGATCCAGCTCGGCAAGGAGGTCTGGAAGATCGCCGTCGAGGAGGTCTTCGTCATCGGCGTGGTCGGCCAGGGCCCGGCCGCGATGGGCGTGCGCGTGGTCAAGAACAACATGGGCAACATCCCGTCGCGCATGTACAACAGCCCCGACGGCAAGACGCCGGGCATCTCCCGCCCGGCCACGTTCTACTGGAAGAACTGAGCCCCGTGCGCGCCCGGCTCACCGCCACGCGGCGCTGAGCCGGGCCGCCTTCCCATGCTGGCGTACATCGGCCGTCGCGCGCTGCTCGCGGTCTTCACCGTGTGGGCAATCTCCATGCTCGCCTTCGCGATCATTCAGCTCCCGCCCGGCGACTACGTGTCCTCCTACATCGCGCAGATGGCGTCGATGGGGAGCGTCGTCTCCGACGAGGAGGCCGAGAATCTCCGGATCCAGTACGGCCTCGGTCAGCCGATGTACGTGCAGTACTGGAAGTGGATGAAGCAGATCGCGGAGGGCAACTTCGGCTTCTCGATGGAGTGGCGGCGGCCGGTCACCGAGGTCATCGGCGAGCGGCTATGGCTGACCGTGATCGTCGCGGTCACCGCACTGATCCTCACGTGGGTGCTGGCGCTGCCGATCGGCATCTACTCGGCCGTGCGCCAGTACTCAGTGGGCGACTACGCCGCGACGTTCATCGGCTTCATCGGCCTGGCCGTCCCGAACTTCCTGCTGGCGCTCGTGATCCTCTACTTCGGCTTCACCCTGTTCAACGCCCACGTCGGCGGGCTCTTCTCGCCGGAGCTGCAGGACGCGCCGTGGAGCTGGGCGCGCGTCTGGGACCTGCTCAAGCATCTGCCGATCCCGGCGCTGATCCTCGGTCTCGCCGGCACGGCGCAGCAGATCCGCATCATGCGCGCCAATCTGCTGGACGAGCTGCGGAAGCCCTACGTCGTGACGGCGCGCTCGAAGGGGCTCCCGGAGCCTCGGGTCATCGTGAAGTATCCAGTCCGGCTGGCGCTCAACCCGTTCGCGAGCACGATCGGCTACACGCTGCCGTACATCGTGTCGGGCAGCATCATCGTCTCGCTGGTGCTCGGGCTGCCGACCGTCGGCCCGCTCCTGCTCAAAGCGCTCATCTCGCAGGACATGTTCCTGGCCGGCACCATCGTGCTCATGCTCGGGCTGATGACCGTGATCGGCACGTTGATCTCGGACATCCTGCTGGTCTGGATCGACCCGCGCATCCGGCTCGAGGACACGTGATGGCCGTCGCTGCCGACGCCGGATCTCTGCCGAGCGCGCCGACCGCCGACAAGCAGCGGATCTTCGTCGCCTCGCAGTGGCAGCTGATGTGGTGGCGCTTCCGGAAGCATCGCGTGGCGGTGGCCAGTGCCGGCGTGGTGGTGGCCTTCTATCTGGTCGTCCTCGGCGCGGACTTTCTCGCGTACTCGGACCCGCTGGCGTCCGAGGCGCAGCGCTCGCTGATGCCGCCGCAGCCCATCCACTGGTTCGACGAGGGGCGGTTTCACCCGCACGTCTACGGGCTCAAGGGTGCTCGCGATCCGCAGACGTTCAAGCGCGTGTATCAGCCCGATCCCAGCCAGAAGATCCCCATTCGCTTCTTCGCCCGAGGGTTCGAGTATCACTTCCTCGGGCTGATCCCGATGTCGCGCCACCTGATCGGCGTCGATCCGGGACGGGATGCGTCCACGACGATCTTTCTGCTGGGCACCGACGTGCAGGGGCGCGATCTATGGTCGCGGCTGATGTTCGGCACACGCATCTCGCTGACGATCGGCCTGCTGGGCGTCACCATGAGCCTGATCCTCGGTGTCGTCCTGGGCGGGCTGTCGGGGTTTTACGGCGGCGTGGCCGACACGGTGATCCAGCGGGTCATCGAGATCCTCCGCTCGATCCCGACGATTCCGCTGTGGATGGGCCTGGCGGCGGCACTGCCGCGCGACTGGACGATCTTGCAGGTCTACTTCGCGATCACCGTGATCATCTCGCTTCTGGGATGGACGGAGCTGGCGCGCGTGATCCGCGGCCGGTTCCTGGCACTGCGCGAGGAGGACTTCGTCGTGTCGGCCCGCCTCGTGGGCTGCACCCAGATGCGGACGATCTTCGTTCACATGGTGCCGTCGTTCATGAGCCACATCATCGCGGCGACCACGCTCGCGCTGCCGGCGATGATCATCAGCGAGACCGCGCTGAGCTTCCTGGGCCTGGGCCTAAGGCCGCCCGCGATGAGCTGGGGCGTGCTCCTGCAGCAGGCGCAGAACGTCCAGACCGTCGCGATCTCACCGTGGCTGATGCTCCCGGCGATCCCGGTGATCGTCGCGGTCATGGCCTTCAACTTCCTGGGCGATGGCCTGCGCGACGCGGCGGATCCCTATGGCCGCTGAGCCACTTTTGCTCGGAGGGGGGCTGCGCCCCCCTTCCGACGGCCGGCGCGGACCCGTGGGTCCGCGCTCGGCCTGCCTCCCCCCAGAATTGCGCCGGCAAAGCCGGCGCTCGAAGCGGACGACATGACGCGCGCGGGCGCGCCGCTCCTGTCGGTCAGAAATCTGCACACGTATTTCGCGCAAGACGAAGGCACGGTGAAGGCTGTCGACGGAGTGTCCTTAGAGATGAACGAGCGGGCGACGCTCGGCATCGTGGGCGAGAGCGGATGTGGGAAGAGCATCACAGCGCGGTCGATCCTGAGAATCGTGGATCGGCCGGGTCGCATCGTCGAGGGCGAGATCTGGTTTCGCCGGCCGGGCGCGAACGGCGAGCCCGGCAGCCGGGCCGTCGATCTCGCGAAGCTCGCGCCAGACAGCGAGGAGATGCGGTCGATCCGCGGCGCGGAGATCGCGCTGATCTTCCAGGAGCCGATGTCCTCGTTCAGCCCGGTCCACACCATCGGCAATCAGATCATCGAAGCGATCCGGCTCCACCAGGATGTCGACCGCCGGGGGGCACGCGACAGAGCGATCGACATGCTGCGGCGCGTGGGCGTCTCGTCGCCCGAGCAGCGGGTGGATCAGCTCTCCAACCAGCTGAGCGGCGGCCTGCGCCAGCGCGCCATGATCGCGATGGCGCTCTCGTGCAGCCCGACCTTGCTGATCGCCGACGAGCCGACGACCGCACTCGACGTGACGACCCAGACGCAGATCCTCGAGCTGATGCGCCAGCTCCAGCAGGAAGACGGGATGGCGATCATGCTGATCACGCACGATCTGGGCGTCATCGCCGAGATGGCGACGGACGTGGTGGTCATGTACCTCGGGCGCGTTGTCGAGCAGGCGCCGGTCGACGCGATCTTCCATTCACCGAAGCATCCCTACACCCGGGCGCTGCTGCGCTCCATCCCGAGAATGCGCTCGCGGAGCCGCGAGCGGCTGACGCCGATCGCGGGCGCGGTGCCGCATCCGTACGACCGTCCGACGGGCTGCCCCTTCCACCCGCGCTGTCCGGACTTCATCCCGGGCACGTGCGACCGGCAAGTGCCGGCCCTGCGAACGGTCGGCGAACGCCAGACCGTCAGCTGCTTTCTCTACCAATGAGCACCGCTAGGACGCCGCTGCTCAAGGTCTCCGGCCTGCAGAAGCTCTTTCCGATTCGCAAGGGGTTCCTCAAGCGCACGGTGGGCCACGTCCGCGCGGTCGACGGCGTCGATTTTCACATCGACGAGGGCGAAACGCTGGGCCTGGTCGGCGAGAGCGGTTGCGGCAAGACCACGACGGCGCGCTGTATCCTGCGCGCGATCGACCCCACCAGCGGCGAGATCGTGATGCGGCGGGCGGACGGCTCGGTGGTCGACCTCGGCAAGCTCGGCGAGGCGGCGCTGCGGCCGCTTCGTCGCGAGATGCAGATGATCTTCCAGGATCCGTTCACCTCGCTCAACCCGCGTATGACCTTGCTCGACCTCGTCGGCGAGCCGCTCCTGGTCCACGGCATGAGGAGCCGGCGCGAGCGCGAGGAGCGCGTGGCTGATCTTCTGCGCCGGGTGGGGCTCAGACCCGAGTACATGCGGCGCTTTCCGCACGCCTTCAGCGGCGGCGAGCGCCAGCGGATCGGGATCGCGCGGGCCCTGGCGCTCCAGCCGCGCCTGGTCGTCGCCGACGAGCCGGTCTCGGCGCTGGACGTCTCGGTGCAGGCGCAGATCCTGAACCTGCTCTTCGATTTGCAAGATCAGTTCCGGCTGACCTATCTGTTCGTCGCTCACGATCTGAGCGTCGTGCGCTACATCAGCGACCGCGTGGCCGTGATGTACGTCGGGCGCATCGTCGAGCTCGGCGAGACCGAGGAGCTCTTCACCGCGCCCAAGCATCCGTACACGGCCGCGCTCCTGTCTGCGGTGCCGGAGCCCGATCCGCGCACCCGGTCCAAGCGCATCGTGCTCCAGGGTGAGGTGGCCAACCCCGCCGCGCCGCCCTCGGGCTGCTACTTCCACCCGCGCTGCCCGCACGCGATCGAGGTGTGCCGCACGCAGGCGCCGGCGGTCCAGTCGACCTCGCCGGGGCATCTGGTCGCCTGCCACCGGGCCGACGAGCTCAAGCTGACTGGGGTAGAGTGAAGCCCATGATCGTCTCGCGCGCCGTCACCGACAATCTGTCGAAGGCCTCGTGGATCCGCCGCATGTTCGAGGAGGGCGCGCGCCTCAAGCAGGAGCGCGGCGCCGACAAGGTCTTCGACTTCACCTTGGGCAATCCCGAGATCGAGCCGCCGCCCGCCGTGCTGGCCGCCGCGCGTCGCGTGCTCGACAGCACGGCGCCGCACCTGCACGCCTACATGCCGAACGCCGGCCACGTGAAGGTCCGCGAGGCGATCGCGGGACGTCTTCGCACCTCGACCGGCCTTCCGTACACGGCCAACCACATCCTGATGACGGTCGGCGCGGGCGCCGCGCTGAACACCGTCCTGAAGGCGCTACTCGATCCGGGCGACGAGGTGCTGACCGTCGCGCCGTTCTTCGCCGAGTACACGTTCTACGCCGAGAACCACGGCGGCAAGCTGATCGTCGTACCGCCGAAGGCCGACCTGACGCCCGACGTCGCGAAGCTCGAAGCGGCGATCACGCCGCGGACGTGCGCGATTCTCGTGAACTCGCCCAATAACCCCAGCGGCGTCATCTATCCGCGCTCGGCGTTTGTCGAGATCGAGGCCACGCTGGCGCGCGCCGCGAGGCCGATCGTGCTCATCAGCGACGAGCCGTACCGGGCGCTCGTGTTCGACGACGTGCAGGTGCCCGAGGTGCCGCCGCTGGTGACGCGCTCGATCGTCGCGACGTCCTGGTCGAAGTCGCTGGCGATTCCGGGCGAGCGCATCGGCTATCTGGCGTTCTCGCCGCGCCTTCCGGAGGCCGCTGAGCTGTTCGAAGCATGCACGTTCACGAGCCGAGTACTCGGCTTCGTCAACGCGCCCGCGCTCTGGCAATGGGTCGTGGCCGAAGTCGGCGACCAGGTGATCGACATTGCGCCGTATCGGGAGAAGCGCGACCTGATGTACGAGGGCCTCACGCGCATCGGCTATCAGTGCGTGAAGCCGCAGGGCGCCTTCTATGTGTTCCCGAAAACGCCGATCCCCGACGACGTCGCCTTCGTGCGCCTGCTCGCCGAAGAAGGCGTGCTCACGGTGCCGGGCTCCGGGTTCGGTATGCCTGGCCACATCCGCATCTCGCTGACAGTCGAGCGTGACACCGTCGTCCGCGCGCTGCCGGGCTTCGAGCGCGCCTTCAAGAAAGCTCGCGGCTAGCGGCGCGCTGCGGTTGCCGGCACGCCCGGGGGTGAGCCTGGGGTGCTTCCCGCGACCTGCGCCCGTATCGCGCGTGAGCTGAACCTCCACGCTTGCAGTTGAACGGACCGTGCCTACACAGGTCGCGGGAAGCACCCCAGGCTCACCCCCGGGCGCGTTGGCGGCCGCAGTGCATCTCTTCGCGGGCTTAGCCGAGCAACTTTTTGTAGGTCGCTTCGTCGAAGCCGACGATCAGTTTGCGGCCTTTACGGAGCGTCGGTGCCCGAAGATTGCCGGTGGGGCCGAGCAGCAGGGCGAGCAGTTCGGCGCGGGGCAATTTCTCGTGCTTGAGGTCGACGTGCACGAGCTTCTTGCCCTTCGCGACGTAGAGCTCGTCGACATCTTTCAGCGCGCTGAGGGCGGCGTCGCCCTTGATCGTAGCTTTTTTGGCGTCGGTCTGTGCGGCGACGGTGACTTTGTTTTTCGCAAGGAACCCTTGCGTCTTGGCGCAGGTCGTTCAGCCCTGGCGGTGGTAGCTCCAGTCGACGGTGCTCATGCGGTCCTCCCGGTGTCGGCCGATGTCACTTCAGGGCGATCGCGCCACGTAGCGTCTGCAGCAGCGTCTGGAGATCGTCGGCCGTCACCGGCCGCTCGGCGGCGAGCGAGTCGATCTTTGCGTAAAGCGTGCGGCGCACGTAGGCGCGGTAGGGCGCTGGTAGGCTCATCAGCATTGCGATGAACTGGTCTTGCAGCGTCTGCGGCCAGCGTCGCTCGTGCTCGCGGCGCGCGTCGCCGAAGTCGAACTGCGCGTCGGCGTTGTGGGCGGCGGGCGAGTCCGCGCGCTGCGCGCTGCGCAGCGAGGCGGTTGCGGGTTCGTCGACTCGCTCGCCGTCTAGGACCACGCCGTAGGCGTCGCACGCCTGGTCGCGCGAGATCAGGCCGGAGGCGACGTCGGCGAGGACGTGAGACGGGGGGCGGGTGAGGCGGTCGCCGTGGCCGCCGCCGCCCGGTGTGCGAACGCTCAGGACGTCGCCGGGCTCGAGCGCGAGCACGTCGATCTTCGGCAGCGCGCGTTCGCCGGCGGTGCCGGGATTCAGTACCACGCTTCCGGTTGCGCCGGCGGTGCCGCCCGCCACACCCCAGGGCGCGAAGCGCAGCCGCTCCATACCGCGCGCGGTCACCAAGCCCTCGGGCTGGAAGACCTGGAAGTCGAGCCGCACGCCGAAGCCCCCGCGGTAGCGTCCGGGACCGGCCGAATCGGGGATCAAATGGAAGCGGCGCACGACGATCGGCACCTCGGCTTCGAGCGTCTCGGCCGGCGTCGTCTTGAGAAAGCCGAGCGAGGCGTCGCAGCCGTCGACGCCGTCGCGCGCGGGCCGGCCGCCGCCGCCGCCGATCATCGGCTCGATCACGGTCACGTGCCGGCGGCCGGCTTCCGGGTCCGGGAGCGACAGCGCGACCATGCAGCCCTGGCCGCCGCTGGCCGCCGGAATGTCCTCGGGCACCGCGCGAGCCAGGGCGCCCAGCACCGCGTCGTAGACCCGGAGCACGGTCGCGTAGCGCACGCCGCACGCCGCCGGGAACTTCGGGTTCACCACCGAGCCCTCGGGCAGGGTCATGCGCACGCGGCGCAGCACGCCCGCGTTCAGCGGGATCGTGCGGTCGCGCGTCGCGAAGTAGTTGACGAGCGCCACGGACATGAACGGGTGCACCTTACCCGCGGTCGGCACGTTGAGCGCCGAGCTGACCTGGATGTCGCTTCCGGTGAAGTCGAGATGGATCTCGCCGTCGCCGATCGTGAGTGCCACCTTGAGTCGGATCGGGATCTTCGTGACGACGTCGTCCTCGATGTAGTCGCAGAACTCGTAGCGGCCGGCCGGCATCTTGCGGATGAGCGCCTCGACCTTGCGCGTGGCGTAGTCGATCAGGTCGTCCATCGCTTTGTCGACCGTGTCGGGCCCGAAGCGGCGAATCAGCTCGTGCATGCGGCGCTCGCCGGTGGTGAGCCCGGCCACCAGCGCCTGCAGGTCGCCCCAGTTCTGCTCGGGGATCCGACAGTTCGCGAGGATGACGTCGAGCAGGTCGCGATTGACCTCGCCGCGCTTGAAAAGCTTCTTGGGCGGCAGCCGCAAGCCTTCCTGGAAGATCTCCGACGCGCGCGGCGTGATCGACGCCGGCACCATGCCGCCGACGTCCGAGCTGTGCAGGAAGCCAGCGCCATACGCGACCAGACGATCCTCCCAGAAGATCGGCTTCACCAGATGGATGTCGGGCAGATGCGTGGCCGCCGCGGCCGATCCGTACGGATCGTTGGTGATCACGACGTCGCCCGGCTCGAGCGGGCCGACGGCCTCGAGCGTCTCCGCGTAACTGATGCCGCCGAAGCTCGCCACGCCGAGCTCGATCGGGTAGGCGAAGAACTCACCGGACGGATTGAGCAGGCCGCAGGTGAAGTCGGCCGTCTCCTTCACGAACGTGGTGTACGCCGTGCGCTCGACGACGTAGGCCATCTCCTCGACGGCGCCCTGCAGATAGTTCCGGAGAATCTCCACGGTCAGCGCGTCGAGACGCATCAGCTCTCCCTCCGGAGCAGCAGATTTCCGAACCGATCGACCTCGCCGACGTGGCCGTCCGGCACGAGCACCGTCGTGTCGGGCTGCTCGACGATCGCGGGCCCGCGCAGGCCGGCGCCGCGTCCGAGCGCCGCGCGATCGAACACACGAGCCTCGGTCGGCCGGCCGTCGAGCCAGATCCGCCGTGTCGTGCGCGGCGCGGGCGCCGCCGATCCCGCCGGCAGCTCCGTGAGCGGCACGCGGGGGCGCTCGGCGCGAAGCTGCACGCGCAGATTGACGATCTCGGCCGGCGCCTCGCGGTCGGCATGGCCGAACGCGCGCTCGTGGGCGCGGTGAAACGCGCCGAGCACGGAGGCGCCGCCGCCCGGCGCCAGCCAGTCGAGCTCGACCGGCACGTCGATCTCGTACGACTGGCCGACGTAGCGCATGTCGGCCGCGTGCCGGAACGCGGCGGGCCCCGACCCGGCGCCGAATCGCTCGAGCCATTCGCCCAGCTCGGCCCGTAAGGCCTCGTACTGCCGGCGCAACGCGTCTGCTTCGAGCAACGCCGGCTCGATCCGCGTGTGGATTGTCCGGACCGCGTCGTTGACGATGTCGGCGCTGAGCGCGCCCAGCGCGCAGAGCGTGCCGGGCGAGCGGGGCACGAACACCGTGGGAATAGAAACCTCGCGGGCGACCAGCGCGCCGACCACGGGCCCGGCGCCGCCGAACGCGACCAGCGCGAAATCTCGCGGGTCGACGGCGGCGCGCGAGAGGATCTTGGTGAACTCGGCGTACATGTTCGAGACCGCCACGCGCACGATGCTCTCGGCCGCCTCGTCCGGCGTCATGCCGAGCCGGCCGGCGAAGCGCGCGATCGCCGCCTCGGCGAGCGAGCGGTCCAGCCGCATCCGGCCGCCGAGGAAGCGCTCGGGATCGAGGAAGCCCGACACCAGGAACGCGTCGGTGAGCGTGGCGTCCTTGCCGCCGCGGCCGTAGCAGGCCGGCCCCGGCGCAGCACCGGTCGACTGCGGCCCGACCTTCGGCAGGCCCACGTCGTCGACCCAGGCGACCGAGCCGCCGCCCGCGCCGATCGCGCTCACACCGACGACCGGCATCATGACCGGAACGCCGCCGATGTGCTCGCTCGTGCTCACGCGCGGCCGAGCGTTCTCGACCACGGCCATATCCGCGCTGGTGCCGCCGACGTCGAGCGTGATGATGTTGGGGAAGCCGGCGCGGCTGGCGACGTACGCGGCGCCGATGACGCCCGAGGCCGGTCCGGAGAGGAGCGTGGCCGCGGTCTGGCTGCGCGCGGCGGCAACCGGCATGATGCCGCCGTTCGACTTCGTGACGTGCGGCATGGCCGGAGCGCCGCGCGTGGCGAGCGCCTTCTCGAACCCTTCCAGATAGCGCCGTACCTTCGGCTGCACGTAGGCGTCCACGACGGCGAGCGCCGTGCGCTCGTACTCGCGGGCCTGCGGCCACACGTCGGACGACGCGGTGACCGGCAGCCCCGGGCTCGCGGCCTCGGCGACAGCTCGCGCCTGCCGCTCGTGCGCCGGGTTTCGATACGAGTGCAGCAGGGAGATCACGAGGCCCTCGATCGGCTGGCCCGTCGTCAGCTGCTGGACCGCTTCACGCACCGTCTTCTCATCGAGCGCCGTGTCGACCCGACCGTCGGCGCGAAGCCGCTCGCGCACCTCGGCGACCCGCGCGCGCGGGATCAGCGGCAGCGGGCGCGAGCCGTGCAGGTCGAACGGGTTCGTCAGCCGAAGGCGCTGGAGCTCGAGGACGTCGCGGAATCCCTCCGTGACCAGAAGACCCAGCCGCGCGCCAGTGCGCTGGATCAGCGTGTTCACCGCGATCGTCGTGCCGTGGACGACAGTGCCGATCTCGCGCAGGTCCACGCCGTGCTCGTCGGCCAGGCGCGCGAGCCCGGCACGGACGGCCTCGGCGAACTCGTGCGGCGTCGAGGGGACCTTCAGGCCCAGCAGCTCGCTCGTCTCGGTGTCGAAGAGGGCGAAGTCGGTGAAGGTGCCGCCGATGTCGATTCCGAGCCAGTGCCGCGCCATCGGTGCCGCGATTGTGCCGCCTCGGCGGCATCGAGGCAAGCTTGCGCTGAGGCCAGTGGGAGTATCCTACCGCCGCCATGATCCTGATCCGGAACGCGACCCTGCTGGATCCCGCGACCGGCAGCCTCACCGAGAGCGCGTCCGTCGTGGTCGAGGGCGGGCGCATCCGGGAAGTGTCGGCGGGGACGATCAACGTGTCGGCCACGCTCACCCTCGACGCCGGCGGACGCACCCTGATGCCCGGGCTGATCGACAGCCACGTGCACGTGTTCCTCTCTGAAGTGAACATCCGCGCGCTCGAGGCGATTCCGCTCACCCTGATGACCGCGCGCGGCGCGGGCCTCATGCGGGCGATGCTCGATCGGGGATTCACGACCGTCCGCGACACCGGCGGCGCCGACTGGGAGATTCGCGAGGGCGTGGCGCAAGGCCACGTGCCGGGGCCGCGGCTCTTCGTCGCCGGCCGACCGATCGGGCAGACCAGCGGGCACAGCGACTCGCGCCGGCGAACCGACACCGGCTCGCCGTGCCATTGCTGCAACGCGCTGGCCTTCACCGCCGGCGTCGCCGACGGCGTGGACGAGGTGCGCCGCGCCGTGCGCGAGCAGCTGCGCCAGGGTGTGGATCACATCAAGATCATGGCCTCGGGCGGCGTGGCGTCGCCGTACGATCCGCTCGAGAGCCTGCAGTACACGACTGACGAGATCCGCGCGGCCGTCGAGGAAGCGGCCGTCTTCAAGAAGTACGTGTGCGCCCACGCCTATGCGGCCCAGGCGATCGCGCGCGCGGTCGAGAACGGTGTCCGCGTGATCGAGCACGGCAACCTGATCGATGCCGCGACGGCCAAGCTGATGGCCTCGCGCGGCGCGTTCCTCGTGCCGACGCTCGTCGCCTACGACGCGATCGAGCAGCACGGCGGGCGCTGGGGGATGAGCGCGGACAGCCTCGAGAGGAACAAGGTCGTGATGGCCGCGGGGTTGAGCTCGCTGGAGCTCGCCCGCGAGGCGGGCGTGCGGATGGCGTTTGGCAGCGATCTCCTCGGCCAGCTCCAGCCCGATCAGTCGCGCGAGTTCTCGATTCGCGCGAAGGTGCTCTCGCCGCTCGACATCATCCGCTCGGCAACGGTCGTGGGCGCCGAGCTGCTCGGCCTGCCGCGCGAGCTCGGCACGATCACGCCGGGCGCGTTCGCCGATCTCCTTGTCGTCGACGGTAATCCGCTCCGCGATCTGAGCCTGCTAGAGGGTCAGGGCGAGCACCTGTCGATGATCATGAAAGCGGGCGCCCTCTACCGAAACCGTCTCCGAGGCATCTGATATCGCCGGAGGGCAAAGGGCCCGGCGCGAAGCGGCGGCGCCGCCTCGCGGCCGGGCCTTGCGGAGCCCGTTCAGCGGAGCGGTGCTAGAGCGTCTGGACGACCGCGGCCGGCCAAGCGCGGGCGTCGACGCGCTCGTGCCATTCCTTGATCTTGCCGTCGCGATCGATCACGACACCGACGCGCTGAGCGCCCTTGGCCGGATCGACGTTGGCGCCGTAGGCCGTGCCGATCGTGCGGTCCATGTCGCAGATGAGCGGGAAGTTGAAGTGGAACTTCTCGGCGAACTTCTTGTTGTCGGCCGGCGTGTCGAACGACACGCCCAGGATCACCGCGTTCTTCCGATCGTAGTCGGCCTTCAGGTCGCGGAACCCGCAACCTTCGGCGGTTCAACCAGGCGTGTCGGCCTTCGGGAAGAACCAGAGCACGACCGACTTGCCCTTGAAGTCGGCGAGCTTCACGGTGTTGCCGTTGTGGTCACGCCCGACGAAGTCAGGCGCCTTGTCCCCCGGATTTAGCATCGAGTCCTCCTATGAGTATCAGAGTACCGCGATGCCGGCGCCGATGCCTCGATCATCGTGCGCGTACGATCTCGGCGGCGAACGCCTCGAGCGCGTCCCAATCGTACGGCCCCTCACGCAGCGCGATGCTGAGCCGCGTGCAGCCGAGTGCCTTGAACTGCTCGACCATCTCGCGCGCGTCCTTCACCGACCCGCGCAGATAGCCCGTCCGCTCGGCGCGGGCGGGGCTACCGCCGAAGTGACTCTGGAACAGCGCCTCGGCGCGCGCGATGCCCTTGGCGTCGGCGCCGAGGTAGAAGCCCAGGTTCACGCTGCGCATGATTGTCCTCGGGTCCCGCTTCTCGGTCTCGCACCAGCGATCGAGCACCTCGCCCTTGTGCTTCCACTCGTCGGGACCGATGTAGGCGCCGTTCCATCCATCGGCATACTTCGCCGCGGCGCGGAGCGTGCGCTTCTCGCCGCGGCCGCCGATCCAGATCGGGATGCGGGGCTGCAGCGGCTTGGGGTAGTTGGGCGCGTTCGACGCCTGGAAGTGCTTACCCTGGAAGTTGGCGCGCTTCTGCTCGGGATCGAGCAGCTGGCGGAGGATCTGCGCGTACTCCTCGAGCATGTCCTCGCGCGGCCCAATCGACGGGAACGCGTAGCCGAACGCCTTGGCCTCGACGTCGTGCCAGCCGGCGCCGAGCCCGCAATCGACGCGCCCGTTCGACAGGTGATCGATCGTCGTGAGCGACTTGGCGAGCAGGCCGGGGTTGCGATAGGCGACGCAGTAGACGCCGCTCCCGAGCCGGATCTTCGTCGTGTCCATCGCGGCCGCGGTGAGAATCGCGATCGCCTCGTAGCAGTCCATGTCGCCGCCGCGCGGCGGCGACTCCTGGAAGTGGTCGGACACGGAGAACCAATCGAAGCCCTTCGCGTCGGCGAACTTCCACAGCTTGCGCATCTCGTCGAGCGGCCCACCCATGGCGCCGATGTGGATCCCGAAGTTCATGGTCACGCTCCTGTGAGCCTGGTGAGCGCCCGGTGCGCGCGCCTGGCGCGCTCGAGCGCGGGAAGATCGGCGGTGGCGCGGCACGGCGCCTCGATGGCCAGCGGCGCATCGGCGGGCAGGGCCGCGACCAGCTCGGCGAGCGGCAGCGCCCCTTCGCCCGGAAGCAGCCGGCCGGTACGCGCCTCGCGAATCAAGGCCGGCGTGTCGGTCGGCCCCGGCATGTCGGCCGATGCATCACAGATCTGCGCGTAGCGCAGCAATCTCGGATCGACCTGCTTCACGTGCTCGGGCAGGCCGCCGGAGCGGCTGAAGTGGAGCGCATCGATCAGGATCGAGGCGTTCGGGCGCCCGGCCTTGGCCAGAATGCTCGCGGCGTGGGCGAGCGTGCGCACACCGGTGTAGATCGCGAACTCGAGGCCCACCTGCAACCCGTACTGGGCCGCACGGTCGCAGAGCTCGGAGAAGCGCTCGATCGTGCGCGCCTCCTCGGGCTCGGCGCTCATGACGAGGACGTTCTTGGCGCCCAGGCGCGCCGAGACCTCCAGGAAGCCGTCGGGCACGCCGACCGGCCGGTCGGGCTCGAAACGCAGAAATTCCGTGTCGAGCACGTTCACGCCGGTGTCGGCCATGCGCCGTAACGTCTCGCGCAAAACCGGCCCCTCGCTCAGGATGTCGTACGGCGGCACGCCCACGCTCGGCGTCGCGGTGAGCCGGATGCCGACGGTGCGAAAGCCGGCGGCCGCGGCCACGCTGATCGGCTCGGGCGGCGTGGCGTCGAGCACCGTGAGATGGGCGAGCGAGATCGGTCGGCTCATCACTCCTCCAGGAGCACACAGTACCGCGGATCGGCGCTGACGAAGACCGCGTCGCCCTCGGCCAGAGGGTCGGCCGTCGCCAGGCGCACGATCAGCATCCGGCTGTCCCACTCGACGTGGTACTGGGTGAAGTCACCCTGGAACACGCGCTGGCGGATCCGAGCCGGCCACGCGTTGATGGGGCTCGCCGGGCGCGTGCGATCGAGCTTCAGCCGTACGGTGCGTACGGCCATCAACGTCTCGCCGGCCGTCGCGCGCCCGGACGCAGTCCCGTGAACGAGCGCGCCGCCCTGCGTCTCGAGCACCAGGAGCCCGTCGCGCTCGAGATCGGGCCTCCGCCGGCCGCGGATCAGATTGGCCGAGCCGACGAAATCGGCGACGAACGTGTTGCGCGGCCGGTCGTAGATCTCGCCGGGCGTGCCGACCTGCTCGATGACGCCGTCGCGCATCACGATGATGCGGTCCGAGATCGCGAGCGCCTCTTCCAGATCGTGCGTCACGTACACGGAGGTGATGTCGAGGCGGCGCTGGAGCTCCTTGAGCTCCACGCGCATCTCGGCGCGAAGCTTCGCGTCCAGGTTCGACAGCGGCTCGTCGAACAGGAGCACCGAGGGCGAGAACACGAAGGCACGGGCGAGCGCGACGCGCTGCTGCTGGCCGCCGGAGAGCTTCGAGGCGCTGCGCGCGCCGAGCTCGCCGAGCTGAACCAGCTCGAGCGCCTCGCGTACCTTGGTCGCCACCTCGGCCTCCGGCCGCTTGCGCACGCGCAGCCCGTAGGCCACGTTGTCGAACACGCTCATGTGCGGCCAGATCGCGTAGGACTGAAACACCATCGAGAGCCCGCGGCGCTCGGCCGGTACGTTCACGCCGGACGACGACGAGAACACCGGCGCGCCGCCGATCGTGATCTCGCCCGACGCGGGCTTCTCGAGACCGGCGATCGCGCGCAACGTCGTCGTCTTGCCGCAGCCGGAGGGGCCGAGGAGCGTCAGGTGCTCGCCCGCGCCGACCGTGAACGTGACGCCGCGCACCGCGACGACGCCGCCGTAGCGGACGACCAGGTCGCGCACCTCGATCGACGCGCGAGCCATCGTCATTCGCCTCCCTGCTGGACCGCGCGGCGGGCCACCGCGAACAGGAGCACCAGGGCCGCCACCACTGCCAGCGTTTGCAAGGCCGCCATCGCCGCGGTGAGCTCCGTGCTGGCCGAGAACCAGGACTCGACAATGGCCGGCGTGATGACCTTGGCCTTGGGGCCCATCAGCAAGATCGATGCGCCGAGCTCGCGCACGCTGGCGATGAAGAGCAGCAGCCACGCCGCGATCAGCCCGGGCTTCAGGAGCGGCATCGTGACCGTACGCAGCCGATAGCCCCACGGGGCGCCGCACATCTGCGCCGATTCCTCGAGCGAGCGATCGATCTGCAGGATCACTCCTGAGATGGTCCGCAGCCCCAGCGGCAGGAACACCGTGAGATACGCGATCAGCAAGAGCCACAAGGTGCCGTAGATGGGAATCGGGAAGATCAGCCACGCCCAGAGCATCCCGAAGGCGAAAACGAGGCGGGGCACCGCCTGGGGAAACATCAGCAGATACTCGATGACGCCGGCGCCGGGCAGCCGTGAGCGATAGATGAGCCATGAGAGAAAGCCCATCAGCACGACGCCGATGCTCGCGGTGGCGAGGCCGAGGATCAGGCTGTTGCCGAGCGCCGAGCCCACGGCGTCGAGAGAGAGCGCGGTCTTGTAGTTGGCCAGCGTGAAATTGGAGGCGCGCGGGATCGCGCTGGTGAGGTGCTGGAACGACGCATACGTGATCGTCAGCACCGGCAGGATCACGGCGACGGCGAGATACGCGATGCACACCGCGAGGAACGGCCAGCGCAGCCCGCCGACGTCCATGACTCTGGGCCGAAAGGCCTTGCCGGTGATGGTCGCGTAAGTCCCGCGGCTCACGATGCGACGGTAGATCCACACCATCGCGAACATGACCACGAAGAGCGAAACCCCCATGGCCGCCGCCGTCGGGAAGCGCGGTGGATACTGCGACACGAGCTGGTACATGGCGGTCGTCACCACGTAGAAGCGATTAGGCAGGCCCAGGACCAGCGCGGCGGAGAACGAGCCCAGCATCTCGGCGAAGACGAACACGGCGGCGCCGAGCACGCCCGGCAGCACGAGCGGCAAGGTGATGCGGAGCATCGTGCGCAGCCGCCCGGCGCCGAGGACCTGCGAAGCTTCTTCCATCGCCGGGTCCATCGACTTCATCACCGCGCCGATCATCACGAAGGCCACGGAGCCCTCGAAGAGGGCCATCACCCAGGCGATGCCTCCGGGCGTGTTGATGTCGACCACGTGGCCCTCGCCCCCCAGCGCCCGCCAGAGCTGATTGACGAACCCGCTGCTCGGCGAGGCGATGAGCGCCCAGGCCAGAGCTCCCATGAGCGGCGTCACGTAGTAGGGCAGCGCCATCAGCTGCTCGAACGCCGCGCGGCTGGGCACGTTGGTACGCGAGAGGATCCAGCCCATCGTGAAGCCCACGATGACCGCGAGCACCGTGGCCAGCGCCGCGACGAGCAACGTGTTGCCGAAGATGTGCGCGTAGCGCACCAGGCCCGTGAAGTTGTCGAGCCCGTACGCCTCGGGCGGCCGGGCCTGCGGATCGCCGACGCTCAGTGAGGCCTGCACGAGGTAGGCGATTGGATAGAGGACGAGCACGGCGGCGATGCCGCCGACGAGGATGCTGACGAGGCGCGGGGAGAGAGAGAAACGGGGGGCCCCGAGCGCCCCCCCTCGGTCAGAGGTGTGGCTCACAAGCCCATGATCGAGTTCCATTCCTTCACGAAGATGGGATGGCTCGCCACGTAGTCGTTCATGTCCGTCGGGAAGACCAGCTTGAAGTCGGCGAGCTTTTTGCCCGTGGGCATCGGGCCGGCGTCGGGCCGCAGGGAGCCGTAGAGGAGGATCTTCTGATTCTGGTAGACGGCCTGGCCGCGCTTGGAGAGCGCCCAGTCCACGAAGAGCTTCGCCGCTTCGGGATGCGGCGCCTTGTTGACGACGCCGACGTAGATCGCGATGGCCGGCATGCCTTCGGGCGGCGCCACGAACTCGATCTCGGCGCCCTTCTCCTGGTAGAGCGTGTAGCCGGCGTACTCGGCGAGCGCGCAGACGCGGTCCTCGCCCTTGGCCAGGCGGTCGAAGAGCTGTGCCCGGGCGTCGAAGCCCTTCGGCCGCTGCTTGGCGAACTCCTGCCAGAAGTCGTTGCCGAACATCTTGCGCAGGATGTACCACTGGGCGTGCTGCATACCGGAGGTCGCGAGCTTGACGCTGATCCCGTCCTTGAAGGCCGGGTTGAGGATGTCCTTCCACGTCTTCGGCGCCTGCTCGGGCTTCACTTTGCCGCGGTTGTAGGCGATCCCGGAGAACCCGACGCCCGGGACGCCGAAGTACCCGGCCGGGGTCGACTGATACTCGGGCTTGTACGCGGCGTACTCCGGCGACATGTACTGCTCCCAGCCGCCCTTCTTCTGGAAGTCGATCGCCGGTGAGATGTCCGAGAGCTGGAGCACGTCGACGCCGAAGCGCCCCGCCGACCGCTCGGCGGTGATCTTCGCGTAGAGTGCGCCGGTCTGCAGCCGCACGTAGCTGGTCTTGATCTTCGGAAAGTCCTTGCGGAACGCCTCGAGCAAGATGGCGATGCCCTGCTCGCTGTCGTGGCCGTAGTAGACGACCTCGCCCTCTTGCTCGGCCTTGGCGACGTCGGCCGAGGTCTGGAAATCGTGCACCTTGCTCACGTTCTTCGCGGCGCTCTGGGCGGCCGCGAACGGTGCGTCGGCCAGCAGGGGTACGGCGGCGACCAGCGCTCCGGTCTTCAGGAAGCCTCGGCGGGTGACGCCGGACTTGTCGACATCGGACATGCGAGATCTCCTCTTCGTCGAGTTTGTGGGGCGCGTCTCGTTGCGCCGTCCGTAGCATAAGCCAGGGACTGCCCGGGAGCCACCATCCGGGCGCGGCGCGTCTGCTATGCTGTCTCCGTCACCGGGCGACGGTTGTCCACACATAGAGGAGAGCACGGCATGTCGAACAAAGGGTTCTCCCACCTCGGTCTCTCGACCCTCGATCTGGACAAGACCCGCGACTTCTACGAAAACATCCTCGGCTTCAAGGCGGTGCGCTGCGACACGATCAAGGTCCAGGAGGGCGGCCAGATCCGCCACATCTTCTTCGACACCGGCCGCGATCAGCTGATCGCGTTCATGGAAGCGCGCGGGGTTCCGGGCGTGCCGGCGCACTACGACGCCGGGATCACGCGCGGGCTCGGCGTGCCGAGCGCGTTCTATCACTTCGCGTTCGAGGCGGGCTCGGAAGCCGGGCTCGAGGACAAGCGCCGCGAGCTCGTCGCCAAGGGCGTCGAGGTGACGGACGTCGTCGACCACGACTGGGCGAAGTCGATCTACTTCAAGGACCCCAACGGCCTGCAGCTCGAGTTCTGCTGCTTCACGCGCAACCTGAACGCGAACGACTCGCGGATGCAGGACCGCTTCGAGATGTCGGTGCGCCGCCTGGGTCTGGAAGATCCGGAGGCGCTGAAGTCGTCGAAGGCCGCGGAAGTCGAGCCCGAGCTCGATCTCCTGGTGAAGACGCCCGGCGCCTAGTCTTCGAAGGGAGCGGGCGCTTCGCGTCGACCTGCGCGAAGCGCCCGCTCGGCGAATCACACCGGCCAATCCCCAAGGGCATTGTGATTCGCGGCGCGGTTGTGCCACAATTCGACCCCCGCTGGAGCCGGACGTAACCGGGATTCGCTGCGGACCGTCTGGCGAAAGGAGACGGCCATCGGGTCGAAGGCCTGGCTCGCCCTCGGTCTCGTCGTGCTCTCGCCGATCGTCCTCACGACGACACAAGCGCTCGCGTCGACCACCAGCCCGGTCCTGCACCCGCTGCCGTTCAGCTTCGAGCCGAACCTCGGTCAAACCGACCCTCGCGTAAAGTTCCTCGCCCGCAGCCGCGGCATGACCCTGTTCGTGACTGCGACGGAAACGGTGTTCGCCACGCCGCGGTCCGTGGTCCGGATGCGGCTGGTCGGCGCGAGCCCGGCTGAAGTCTCCGGCGTCGATCCGTTGCCCGGCCGGAGTCATTTCCTCATCGGCCGCGATCCTACCCGCTGGCGGACGGACGCGCCGACATTCGCTCGGGTGCGATCTCGCGGCGTCTACCGCGGGATCGACCTCGTGCACTACGGCACCGAGGACCGACAGCTCGAGTACGATTTCGTGGTTGCGCCTGGCGCCGATCCCCGCGTGATCAAGCTGGCGTTCGACGGTGTCGATCGACTCCAGCTCGTCGACGGCGTGCTGGTGCTGCACGTGGGCGAGACGCAGCTGCGGCTCGACAAACCGCACGTCTATCAGACCTCGGCGGGTGGGCGGCGGGTCGTCGCGGGGTCCTGGATGCTCCAGGACGGGGCGACGGTTGGATTTCACCTGGGACCGTACGATCCGCGGCAAGAGCTGGTGATCGATCCGACCGTGTCGCTGGCGACCTACGTTGGGGGCGGCGGCGTCGATCAGGCGTTCGCGATCGCGCTCGCCGCAGACGGCAGTGTGTTTCTCACCGGGAACACAGTCTCCGCTGACTTCCCGACGACGGTCGGAAGCGTTCAGCCGGCCTCCGGCGGCGGGGTCGACGCCTTCGTCGTCAAGCTCAACCCCACGTTCACCGCGCGCGTCTATTCGACGTTTCTCGGCGGCGCTGGTAACGACGCCGGGCGCGGTATCGCGGTGGACGCTGCAGGCAACGCCTACGTCACGGGCTTCACCACCTCGGGAAACTTCCCGACGACCACAGGGGCGTTCCAGGAGGACCCACCCGCCGGCGAGCCGGCCGGAACGGCCAACGCCTTCGTGGTGAAGCTGAATCCACTGGGATCGGCGCTCGTCTACGGAACCTACCTCGGGGGCACGGGCTCGGACATCGGCCTCGCCATCGCGATCGATGGGAGCGGAGGCGCCTACGTGACCGGCGGGACGTTCTCCGCGGACTTTCCGATCACGCTCGGCGCGGCTCAGCTCAACCTGGGCGGCGGCCGCGATGCCTTCGTGACGAGGCTCAGCCCCAGCGGTGCTGGCCTCGTATATTCCACGTTTCTCGGCGGCGCCGGCACCGACGTGGGCAACGCGATCACAGTCGACACCGCGGGCACGGCGTATGTCACCGGTTCCACGACCTGCGCGGCCGCGCCCTGTTCCACCCTGACCGACTTTCCCACGACGCCGGGCGTGATCCAGGCTGTGCGGCCGCCCGGCGAGCCGGCCGGCGTAACCGACGCCTTCGTCACCAAGCTCGGTGCCCTCGGAGACCCGATCTACTCGACGTACCTCGGCGGCATCGCCGCCGACGAGGGGCTCGGGATCGTCGTCGACGACCTCGGCGATGCCATCGTCACCGGCGGCACGTCGTCCGCGAATTTTCCGTTCTCCGCGGGGTTCCCGCTGTTCACCGGCGCGCTCCAAGGGTTCCTGACCAAGCTGAACCCGGCCGCCACGGCGGTGCTGTTCTCTCGTCCGGTACCGACCGGCGCGACCGTGACCGGCCAGACACGCGATGTACTGCCGTCGGCGCCGAGCCTCGCGTTGGGCCTTGCGCGCAACACCGTCGGGAACCTATACATCGTCGGATCCGAGGTTCTCGCGGGCGGGCCGCAGACCGACGCGTTCGTCATCCAGTTCGGTCCGTCCGGGACGTCACCGAGCGCTCAGATCTTCGTCGGTGGCACGGGCGACGATTTCGGGCTCGCCATCGCGGTCGACCCCGGCGGGAGCGATGCGTTCGTGGCCGGTCAGACGACGTCGACGAGCGGCATCGCTACGGCCGGCGTGGTCCAGCCCGCGCTCGGCGGCGGTGTCGACGGATTCGCGGCCAAGCTGAGCGGCTTCAACGAGCCGCCCCAGGGCGACGGCGGCGGCGGCGGGGGAGGCGCTTTCGGGTGCCTGATCGCCACCGCCGCATTCGGTTCACCGGTGGCGCACGAGGTCGCAGTGCTCCGGGTCTTTCGCGACCGCGTGCTCGCGCCGAATCGCGTCGGCCGCGCGCTCGTGGCCGCGTACTATCGGTTGAGCCCGCCGCTGGCGCGCGTGATCGCGCAGCACGAGGCGCTCAAGACGGCGACCCGCGCGATGCTGCGCCCGGCGATCATCGGCGCCGGATTCGCGCTCGCGCGTCCCGGCACGGCACTCGTGGTGTTCGCGATGGGATGGAGCGCGCTCGTGGCCCTGATCGTGGCGCTGGCCCTCGCGCGCCGCGGTGCCGCAACGCGACGAGCAGCAGTCGTCACCGCGTTCATCCTCGCGCTCGGTCTCGCCTCCGCTGTCGCATGGCTCGACTCCGGTGGACGGGACGAGTGGTCGCCGCGGCGGCTCGCGGACCGCGGCTTGCCCGCGATTGTCCAGCGGGTCACGCCGGCTGCCGGCCTTCAGCCGGGCGTCGAGCACTACGAGGTCGACCTCAATCGGTACGCCGACTGGCCGCCAAGGTTGCGCGTGCGGCCGACCTTGCATTCGGGAGATCTCGGCTACGAGATCGAGTCGGATCTGGCCGACGGCGTGCTGACCGCCGCGGGCTTCACCGTGATCGAGCCAAAGGCGGCGGCGGTCTTCGGGATCGCTGCGGGCGATCGGATCCTGTCGATCAACGGCTACCCGCCGGCCGGCGGCGGGATGGTGAGCTTTCTGCTGATGCAGCGCGACCCGGATCGCACAACGCTCGACGTTCGACTGGAGCGTCGCGGAACGCAGATGGGGCTCTCGATCGTCGTCCGCTAGATCGAGCCGCCCGCCGGCGGCCTATCAGCCGCCGACGGGAGCCCGCCAGATCGCGATGCGGTGAGGCGAGAGCTACGCTTTCAGGCTCTCGTACACCGCCCGCTCGTACTGCCCGTAGAGCTTCAGCGCCTTGGTGTCGGCGAACGGGAGGATCTGCGTCATGATCAGCCCGGTCACCTTCTTCGCTGGGTCGATCCAGTAGTACGTGTTGAAGATCCCGCCCCAGCTCACGGTGCCGGCGCTGCGGCCGTTCGGCCCGGGCTCCATGTTCAGCATGTAGCCGAGCCCCCACCGGATCGGCGCGCCGGGGAACAGATCGACGTCGTTCGAGCGCGCCGGGTTGGTCGTCTTCATGATGCCGGCCGCGATGTTGCCGGTGTGGTTCTTGTTCATCAGCGCGACCGTCTCCGGCTTCAGGATGCGCGCGCCATTGTGACTGCCGCCGTGCAGCATCGCCTGGAGGAAGCTCAGATAGTCGCGGCCGGTCGAGTAGAGCGGCCCGCCGCCTGACCAGAACTCCGGCGTGAACGGCGTCTCCAGAGGCTGAGCGGTCAGCACGCCGTCGGGCCCGCGCTGGTGCACGCGCGCCTGACGCGCCCGCTGCTCGTCCGAGGTGACGTAGCCGCTGTCCTTCATGCCGAGCGGCGCGAAGATCTTGTCGTGGAAGTAGGCGTCGAGCGTCTGGCCGCTGACCGCTTCAACGAGGCGGCCGGCCCAGTCGATGCTGATGCTGTACTCCCACTTGTCGCCCGGATCGAACACGAGCGGCATCCGGAGCGCGGCCACTTTGCCGGTCGCGGTCGAGGGCATCCCGGATGCCTTCACGTACTTCACCATGCTCGCGTCCCACTGCTCGTAGCAGAATCCGGACGTGTGCGTCAGCAGATGACGCAAGGTGACCGGCCGCTTCGCCGGGCGAAGCTTCGGCGCGCCCGACGCGTCGAAGCCCTCGAGCACCTGCGGCGAGCCCAGCGCGGGATCGATGTTCGGCACCGGCTCCTCGAGCTTGAGCTTGCCCTGCTCGACCATCTGCATCGCCGCCACCGACGTGATCGCCTTGGTCATCGAGGCGATGCGGAAGACGGAGTCGAGCGTCATGTCCGGGCCTTTGCCGAGCTCGCGCACGCCGAAGGCGTTCTCGTAGAAAAGGCCCTTGTCGGTTGCCACCATCGCGACGACGCCGGGCACGTCCTTGGCGTCGACCGCGGCCTTCAGCGCCGCGTCGATCTTGGCGCGCGACGCGGGCGCCGTCTGGGCGTAGGCCCGACGCGGCGCGACGTGGCCGATGGCGGTGGTGGCGGTGATGGCGGCAGCGCCTTTGAGCAGGTCGCGACGGCTGGGCGATACAGGGGTCATCAGCGGGTCCTCCCGGTTCGAGCGGGTCACGGCACCGGTCTCACAACACGGAGCGCACGAGACCACCATCGACGAGGATCGTGGTCCCGGTGATGTAGCTGGACTTGCCCGAGGCGAGAAACGCCACGAGATAGGCCAGCTCCTTCGGCTCGCCGATACGGCCGACGGCCGTTTCCGCCGCGCGCTGGGCCAGCGCCTCGTCGACCGAGATGCCGAGCTCCTTGGCGCGGTTGGTCACGTTGGAGAGCATCCGCTCGCTCAGGATCGAGCCGGGGCACACGTTGTTCACGAGAATCCCGTCGCGCCCGACTTCATCGGCCAGGCTCTTCGCGAACGCCACCACGCCCATGCGCGTGGCGCCGGAGAGTGCCAGATTCGGGATCGGCTGATAGACGGTGCTGGCCAGGATGTTGATGATGCGCCCGGCCTTCTGGCGCTTGAGATGCGGCAGCGCCTCGCGGGACATCCGCGGGAAGAACAGGAGCGAGCGCTGCACGGCCGTCGCCCACTGCTCCTCGGTGGCGTTGTGAGCGCGCGCCATAGGAGGGCCGCCGGAGTTGTTGACCATGATGTCCAGGCGGCCGAATCGCTCGACGGTCTTGGCGACCAGGTCGCGAATGGTCTCCTCACGGTCCAGGTCGCCCGCGTAGACGAGCAGGTCGCGCCCGGTCGTGCCCTGAATCTCCTTCGCTGCCTTGTCCAGATCGGGCTTGGAGCGGCTGCACAGGGCGATCTTCACGCCTTCCTGCGCCAGCACCTCCGCGCACGCCCGTCCGAGCCCTTTCGACGCGCCACCGACGATCGCCACTTTGTCTTTCAGTTCGAGATCCATGGCGGAGTTATCGGCGCAAACGCGCGGGTTGTCAAATCCAGCCTGTCGGGGAGCTAGCGGGTGGATGTGGGGCGCCGAGCGCTGTAGTCCTCGGGTCTGCCGATCGTTCGCGTTCCGTCGTCCCACTCGATGGTCAGGATGCGATCGTCGCGCAGCATCACGACCTCGGTAACCCGCCCCTGCACGATCGGAGTGTCGTTCACGAGCTTCTCGAACCGATCGCCGACCCGAAATCCGAAGTCGCCGCTCGCCTCGACCTTGTTGCCGAGCCAGGACGTGAACCAGACCTCGAGAGCCCAGAAGAGTAGCTGGCCGAGCATCGTGGTTCAAAAGACCTGGAGCCGCGGTTCTCCGACGCCCCGAGACATCACGAGAACCCGAAAATCACTCGATGTTCTTCGCCGGCGGGTAGTCGCGCGAGTAGACCGGGGCGGCCAGGAACGCGGCCGGGTCGTACTTCCAGAACTGGCTCACGTCGCGATAGGTGTCGATCACGACGTTCATGAGCCGGCCGTCGCGGCGCTCGACCTTGCGGATGTAGACGTTGACGATCGGATTGCCGTAGGCGTCGAGCCGGATCGGCCCCTGCGGGGTGTCGGCGAGCTGCACGGCCTTGAGCGCCTTGATGAAGGCCGCCTTGTCCTCGACCTTGCCGTTGACGCCCTTCAGGCCGGCCTCGATGAACAGCACGCCGAGATAGCCGCCGATCGTGCAGTAGCCCGGATCGTCCTTGTACTCGGCGCGCATCGCCTGGACCCATTTTCGGTTGGTCGGCGTGTCGATGGCCGCGCTGTAGGTGCCCGCGGTGATCACGCCGAGCGCCTCGTCGCCCATCGTCTTCAGGCTCGATTCCTCGGTGGTCGTCACCATGCCGAGGACCGGAAGCTTCAGCCCGAACTCGGAGTACTGCTTGAGGAAGCGCTGGCCGTTGGTGGGCCCGAAGCCGGCGTAGATCGCGTCGACGTTGGCCTTGAGCTGTGCGATGTACGGCCCGTAGTCGGGCGTGACGATCGGCGGCCAGAGCTTCTGCACGATCTTGCCGCCGTTTTCCTCGAACGTGCGCTGAAAGCCCGCCGTGTGCTCGTGGCCGTAGGCGAAGTCGTCGGAGATCGTGGCGATGCGCTTGTAGCCGAGCTTCTTGGCGGCGTACTCGCCGAGCGGGTGCGTAACCTGCGAGCCGCTCATCGTCGCGCGCACGAACCACGGGTTGGTCTTGCGCTGGGTGATGTCGTCCGCGGCGGCCGGCGAGATCACCATCGGCGTCTCGGTCTGCCGGACGTAATCGCTGATCGCGTAGGCCTCGAAGGCGGCGACCGGTCCGGTCAGCACGTGAACCTTGTTCCGCTCGACCAGCTCGAGGGTCTTGGCGCGCGTCTGCGCCGGCTGGCCAGCCGAATCGCCGAAAAACACCTCGACCTTGCGGCCGGCGAGCGAGCCGCCGCGCTCCTTGAGCGCGAACTGAAGGCCTTCTTCCATCTGGCGGCCGCACGAGGCGATCGGGCCGGAGCGGATCGTTAGCACGCCGATCCGTACCGGCTCCTGCGCCTCGACCGGTGCGGCGGCGAGGACGCAGAGGGACAGGAACATGAGGACGCGGCGTGCCATGGGAGAGGCTCCTTTCGCGGCGCGATTGTGGGGAGGCCGCCGAGCAATGTCAACGGATCTTCGGCCGGGCAGCCGATTTTGTGCGATTCTTCCCGGCGAAAGGAGCTCACTATGCCGCGAGTCAATCCGATCACGAGCAAGTCCGACGTCCCCGCGGAGCACCACGCCGTCGTCGATTCGGTCGTCAAGGTCTTCGGCGGTGTGCGAGGGCCGTTCAGCATGCTCCTGCACAGCCCCAAGATGGCCGAGAAGATCCTGGGCCTCGTCACGTTCTTCCGCGACGAGACGGTCACCGAGCCGTCGCTGCGCTCGGTCGCCATCCTGGCGGCGGTGCGCGAGCGCGAGGCGGCGTACGTCTGGGCGGCACAGGTCGGGGCGGCGCGCCGCAACGGCGTCAGCGAGGAGATCATCGATCTCCTGCGGGCCAAGGCCGATCCCGGCAAGCTGCCGCCGGAGGAGCGCGAGATCGTGACCTATGTGCGCCAGCTCATGCGCACCAACCGGATCGACCAGGCGGCGTTCGACGCGCTCCGCAAGCGGCACAGCGTGCAGTGGCTGGTGGAGCTCACGACGGCCATCAATTACTTCGCTCTGCTCTCTGGCGTCGTGAACGCTTTCGAGGTCGCGGCGCCCGCGGACGGCGACAAGCTTCCCGTCTAGTCATGAGGATCTACGGTTGGCGGCGGGCGGATGACGCCGGGCACGGCCCTGCGGGCGGGACGAGGGGGTCCCACTCACGCCACTCCGGCAGGGCCGTACCCGGCGTCATCCGCCCGTCTCCAGTCGCAGGCGCTCACACATAGACGCGAGCATGTCTCGTTCGCATTCGCGAGCATAGAAAAGGGAGAAGGTATGGAGTTTGGGGCGGCGATCTTTTTTACGGATTATTCGGTCGGGCCGGTGGAGCTTGGGCGGGCGCTCGAGGAGCGGGGGTTCGAGTCGTTGTGGGCGCCCGAGCATTCGCACATTCCGCTATCGCGGCGATCGCCGTTTCCGCAGGGTGGTGATCTGCCGAAGAAGTACTACGACGTGATGGACCCGTTCGTGACGCTGGCGGTGGCCGCCGCGGCGACGACGCGGCTGCGCGTGGGCACCGGCGTGTGCCTGATCGTTCAGCGCGATCCCATCCAGACCGCGAAGGCGGTCGCGAGCCTCGATCAGGTCTCGGCCGGGCGCTTTCTCTTCGGCATTGGCGCTGGGTGGAATGCGGAAGAGATGCAGGATCACGGGACCGACTTCAAGTCGCGCTTCAAGGTGATGCGCGAGCGGGTCGAGGCGATGCGCGCGATCTGGACCAAGTCGAAGCCCGAGTACGCGGGCGAGTTCGTGAAGTTCCCGCCGATGATGACGTGGCCCAAGCCCGCGCAGAAGCCGCATCCGCCGGTGATCGTCGGCGGCGCGTTCCCGTACGGTGCCCGGCGCGCGATCGCGTACGGTGACGGCTGGATGCCGCACGCCCGCCGACCCGAGTACGGCGACGTGATCAAGCTCCTGCCCGACTTCAAGAAGCTCGTGACCGAGTCCGGCCGCGACCCGGCGAGCCTGCCGATCACGGTGTTCGGTGTTCCGGAAGATCGCGACCTGATCAAGCGCTACGGCGACGCGGGCGTGGCTCGACTGGTGTTCAACCTGAATCCTGCCAAGGCCGACGAGGTGCTGCCCGCGCTCGATCGCTGCGCCGCGCTCATGCGCTAGACGCGATGCCCGAGCGGATGAGCATTCTCTCGCCGACGGGCCATCTCGGCTTCACGCCTATCGAGGGAGGCAGCTTCGAGATCGGCCTCACGCAACCGCTGGACGCGATCGCCGCCGACTCGGGCAGCTGCGACATCGGCCCTCAGCCGCTCGGCGCCGACGAGCACTGCAGCCCCGAGGAGTGGCAGCGCCACGACCTCGAGCTCATGCTGCTGGCCGCGCGGCGGCTCGGCGTGCCGATGATCGTGGGCTCGGCGTCCGACACCGGGACCGATCGCGGCGTGCACCAGTACGCCGAGATCATCCGCGAGCTGGCGCGCCGGCACCGGCTCGCGCCGTTCACCTTGGCGTCGATCTGTTCCGAGGTGAGCCGCGACGAGGTGGCGCGCCGGATCGAGTCCGGCGTTCGCGTCGAAGGCCTCGACGGCCGGCCCGACCTCACGCGCGAGGTGCTGGCGCGCACGGACCGGCTGGTGGCGGTAATGGGCGTCGAGCCGATCATCCAGGCGCTGGATCAGGGCGCCGACGTGATCATCGCGGGGCGCTCGGGCGATTCATGCCTGTTCGCGGCGCCCGCCATCCGCGCCGGCTTCCCCGAGGCCGCGGCGTACTACCTGGGCAAGGTGCTCGAGTGCGCGTCGTTCGCCGCTGAGCCCTTCATGGGCAAGGAGAGCATCATCGGCACCGTGACCGCGAACGCGGTATCCGTGACCGCGATGCATCCCGGCCAGCGCTGCACGGTGGCCTCGGTCGCGAGCCACGCGATGTACGAGCGCGCGAGCCCCTTCTTCGAGCACGTCGCCGGCGGCGTGCTCCACATGACGCACTGCCGCTACGAGCAAGCCGACGAGCGCACCACCACGGTCACCGGGTTCGAGTTCCGCCGCGATCCCGTCTATCGCATCAAGCTCGAGGGTGCGGGGAAGGTCGGCGAGCGCGCCGTGTCGATCGCGGGGATCCGCGACCCGTACACGATCCGGCATATCGACAAGGTCATCGGCTGGGCGCGCTCGAAGGTGGAGGAGCGGTGGGGGCAGCCGGGCGCGCGATACCAGCTCTACTACCACGTCTACGGCCGCGACGGCGTCATGGGCGCGTCCGAGCCTCGGCGCGACACGCCGGCCCACGAGCTCTGCCTGGTGGTCGAGGCGGTCGCCGCGCGCTGGGAGGACGCCGAGGTCATCTGTGCCCTCGGTACGCGCAACCTGTTCTACGCGCGGCTGCCGGAGGTTCGGGGCACCGCCGGAACCGCCGCGCTGATGATGGACGAAGTCCTGCGCGGCAAGCCGGGCTACGAGTGGACCGTGAACCACGTGCTGCCGCTGAGCGATCCGCTCGAGCTCATCAGCGTGAAGCTCGAGACCGTCGGCCGATGACCACGACGCCGCTGGTCGAGCTGGCGAAGACGATCCGGAGCAAAAACGCGGGCGTCGATCAGATCACGTTCGACATCGTCTTCAGGGATCGCGAGACGTACGAGCACGTCAAGCGGAGCCGCGCGCTGAGCCCCGAGGCGGTGACCCGCCTGTACGGCATCGCGCTCGAGCGGATCACCGCGTTCGTCGAGTTCGATCCCGCCCTCGCGATCAAGTTCACGATCCGGCGGGAACGGCCGAGCGGCAGCCCCGGCGAGCGCGACGTCTTCGGCGCCCAGCAGTACGCACCCCTGTTCGACCTGCCGATCCCCGAGTAGCCGGGCCGCTGAAACGGCCCTCGGCAGCGGCCTAGGGCGCAGCGACCGGGCGGGGCAGGTGTTGACCGGGTG
>Ga0111539_10000321_pt1 | contig 58593 bp, 44 predicted proteins | sample RhiMethybrSRZTD1_FD_79667 | JGI IMG/M metagenome (GOLD analysis project Ga0111539, IMG submission 79667) | Populus rhizosphere microbial communities from Tennessee, USA - Rhizosphere MetaG P. TD hybrid SRZTD1 (version 2) (version 2) | ecosystem: Host-associated > Plants > Roots > Rhizosphere >...
GGCAACTGGCAACTGGCAACTGGCAACCGCTAACCCAAATCCAGACGCGTGGTGCCCGGCGCCGGAACATCGAAGGCCGTCGAGAGATCGAGGGCCGTGTTCCGGCCGGCGAGGAGATGTGGCAGCACCGCAACCAGTGCGAGGACCATCCACAGCACCGCGGCGGATTGGGTGTCGGCCAGGGCGAATCGCTCGATTCGGGCAAAGGTCAGCGCCGCGATCATGCCGCCGATGAGGACCACCGGACCGACCGTACTCAGGTCTTCAGACGGCGCATATGTGGCGACGAGCGGCAGTTGAATCGATCCGAACATCAGGACCGTCAACAGCGCGGCACCGAGCACGATGCCGGTGAGGGCGTGCATCATCGCAAACCGCCAGCCCATCAAGTAGGCGCATGGCGGCAACAGCATCAGCACCACGGGCAGGACGATGGCGATCAGGGCGGCGCGGCGGACGCCAGCGACGAAGCGCGTGCCATCCGCGATCCAGGCGATCCGGAACAGACGGTTGGCGGTCACGTCGGCCGGCAGGCGAGTCACGTGGACGAAGCCGAAGAGCATTACCGCGAGTGAGATCGTCTGCGTCGCGAAGACATAGACGGGAATCCCCCACAGATCCGCCGCCGGCGAGCGGCTGCCGGCGCCCAGCAGCACGGTCGACAACGCCAGCGACACCGCCGTGCAGCCGGCCATCACCACCCGGTGCGGCCCACTGCGGAACAGGCAATGCACCGTGAAGAAAAACCCCGCACGCATCGCCGGGTTCCTGAGCGTCGTCAACATCATCGCCCGCGTGAGCAGGCGAGGCCCGTGATAGCGAACGGCGCGATGCCCGACCAGCGGCAGCGGCAGCGAGCGGCAATTCCAGAAATACGCCGCAACCGCCACGCCGAGCGCGATCGTCAGCGCCGCCACGGCGCGCCAGGCGAGTGGTCGCAGCCAGGCCGCGGCCTCGCGATACCGCGCCGCTGCCCGATCCTCCTGAGCCGCAAACGCAGGTGGCAGCACGCCCCGCGGCAGGTCGGCGACCAGTGGTCCTGCGAGAGCCTCCTGCAGGCCGACGAACCAGACCGAGGGGAGCAGCCGCGCCACGTTCGAGTCGGTCCGGGCCCGACTCAGAATGGCTGGAAGCAGCAGAAAGCTGGTCACCAGGATCACGATGAGTACCGCCTGGAGACTGGTGGACACCCGTGTGAAGCGCCAGCCCAGGGTTGCGCGCAGGATTTCCCGCACCGCGAGAACGGACCCGAAGCCGAACAGGCCGGCACCGAGCGTGACGAGCAAATGGACGACGATCAACGCCAGCGCCGGGCCCATGCCGATCGGCAGCTTGGCGACCATCAACGTGGGATGGAACAGGCTCGAGAGGCCACTGGCCACCAGCGAGAAGCTGCCGGCGAGAATGGCGATGGCGCGCAGCTTGGCGCGGGCCAGCACCGCGCGCTCGATCGGCAGCGGCCCGAGAATCGCGGTGTCCCGGGGATCGAGCGATAGCGCCTCCCAGGTTGCGACCGCCACGAACGCCAGCACGATCATCGCGAGCGTGACGAAGACGAGGCGGTCTCCGACTGCCAGAACAGCCGTCCGGCCCGGTGATTGAAACGGCATGAACAGGAACTTCAGGGAGCTGAACACGCTGAGAAAGAGGCCCAGCGTCAGCAGGCCGCCGCAGACCAGGGCGATGCCCTGATGGTGGTCGGCGTCAGGGGAGAGCAGGTCATTCTCCAGGAACCGCTCGAGAAAGTGCTGCGTGAGCAGACGTTCTCGCACGGTGGCGCCCCACAACATGGACGTCGCCTGGTCAGGACGCGCTGGTGAGGTCCAGCCGCGCCATCTCCGACGGATAGACGTCGGGAACTTCGACTGCCTCGCCGCGCCCGCGCCGGCGTCGCTGATACCGGAACGCCGCGAACAGCAGGGCGAGACCGAGCCAGAAGACCAGCGCCGACCGCGGGTCGCCAAGGGCGGATTGTTCGAGGCCGCTGAAGATCGAGACTCCAAGCAGCGATGCGATACCAATCACGGGCCCCTTCGTGTTCAGGTCCGGCGCCCGCACGTAGCTGTTCGCAAACGGGAGGATGCGTGGGTTTGCCGCGAACGCCTCCACGACGACGATCCCGAACAGCAGCCCCGTCACCATGTGGCCCGCTGCCATCGGCATTCCGAACAACAACGCCTGCGCCGGGAACAGCGCGAGCAACGCCGGGATCACCACGATCAGCAGGGCGGCGCGGCTGACCCCGTCAATGTATCGCTCCTTCTGGCCGAGCCACGCGAGATGGAACAGCCGGTTGGCGCGGATGTCGGCAGGCAGTCGGAGCACGTGCCCGAAGCCGGCCAGCAGGATCGCGAGCACGAGCGCCTGCGTGTTGAATCCCGACAATCGCGGTGCCCGCGGGTCGAAGCGGTCGCCCATCGCGTCCTGGAACGTCGCCACGGCGAGCGCCAGCGCGACCGCCGTGCATCCGGCCATGACCAGCCGGTGCGGGGCGCTTCGGACGAGACAGTGGAGCGTGAAGAAGAAGCCGGCTCGTGAGGCCGGCGTTCGCGCGAGCGTGCCCGCAACCAGGCGCGCCGGCAGCCCGGATCCCGCGTAGTGATCGGCACGCGAGGCCACCGGCGGGAATGGCAGACGGCGGCTGTTCCACGAATACACCGACAACGCCAGAATCATCATGGCCGGGAATGCGATCGATGCGCGCACGGCGAGGCCGCGAAACGAGGGAATCGCGGCACGGTAGTCCGCAGTCGCCCGCTCCTCCGCGCGCTGTACCGCCGGTGGCAGCTCCTCGCGCAGCAACCCGTCCACGAGTCCGCCGGCGAGTGTCTCGTGCGCCCCGAGGAACCAGAACGGCGGCAGCAGCGTGACCGATGATCCAGGGGTCGCGGCCGACCTCGCCGTATTGAACACGACCGCCGGCATCAACAGGAACGCGGTGACGAGCGCCACGATCAGGACGGCCTGGACGATGCCCGCCAGTCGCGCGAAGTGCCGCCCCGAGACTGCGCGCAATGTCTCGCGCACGGCGACCATGGTGGTGAAGCCGAACAGCCCGGCGGCGACTGCGACCACGAAGTGGATGGGAATCAGCAGCAGGCCGGCAAGCAAGCCAATCGGGAGCTTGGCCACCATCAGCGGCGGATGGAGGACCGTCGGCATGGCCGTCACCGCGAGTGCGAAGCCGGCAGCGAACAGCGCCACCGCGCGAAGCTTGGCCCGGACGATCACCCCGTGCGCCACCGGCAACGGCCCGAGAATCGACGAGTCCCGGGGATCCAGCGACAGCGCGTCCCAGGAGGCGACGGCGACCAGCGCCATCACGATCATCGAGCAGGTCAGGAAGAACATCCGATCGTCTGCCGCCAGCATCGCCGTCCGCCCCGGCGACTGAAGCGGCATGAACATGAACTTCAGCGACAGCGCGACGGTGATGAACAGCGTGCTCGCGAGCAGGATCGAAAAAACCAGCGCCAGGACGTCGTGCCGATCCGAGTCCGGCGACACCAGGTCGTTCTCGAGAAAGCGCTGCAGGAAGTGCCGCGTGAGCAGCTGCTCACGCATGGCCCGCCACCACGTCCGCGATGTCGCGCGCCGTCTGCGCCGGGTTGGTCTCCAGCACCAGCTGCGCGAACACCTGTTCGAGCGACTCGTGCGACATCAGGGTACGCAGCTGATCGACCGTGTCTTCCGCGACGATGCGGCCGCGGTGCAGGACGATGACGCGGGTGCAGAGCTTCTCGACGACTTCGAGCACATGCGAGCTGTAGAGGACGGCCTTGCCGCGGCTGGCGAGCAGATGGACGAGATGCCGGAGCACCAGCGCCGCGGTGACGTCGAGGCCGGAGTCCGGTTCGTCGAAGATCAGGACGTCGGGATCGTGCAGCAGCGCGCCGATGATCAGCACTTTCTGCTTCATCCCTTTCGAGTACGCGCTGATCGACTGCTCGGCGGCATCCGCGAGGCCGAACAGCTCGAGCAGCGCACGCATCCGGTGCTCGAGCACGTCCTCGGGGATCTCCCGGAGCCGGCCGATCAGCTGCAGCTGTTCGCGACCCGACAGGAACGAATAGAGCGCCGGCTCCTCCGGCACGTAGCCGAGCCGCCGCCGGTAGGCGACCGGGTCGTCGGCGATGCTGCGCCCTTCGAACAGCACCGCGCCGCTCGAGGGCTCCATCAGCCCGGTCAGTATCCGGCCGGTCGTGGTCTTTCCCGATCCGTTCGGTCCGAGGTAGCCGACCACTTCCCCCGGGCGCACGATGAAGCTCACGTCGTCGACGACCTTGATGCCGTGGAAACGCTTGACGAGGTGTCGCGCTTCGAGGAGGGGAGTGGTCACGATCGGACTCCGTTCAGTGAGGGCACAATTGCTTCGCCGCGTCGGTCAGGGCATCGAGGCTCATCAGCGGTGGCTTGAGCGGCGGCCAGTACCGCTCGGCACCTTCGGCCTCGACGCGCGTCAGCTCGGTCTCCGAGAGGTTGCTGCGGGTGCGGAGACGCGCCTTGCACTCGGCGACACTGGCGGGGCGCTCGCTGCTGCACGCCGACGACTGCGCGAAGATCTTCATCCGCTCTTCCTGCGTGACCCTGCTCACGGGATCGCTTGGCGGGCCGCTCCCTTGCGTTCGCCTGATCGCGTCGATGCCGGCATAGCCGCGGGTTCCGACGCCGCGGCTCAGGGCGTAGGTCGTGCCGCCCGTCCGAAAGAACAGCGCGCCGCCGTCACACGCGATGGTTCCAGTTCCCGCGTCGAACGGCCACTTATAGCCGAGTTCGTTCCGATCGATCGTGCGCTGCTGCGCGAGCGGTATCCCCTCCACGGGTTCTGCGATCGCCGGGGTCGATTTGTCGCAGCTGGCTAGAACGAGGGCACCGTAGCCAGCGGTGATCCAGACCCTGCGTCGAATCGGCGCTAAGCGCATGCGGATTAGACCCCGTTGGGAGTTGTTTGTGCCCTTAATTCATCAGCCTTTCAGCGCCCGCCGATCATTCCCCCCGTATCGCCAGCAGTGGATCGACCCTGCTGGCGCGGCGGCTGGGTACGGCTGCGGCGATCGTCATGAGTCCCACAAGGGCGAGCGCAACCAGGGTCAGCGAAACCGGGTCGGCAGCGTGGATATTCGGGTCGCCCGGCGGAAACATTCGTTCCCAGAGCATCGTGCAGACCACGCCAGCCGCGAAGCCAAAGGAGACCTGAACAAGCAGCCGCCGGAGCACACGCGCGATGATCTGGTGCGTCCGTGCGCCCAAGGCCATGCGAATGCCGATCTCGTGACGCTCCTGGCTGACCGCATGGGTCGTCACCGCATAAAGCCCGAACGTCGCCAGTGCGACCGCGATGAACGCCAGGAACAGGAACAGCCCGTTCGACACGCGCCCGTTCCAGTCCAGGTCGCGGCGCACCTGCGGCAGCGTGCGGGCCCTGAAGATCGGCAGCGCCGGGTCGAGCGCCTGGACCTGCTGACGTAGCATCGCGACGAGGCCGCTGGAGTCAATCGGGCTCCGCACGATCAGCGCCGCGGTGGCCGGCGGGTCGGGTCGGAACGGTGTGTACACCACCGGCTCCGGCGTCCGGCCGCGGCGCTGCCGAATGTCCGGGGCCACGCCGACGATCGTCAGCCATCCGGTCGCGTGTGAACGAGGGTCCGCTGTGCCGAGCTGGATGCGGCGGCCCAGGATGCTTTCGCCGCCGAGAAACTTTTCCGCGAACGCAAGATTGACGATCGCATTCTCACGACCGGGATTCCCGTCCTGGTCCTGGAGCTCGCGTCCCTGCAACAGCGCGAGGCCGAGCGCACGAAAGTACTCGGGTGTGATCGCGATTGCCAGCGTCGTCTGTTCGTCGCCCTGGTCCGGTCCGCGCTTGCCGTCGATCACGACCTCTCTCGGTTCACCGCCCGATGCCGGCAGCGTGCTCGCAATCGCCGCGGGAACCTGGCTGTTCACAGCGTGAAGGCGCGCGAGCAGCGATTCGTAGAATGCCGAGAGTGCCGTCGCCGTCGGGTACGAGGCGGGCGGCAGCGTCACCGCCGCAGTGACGATTTCCGGATTGTCGAAGATGGCGTCGGAGGCCAGGCCTGACCGATCGAGGCGGACATTCACCGCGAGGTGGGCGAGCAGGACGACGGCCAATGCCAGTTGGGCTGCCAGAAACATCGTGGCCACCACCCGCCTGCGGCCGGCGCCGGCCGAGCGTCCGCCCTCCTTCAGGACGGTGAGGACGTCGGTCCTGGATGCCTGGATGGCCGGGACGAGCGCGAACACGAGGACCGTGGCCGCCGAGACGGCGATCAGTGCGGTCAGCACTCTCCAGTCGAGGGAGTAGTCGAACCAGTACGGCAACGCGTCGGCGGGAATTGCGCGGCGGAACACTCGAACCCCGCCGATCGCCACGAGCAGCCCGGTCCCGGCTCCGAACGCGGCGATGACCAGGCCTTCGACGAGCAGCTGACGAAGGAGCCGCCGCCGGCTTCCGCCAACCGATGCGCGGATCGCCAGCTCGCGAGCCCGCAGCAGCGAGCGATCGAGCATGAGGTTCGCGACGTTGGCACACGAGATCAGCACAACGATGAACCCGACCGTGATGAACGCGCGCCACACGCCATCCCTCGCGTTGCCGAGGAACCGGCTGTTGATCGGAACGACCCTGGCGCGCGTGTTCCGGTTCGTGGCCGGATGTTCGCCGGAGAGCCGGTCAGCGATCCCGGTGACCTCGGCGATGGCCTCGTCGACCCGAGCGCCGTCGGCCACGCGGCCGAACACCTGCAACGTACGGGCGTCGCGTGTCCGGGTTGTCACTCCAGGCAACTGAGTGAGCGGCATCCAGATCTGTGCGGTGCCGGGGAAACCTGAACGGTCGGCTACGATTCCGATCAGGGTGACCGGCACGCCGTTGAGGCTAATCGTCCGACCGACAGCGCCGGCATCGGCACCGTAGCGCGACTCCCACGCCGTCCTGGTAAGTACCGCTACTCCCGCTGCCCCCGGACGATCGTCGGAGGCTGCGAAGCTGCGCCCGAGCAGCGGTTGGATCTCGATCAGATCGAACGCGTTCGCCGTGACGTAGGCGCCATCGAGGCGGTCGGCCGTGCGGCCGTCCCCCGCGATGACCATCGGTCCACCCTCGAAGGCCGCGAGTCCCGCGTAGTGCTGCACGCCATCGGCGATGTCCTGGTAATCAGCAAACGACAGCCCACGCTCCCGGCCGCGATCGTCGACGGTCGACAGCCAGAGTACCCGATGAGAAGCGGGCATCGGCAGGCCGCGAAGCGTATGCGTGTTCAGGATGGTGAACAGCATGTTGTTCACGCCGATGCCGATCCCGAGGACCAGCACCGCGGTGATCGCAAAGCCGCGGTTCCGGTTCAGTAGCCGGATGGCGAAGCGGAAATCCTGCCTGAGCGCGTCGACGAGCGGCAATCCGCGTTGATCGCGATAGCTCTCCTTCATCTGCTCGACGCCGCCAAAGGCGCGCCTGGCGGCGTCCCTCGCCTCGATCGGGGCCATGCCGTCAGCCACGTATTGGTCTGCGAGCAGCTCGAGATGATTGCGAATCTCTTCGTCGAGCCGGCGCTCGCGCCGGCCCGAGAAGAGCAGATCCAGCACACGCGAGATCAGCACTCGAATGCCGGTCATGACTGATCCTCCAGCAGCCGGTTGACCATGGAGACGGTCCGCGCCCAGAGCGCCGTTTCCTTCGTCAGCTGGCGCCTGCCGGCAGCCGTGATGGCGTAGAAGCGCGCACGGCGGTTGTTCTCGCTCGTTCCCCAGTCACTCTTGATCCAGCCCTTCTGCTCGAGGCGGAGCAGGGCCGGATAGATGGTTCCCTGATTGAGCGCAAGCGCGCCGGCCGCCGCCTGCTCGATGCGGCGGGCGATGCCGTAGCCGTGGAGCGGGCCCATACCGGCCAGGGTTTTGAGCACCATGAGGTCGAGCGTGCCGTAAGGAACTTCGGAGCTCATGTTGACAGTCAACAGCGCAGGGCGACACCATGGCACCTTTCGTGTTGAAAGGCAACAGGAGAATCGCCAGGGTCTACAGACTCGCGATTGTCTTGAGCAGATGAACCCTGGCCATCGACACTGCAGCGGTTGCGACCTGCGGCTCTCGTGCAGCTTTGCCGACATGGGCTTCGCCGACGCACTTCGACGCCGCGAGCGCGACGAGCGCCTGGTCGTCGACGCCGCCACCTGGCAGGAAAGTGATGCGGGATCCGGCTCGCGCGGAGTACTCCTTGAAGCGACGACATCGTGCGGGCCAGTCGCCGTCGCCGCCGGACGTGAGGATCCGGTCGATCTGTGGAAACGTGAGCGCCTCGTCTATCGCCCTCAGCGGATCAGCGACACTGTCGAAGGCGCGATGCAGGGTCACGGGGAGATGCGGTGCCGCTGCGAGTACGGCGCGGATCGCCTCGAGATCGAGCCGGCCGTCGCGTGCAAAGCCGACGACCGCGCCGTCGACGCCGAGATCGGCGAGCATGGCGATTGTCCGCTGAAGCCGCCTGAGCTCCTCGGGTCCGCTGATCCCGAAGCCGTCGCTCTCGCGCACCATCACGCGGAGCGGCAGTGGAATCTCCGCCTGGAGTGTGCGCACGAGATCGAGCGAAGGGGTCAGCCCGTCGCGCTCGATCTCGCGCACCACTTCAAGCCGGTCGGCTCCGCCGGCGTGGGCGGCTCGCGCATCGGCGAGCGACTGGACGATGACCTCGAGAAGCAGCGGTTCAGCTCTTGCGTGGGGAGGCGAGCTGATCGCGGACCCTCTCCAGTTGAATCCGCAGATCCTTCACGCCTTCCAGCTCTTTCCCCTCCGGCCCGTATTCGATCCCGCAGTGACCACGGTATCCGGCGTCGACCACGATCTTCATCATCCTGAGCAGATCGATGTCGGCGTCCTTGCCATTCGCATCCCAGACGCGCGGTTTCACGCTGACGCCCCTGGCGAGCGGCATCATCTCGGCCACGCCGGTATACGAGTCGTAACTCTCGACCTTCCTGTCGGGATTGTCCTTGGTGGGACCGGCGAGCCGGAAGTTGCCGAAGTCGGGCAGCGTCCCGGCGCGCTTGTGGTTCGCCAGCTTTATGGTCTGAACCAGCCACTTCGCATCGCTCGACAACCCGCCGTGATTCTCGATCACGACGTTGATGCCGGCCTTGTCGGCGAATTCGCACAGCCGGTGCAGGCCGTCGGCGACCAGCTTCTGCTGCTCCTCGGTCGTCTTCGTCGTGTCGCTGTAGCCGTTGACCCGGATGGTGTGGCAGCCCAGGACCCTCGCCGCCTCGACCCACTTGTAGTGATTCTCGACCGCGGTCTGCCGCTTCGCCGCATCGGAGTCGCCGAGGTTCCCCTCGCCGTCGCACATGATGAGCACCTGGGTCACGCCTTCACCCCTGGCGCGGGTGTTCATCTCCTCGAGATAGGCCGTATCTCTGGCCTTGTCCTTGAAAAACTGGTTGACGTATTCGATCGCGTCGATGCCCACGTCCTTCGCGATCTTCGCGAAGTCGAGATGCTGCATCTGGCCGCCGAACAGCGGCTTGTTGATCGACCATTCCGCAAGCGAGATCAGCATTGTCGGGGATTATAGACGCGGCCGCGGTTCGCGGGCTCACGGTTCGCGGGTTCGAGCGAGGAGTCAGTGAGATTCAGGGGCAGCCGGCCTACATTGAGCGGCTTGTTGGCTCTGACTACCGCCGGCTCCGCGCGAACCCGCGAACCGGCGACCCGCGAACCCGCGAACTCGCGAACCGCGACTTAGAGCGCCAGCCCCTCAATCGCCCCCGTACTGTCCCCCAGCTTCTCCGTCTGCACGCCCATCTTGTCCAGGAGCGTGAGGTAGAAGTTGGTCATCGGCGTGCCTTGCGGATACGCGAGGTGCGTGCCCAGCTTGAACTCGCCGCCGCGGCCCACCATCAGCACCGGGAGATCGTCGTGGGTGTGACGGTTGCCGTCGCTCAGACCGCTACCATAGACGATGAGCGAGTGATCGAGCAGCGAGCCGTCGCCGTCCGGCGTGTTCTTCATCTTGTTGATGAATCCCGCGAACAGCTCCATGTGCATCGTGTTGACCTTGGTGACCCGATCGATCCACTCGACGTTGCCGCGGTGGTGGGTGAGCGGATGATGCGGATCCGGTACGCCGATCTCGGGGTAGGTCCGCATGCTGCCTTCACGTCCCATCATCAACGTGACGATACGCGTCATGTCGGTCTGGAAGGCGATCAGCTGCAGATCGAACATCAGGTTGACATAGTCGGCGTACAGCACCGGGATGCCGGTCGGCTTGTCGATGTTCGGGGTCAGCCCGGTGAGATCCTTCTCGGCGCGCTCGATCCGGTGCTCGATCTCGCGGATCGAGGACAGGTATTCGTCCAGCTTGCGCCGGTCGGCCGGGCCCAGATCCTTCACGAGCGTGGTAGTGCGATCGCCAACCAGATCGAGAATGCTGCGTCGGTAGCGCAGCCGCCTGGCGCGCGCCTCGGGGGACAGGCTGGTATCGATGTCCCCGAACAGCCGCTCGAAGACCAGTCGCGGATTCGTTTCCGGCGGCATCGGCGTTGTCGGACTTCGCCACGCGAGGCTGTTGGTGTAAGCGCAGGAGTATCCCGAATCGCAGTTGCCGACGGTACGCGAGTCGTCGCAGCCCAGCTCCAGCGAGGGGAACCGCGTCTCGGAGCCGATGTGCTGCGCGGCGATCTGATCGACGGAGATGCCGTTCTGGATGTCCGCGCCCGCGGTCTTTCGTGGATGGACGCCCGTCAGGTACGACGCCGCCGCACGGGCGTGGTCGCCCGGCCCGTCGCCGAGCGCCATGCCGTTCCGGTGTGCCAGCCCGGAGATCACGAGCGTCTCCTGCCGGAACGGTTCCAACGGCTTGATGACGCGGGCGAACTCGAATCCAGTCCCCTCACCTTTCGGCGTCCAGTCGGCCATGGTGATGCCGTTCGGCACGTAGGTGAACGCGAGCCGCAAGGAGGCCTTCGCGGCGCTCCGTCCGAACGCCCCGAGCGCCGGAGTCATCGCGTCCAGCATCGGAAGGGCGATGGTGGCGCCCATGCCCTTCAGGAAAGTCCGGCGAGGGAGGTGCGTTCTCGTGAGAAACATGGCTAGTTGGCCTTCCTTGTCGGCGTCTCGGTTTCCTGGGATGGCCGCCGTGACTGGAACGGCAGGCTCTTCACGATTTCGAGCACCAGCGCCGAGAACCGGTACTCGCTCGCCGGCAGCCGGCTGGCGATCGTCTTCACCGTCTTGGTGTCGTAACGCTCCAGCCCGCGCCCGAGCGCATAGGTGAGGAGCTTCGATGTGAGCGCCCGCGCAAAGGCGTCGCGGTCGGTCGAGAGGATGGTTCGCAGTTCCCCGGGTCCGCTGAACTTCCGCCCGTCCGGGAGAACGCCCGCGGAGTCAATCGGCAGCTTGCCGTCCATCGTCCGCCAGGCTCCGACGGCATCGAAATTCTCCAGCCCGAAGCCGAGGGGATCCATGCGCTTGTGGCACGAAGCGCACACGGGATTCTTGCGGTGTTCCTCGAGCTGCATCCGAACCGAGGCTGACGTCCCGATTCCGGCCTCGTCGAGGTTGGGCACATCGGCCGGCGGTTCCGGCGGCGGCGCATTCAGCAGGTTCTCCAGGATCCACTTGCCACGCAGCACCGGTGACGTGCGGGTCGCATAGGACGACACCGTCAGCACACTGCCGTGCGTGACCACACCGCCGCGCGGCGTGCCGGTCAGATCGACGCGCCGGAACTCGGGGCCGGTCACGCCGGGAATGCCATAGTGCCTGGCCAGCCGCTCGTTCACGAACGAATAGCGGCCGTCGATGAAGTCCAGGATGCTGCGGTCGTCCCGGATGATGTGCTCGACGAACAGCTCGGTTTCACGCCGCATCGAGAGCCGCAGGTAATCCTCGAACTCGGGAAACCGCTGACGATCCCGCGTGACCGACTCGAGCGCCCGGAACTGGAGCCACTGGCCGCCGAAGTTCTCGGCGAGCGCTCTCGATCGCGGGTCCTGAAGCATGCGCCGGATCTCGGTCCCGAGCACGATCGGATTGCGCAGGGTGCCGGCATCCGCGGCGCGACGCAGTCGATCGTCCGGCATGCTCGACCACAGGAAGTAGGAGATCCGCGTCGCGAGCTCGTGCTGCGAGATCCGGTGCGACGTCGCAGCCGGCGCGATCGGCCGGTCGCGCTCGATGCGGAAGAGGAAGTCGGGCGAGACGAGCAACGCGGAAATGCCGACGACGAGCCCTTCCTCGAAGGACTGTTCTTCCTGTTGCGCTTCCCGGACGAGGGATACGTATTGCTCGATTTCGGCGGCCGAGACCGGGCGCCTGAACGCGCGCCGCGCGAGGCTGGTCATGATCCGGCGCGCGCATGCCGGCTGATGTTGGCCGTCGGCGTGACCGCAGGTGTACACGCGTGCCCGGCTCGCGGATGACGCTGTGGAGACCTGCGAGTATGGACCGCCGACCTCGACGTTCGCGACGCGAACGCCATTGAACGGAATCTTGTCGATCTCCGCTTGCGCTTCGTCGAATCGCTGCTTCAGCAGCGTGATTCGCTCCGGGGGCGCGTTGGCCGGGGGCGTGAACGTGCGTGGCGGATCCGGCCGTCTCGATGGATTGGGGCCGTAGAACCGTGCGGGCAGGCCTTCGAAGATGCGCGGAATCGCAACCGCGATGCGGTGCTCGCCCGCGGTCAGCCTGATCCTGAACTCGGTAGTCTGGCCGCCGAAGTCCTGGCGATCCAGATCGAAGCGGCCGTACTTCTCCTGGTCGTGAACGACTGTCAGGGTTTCGCGGTCGTCGATCCACAGCGAAACGCTGATCGGATCGGAGTTCGCGGGACGCTGCCCGCCAAGAAACACCTTGATCAGGTACTCACCTTCGACGGGGATGCGGTGCACGGCGTGGAACGCGTTGGGCAGGCTGATGCCGGTGACGTCGTAGTCCAGCGGGAACACGCGGGCGTCGCCGTTCTTGCGTCCGTCGGATCGGAGGCGGGTGAGCGTCGGCTTGAGCGAGGCCGGACCGAAGACCGCGGTGCGCGCGACCGCGTCGGCCGCAGTCAGATACTTCTCCATCAGCACCGGCGACAGCGAGAGCACGTCGGCGATGTTGTCGAAGCCGTAGCCGGCGTCGTCCTGTGGAAAGTCGTCGGCGGGCCGGAGATCGACGCCGAGCAGCTCGCGGATCGTGTTGTTGTATTCCGCGCGGTTCAGACGCCGCGCCGTCACGCGGCCCGGGTCCGGCGGCGTCACCCGATCGATGCGCGCGAGCTCGTGCTCGAGCCAGGCCGCAACGGCCTGCCGTCGCGACTCCTCGGGCTGCTCTTCCTCCATCGGCGGCATGTCGCCGCGCCGGAGCATTCCGATCACGTCCTCCCAATGATCGCGCTCACCAATCAGCGTGTCGGCCAACTGGAACGACTGGAGGTTGAGGCCGTTCTTCGGTTCCCCCTTGTTGCCGTGGCACGGATAGCAATACTCCGAGAGGAACGGCTTTACCGTGCCTTCGAAGCCTTTCACGCTCGCCGCGTTGATGATCGGCGCAGGAGCGGGTCGAGCCGGAGGAGCTGGAGCGACGGTTCGGGACGCGACGCGGCGGGCAGCCCGCTCAGCGGAAGAGGCGAAGTTCTGCTGTGACGCCGGTCGGGCTGGCTCCTGAGAACCAAAGACGATGGCCGTCACCGCCGGACGCGACAGTGCGGCGATGGAGAGGCACGAAAGCGAAACCAGGGTAATCAGCCGGTTCACGCAAACTCCGTTAGAGGGACCGACTGGCCGCGCGGGCCGGGATGCCGACTGCCCGCCGAGGTGCGGGCAACGTGGAAAGTGGCTAAACCGTTAGCCAGCTAGTAATTATGCGAATTTGAAAGGGAAAAGGCAAACCCGGCCGGTCGATGAGAGCCGCGGTCCGCAGCCCGTGGTCCGCCGTCCGGAGCACCAAACTCAGATTTGCGGATCGCGGACTGCGGGCCACGGACTGCGGATTAGGCCCCTTCGGGACCCGCGGCCGCTTGTCTCGGGGTGCTGCGCGAGCGACGGCCGGCCTTGTCGCGATACATGCGGGTGTCGGCCGCCGCAAGCAGCTCGTCGAAGGTACGGCCGTCGAGCGGGAATCGGGCCGGCCCCGCGCTGATCGAGAGCGAGACGCGCACGCCGGGGCGCGGCTCGAACGGATACGCCGCGACGGCCGCCTGGAGCTCCTGCATGCGTCGCGCTTCGTGCTCCGCGCTGCAGTCCCACAGGACCACCACGAACTCGTCGCCCGCGAACCGCGCACACAGGTCGTTCTGCCGCACCGTCGACTTCAGCACGCCGCCGATTGCCCGCAGCGCCCGGTCTCCGGCTTCATGCCCGTAGGTGTCGTTGATTTCCTTGAGCCGATCGAGATCGAGCACGACCACGCTGATGGTTCCATTCGTGCGGGTGGCGTGCGCGAGTCCGGTTTCGAACTGGCGGTCGAGCGACCGGCGGTTGGCCAGGCCGGTCAGCGGATCGGTGTGTGACTCATGCTGCGTCTGCTCGAACCGCGTCGAGTTGAAGATCACCGCCGCGGCCTGGTCGCTCACTCGCCCGAGGACCCGGCGATGCTCGTCGGTGAAGACCCCGGGCGCAGTGTGGTAAATCACGAGGCCGCCGATCAGCCGCCCCTCGAACGTCAGCGGGCAGGGCAGCAGCGACGTCAGTTCTTCGCCGTGCGCGCCGCGGCCGTCGGCGCAGGACGGGAGCCGAAGTGCGACCTCGCTCCACGAACGTGGTTCCCACTTGAAGAGTGCCTGGGTGCCCGGTCCGTGCGCGTAGCGGCAGACGTAACCGTCCTCGTCGTTGCCGAGGAACAGCGCGCACGTGACGAAGGGCACCAGGCGGCTGACCTTGTCCTGGATCAACGCCATCGAATCGGTGACGCCGAGCCGGGAGCCGAGCGCCTGCGCGATGTCGTAGAGGGTCTGCTCCTCGCGATGCGCTCCGGCGATGTCCTGGAGCGCGACCAGCCCTTCGCGCTCGATCCAGGCATTGTCCGCGTCGGCCTCGCTCGTCACGACCGGCAGCGCCGTCATCTGCAGCCGTGCGATGAAGAGCTCGACGAGCGTGGGATCGAACGCGCTTCCCGCGTAATCGCGCAGCACGCTGATCGCCGCGTTCTCGCTCCGAGCCGGGCGGTACGGCCGCGTCGCCTGGAGCGTGCTGTAGCAGTCCGCGATTGCCAGGATGCGGGCGCCGATGGGGATTTCGTCGCCACGGATGCCAGCGGGATATCCGAGACCGTCCCAGCGTTCGTGGTGCGCCACTACCAGCTCACCGACCGGCACGCCAAAGGCGACGTTGCGCAGGATCTCGGCACCGACGCGCGGATGGATCTTCACGCGCTCGAACTCTTCTGGAGTCAGGGAATCCGGCTTCGAGAGGATGTGCTCGGGCACCGCCATGTTGCCGATGTCGTGCAGCAGGGCCGCCGTGCGCACGCCTTGAATCTCGGCCTCGGTGAGACCCGCCGCCTCGGCGAGCATCCCGGCATAGTGCTGGATCGATCGGATGTGCTCGGGAGTACAGCCGGCGCGGGCCTCGATCGCCAGCGCGAGCGCCTCGATCGTTGCGAGCTGCACATCCATCGCACGGCGCGTCTCGTTCTGCTCCTCGCGCAGGCGGGCCACGACCGTGTGATAGCTCCGGAACACCAGGTAGAGCGGGACCGCGAGAACGGCAAGCCAGCCGAACCAGCCACGTGCCGATGCCGCGGTCGCGACCGCCGCGAGAGCGGCGCCCGCCAGGTAGCTCGGCGCGCTCCACACGAAATTCCGCTGCCAGATCCGCACGACCGGCTGACGGGTCGAGAGCGCGATCGCGGCGGCGATGAATGCAGAGTTGACGAAGAAATAGAGCGGCGCGACCACAGCCGCGGTCCGCATCATCGGCGCAAACCCTGACGGATCGTGGCCGAGGAGGCCGAGCGGCAGCCCCGCCACCCACGCGGTCACCGTGAGCGAGCTGATGCTGAAGACGATACGGTGGAGCGGGTTGCGTCCGTGGCCGGCGCGAAGCGTGCATTGGGCCCACGCGCCGACCGCCGCGATGCACGCGGTCTCCGCCGGCCCGATCGCGAACAACGCCCAGAAGTTGATGGCATGCGACAGCGACAGGTTCGACTGGCTTCGTCCGAGTGGCAGGTCGATCTTGGCGGCCGATGTCAGGATCGCCAGGCCCAGGAGCACGACGAACAGAATCCAGTGATCGAACCGGAGCTGAGTCGCCGACGTGACCAGGCAGACCGCCCCGCCCGCGACCACGACGGTCACGAAAATGCGCGCCGCAACAGGCAGCGTCCGGAATGCGGGCGCGTCGTGCGGCCGCGCGCTCATACCACCCTCAAAGGCGGACGCTGATAAGGGTGGCTCCCGCTGAAGTCTCGAGGCAGCCCTGCATCCGCCGTCGTTGACCGCTGGATGACACGCACGAAGGCGTCAACGATCTCGGGCTCGTACATCGACCCGCGGGCCTCGACGATCATCGACAGCGCTCTGGTATGTTCGAGCGGCTGGCGGTACGGCCGCTCCGAGGTCAGCGCGTCGTAACAGTCGACGACGGCCAGCACCCGCGCCCCCATCGGAATGGCTTGACCTCGCAAATTGTCTGGATACCCGCTGCCGTCCCAGTTCTCGTGGTGGTGCCGGACGATTTCGGCGAGAGCGGCTCCGCCTTCGATCCCGGAAAGGATTTCCGCTCCAATGCCGGCATGCTGCTGGACGATCTCGTATTCCTCCCGCGACAGCGGACCCGGCCGGTGCAGCAGGCTGTCGGGAATCGCCAGCTTGCCAATATCGTGCAGCGGCGCTGCCGCATGGACCGCGGCAATCAACCCATCGTCCAGGCCGATTTCCTGCGCGACGGCGACGGCGAGGCGCTGGACCCGGAGCGCGTGTTCGGCTGTGGCGAGGTCGCGGGTCGCCATGATCCGCCACAAGGCTTCGAGTATCACCCGTCCGGGCGGAGGCGCCGGTGTGCGCCGTTCGCCAACCGGCTGGAAGCCGCCGTCAGGGGTGTTTCGGCCTTGAAACGGCGTTACACGAGACGACAGGAGCGTCACGAGGGCGGGTCCGTCGCAAGGGTAGTGCCTTGTGACAGGAATTCCCCGTCTTCCCCGGACCGCGGAAACGAGCCCGCGACGAATGTCGTTTAGTGCCTGTCGGTTACTGCGACTCTGGGACGAACGGCCAGCGGTCCTGATCGGCAGCGTACCTAAGGGCAGGACGCCAAATCACGCGTTCGAGCGATGTTTCCTTTCGGGGCAGTGCTAACAATCCTGGATTTGGCTAACGGATCTGTCGATCTTCGCGGTCCGCAGCCCGCAGCCCGCGGTCCGGGTCCGCCACCTGCGCCCGCCGCGCCCGAACGCCGAGCCCCCGACCGCGGACTGCGGACCGCGGATCTCACAGCGGTATGATGGCGGCTCGTTACTGACTGGCCGTGATCGAGTCATCCCCCCCAACGAAAGCGCATGATGTCGGGTTGCGCGACGTCATCTGTGCGCTGGTCGTGGCCGTGCTGGCCGGCATCCTCTATATAGCGACGCTTCAACCGGACCTCGGCGGGCCCGAGGACACCCCGAAATTCCAGTTCCTTGGCTACGTTTTCGGGACGGCGCACCCGCCAGGCTATCCGCTCTACTCGATGCTCTCGGGGTTGTTCGTCCATCTGGTGCCGATCGGGCCGATTGCTTACCGCGCGAACCTCTTCTCGGCGGTCATGGCCGCGCTCGCCTGCGGAACCACGTTCCTGATCGCCAGGCTGCTGGGGGCCTCGCGCTGGACCGCCGGCTGCGCGGCGCTTGGCCTCGCGTCGGGAGCGAGCTTCTGGCGGAGCGCGGTGTTCGCGGAGGTCTACAGCCTCGCGGCCGCGACAGCCGGTCTGTCTCTCCTGCTGCTGCTCGTGTGGGGGGAGCGGTTGCGGCCGGCATGGTTGCTCGGAGCCGTTGGCGCAACGGCGGCAGCGTTCGGCAACCATCTCACGATCGTCGGGGTGGTGCCAGCGTACATCGTGTACGTGCTCGTTCGCGATCGGCAGGCGCTCACCATCCGCGTGGTCGTCCTCGCGACGCTGATCGTCCTGCTCGGGTTCGCGCAATACGGGTTCATCGTCATGCGGACGAAACAGGGCGCGCCCTTCCTCGAAAGCAGCGCGACTTCATTCTCCGAGCTGGTCGGGATCGTGACCGCACAGCGATTTGCCCAGCAGCGTTTCGCCTATTCGCTTCACACGTTGCTGACCGTGCAGCTGCCGGTCGTCACCGAAACCATGGAAAAGGATCTCCGCCTCGGCGCCCTGATTCTGGTCGTTGTCGGCGTTGCAGCGGGCGTCCGGCGGAAGCCTGGTGGTGTGTTGCTGACGCTCGGCGCAGGGCTGGGAATGCTCTGGATGGTGCTGAACGTCGGCGGAGACGTGAAGGGGTTCATTACGCCTCTGATGATGTTCGTCTGGCCCTTCGCGGCGATCGGCGCAGACGCTGTCTCCAGGGCGGTCGCGGCGCTCTCCCGCAGACGGCTTGCCGGCCTGGTGGCGGGAGGCGTGGCTGCCGCGGCGCTGCCGCTCGTGAACGTGTCGGCCAACTACAAGGACGCCGATCAGAGCCGGATGGTCGAGACCGGGGAGTTTTTCCGCGCGCTGCACACGCAGCTGACCGACACCGCAGGAGTGGTCACCGAAGACTACTTCTTCAGTAGTTCGTTGTACTACTACCGCCTGACGCCGGACGCGCCGGGGGGCAGACAGCTGGTCCCGGTGCCATTCGACGCGCCTGCGGTTCGCGAAACCGCGAAGGCCCAGCCTGTGTACGCCTTTGCCGGCGCCGCGACGTTTTTTGCGGTCGAGGGGCTTCAGTTCGTTCCGATTGCCATCGAAGGCTTACCGCTCAACGAGTGGCTCGCGCGACTCCCCAAAGGTGCCGTGCTCGCTGGCGCGACCTCGTACGCTGCAGGTCCGGTCGATCTCGAGGCGGTCGGACATCCAAACGCCCGCCCAGCCGGGCGCGCGCAGAACTTCGAGAGCTTCGCCGTGGTGGTGGACCGCCCTGGTGAGGCATGGACCAAGGACTACCGTCCCGTGACGCTGGTCGTCGATCAGCCGACGCTTGGCGCACCGGTGCCGTCGTTCGGGGGCACGTTGCGAGCAACTGCGGACGAGCGAGGCGCCCGGGTCGAGCTCGACCAGCAGACGGTCGTTTCGACGCCGGGCGGGGTCGCGCTTGTCGCGTTCTGGCCCGACGGAACGCTGATGGAAGCGATCGATTTTCCGGATCGCGGTCCGTGGAGTGTGCCGTATCACGGAGCGGTCTATCGCCTCGCGGGGGAGGTCCCCTGCGTAAACGTGACCCGGGATTCATGGGTGGATGTGAGCCCTGCGCTGGTCACCGGCAGTGCCGTAACCACGCTCCTGCAGAAGGCCACCGTGGTTCTCGAGACGCGCTTCGCCGACGGGGCGCCGGGGGCCGTGACCGCCGCCGGAATCCACGGCGACAGCGACGCCCGCACAGTGAGCGTGCAGCCTGAAGCGGCTGGCGCATCCCTGTGGACCAGCGAGCTGACGCGATTCGGCGGACGACGGACGGTGTTCAGGCTGGCGATGGATCGCCTCGGTGTGCGTGCGGTCGCGCGGATCAAGTCGGATGTCGAGTCAATGATCAGGCTGTGCGGTTTTCCGCCGACACCGCTCTTCCGGACGGGCAACAGCGTCGACCTGATCCGGCCGAACTTTGAGAACGAGGGTTACTTCGGACCCGGCTGGAGCGGCGTCGAGCAGTCGGGGACGGGGCGGATTCGTTACGCAGACGCGCATGCGGCCTTCCTGCTGCCGCTGGAGCCCGGATATTCGTATCGCGTGACGTTCGATCTGTCCGGGCCGGCGCAGAGCGTGACGTCGATCGACCTGAATGGCATCGCCGCCGGCTCCTGTGCAACCGGCGAAGTCCGGACCTGTTCAGTGGAGGTCGGGCCAGCCGTCGGTGCGGGCCCGGTCAGCATTCTGACGCTGAACACGCGGGGCACTGACGGCGTGCCCATGGCGCCGCGCAAGCTGAGGTTCAGGGGAGCGCGCATCGAGCGGCTCAAGAGCGCGGCGGCGTCGTCGGCAGCGACTCGATCCCGGTGACCGGCGGCCCGACCACGACTCGCACGTCGCGATTGGCGATCGCTTCGTTGCCGCGCACGTCGCGTGCGTGAATGCGCACGACGTAGGTGCCCGGCCTCAGTGAAGTCGTATCCCAGAATCCTTCCGCGGCGGCGCCCGCTCTGAACGCGTTGGTCACGATGTAGAGGAACTTTGTGCGCCGCCCTCGATAGAAGGGGATGCCGCTGCCGGGCGCATACACGAGCGTCGCCGCATCCGGCTGAACGGCCAGCTGATCGAACTCGATTGTCTCTCGCGGCCGTTCGAAGCCCGGCACGGCCGTGCCATCAGCGTTCAGGATCTGATATCCGAGCGAATACAGCCCCAGTCGTCGGTTCGGCCGGTTTCCGTCAGCCTGATCCCAGGCGTCGACGACGATGCGGACCCGGCCCGAGACGACCGGAGGCTTTCTCCGCTGCCGCGGGAACGGTTTCCAGGTGTCGTCATAGAGCTGGATCCCCCCGGCCGCGATCGTGGGAGGAACCGCGTCCTCGAAATGCAGGAGCTGAACACCAAGCGGGTTGATTTCCTCGCCTGGCCACCCGACATTCAGGTGCACGTGGTTGAAGGCGTTTACGCTCGCGATCACGTCCCCGGCCGCGAAGCGCGTTCCGCGCCGGACCCGCACGCGCGCGAGCTTGCCCTCGTTGTCAAGGCCGGCAATGAACCCGTCGTGCTCGACCATGCCGGCGGATCGGGTCCGGCCCGCGCGAACGTGAACGTAGCTGATCGAGCCGATGCGAAGCCACTCGTTCAGGGAGCCGAAATCGCCGGTTGCGATCGGACTGGTCACGGTCCCGTCGCGCACCGCCCGTACCAGCGTGCCGGCCTCGATGCGTACATCGATGCCGGCGTGAAACCGTTCCGCACCCTCGATGCCCCGTGCCTCGCCCATCGTCCCCGCGACTTCGTACGGGCCGTCCATCGGTGTGATTGGCCACAGGAGCGGCGTGCGCGCGAATGCATCGCGATCGAACTTCGGGTGGAACAGCGGTGACGGTGGTATCAGAAGTGGCAGCCGGGATCGGGCGGCAACCATGCGGACTGCCCCGTTGCCCGCGTCTGTGACCACCAAACGCCCGTCGCCTGCGACCGCGAGGCCGCCGAGACGCCGGAATCGCGCCTCCCGGCCCACGTCGTCCTTGAAGCCCGGCACTGTTCCCGCAACCGTGCGTCCGCGACGGTCTTTCGTGAGCTCGACGATCCGGCCGCGCTCGTCGGTGATGTACGACGTCCCGCTGGCATCCAGGGCAATGCCGACAGGACGCAGCGGGATACCTTCGACGTCCCACGCGATGGTCGAGACCGTACCGGCACCATCGATCCGGCGGATTGTGCCATTGCCGCTGTCTGCGATGTAGATGCTGCCGTCCGCATCGACGGCCACGCCGCACGGGGTATCGAATCGCGCCTGGTCCACCGCGCCATCATCGGAGCCTGACCCGGCGCCGCCCGCAATCGTGGTTACGACGCCGTCACGTGAGATTTCGCGGATGCGGTCGTTGTAGGTGTCGGCCACGATCACACGACCCTGGCCGTCGATGGCGATGCCTATGGGACCGTTCAAGCGGGCCTGTGTCCCCGGACCATCTGCATCGCCGGCAATGCCATCGCCTGCCAGTGTGGTGACGTGGCCGTCAGGGGCTATTCGACGGATCGCGTGATTGGCGGTATCGGCGACATAGAGCAGGCCATCACGATCGATCGCCAGGCCTGATGGCGAATCGAATCGGGCCTGCGTTCCGTCGCCGTCGGCAAAGCCACGCCGCCCGCCGGCCATCGTTCGCATGGCGCCATCGGGTGAGATCCGCAGAATCCGCGGCTCGTCGCCACCGTCTGCGACGAACAACGTGCCATCGGGTGCGGTGGCGACTCCGAACGGATCGGCAAGGCGGGCCGTCGCACCGTCCCCGGCGATGGTGACGACCACGGCCTCCCAGCCTGGCTCGAGGGGCGGCGGCGTACGCCCGGCCGTGCGCCAGCGCCATGCGAACACCGCCGCAATCACGGCGATCGCGATGGTCACGAAAACGGCGAGCCGAATGGTCCGGACGCTGGTCACCGCTTCGACGTCACCACGCGCTCGGTGACGATCCGTTCGCCGTGCCGGTGGCGATCGTAGTCATCGGGGTCATAGAGCTTTACGCCGTCGATCTCGGCGAACGGCGGCCAGTCGAGTGCACCGAGCCGTTCTCCCGAGAACCGTTCCCTGAACTGCGGCTCTTCCCACGCTTCGAACATCAGATACGGCTTCCGTCCGTGCCGCCGCAGAAACGCGATCGCACCGTCCAGCCTTCCCTTGTCGATGTCGGCCCAGCCCAGCGTCGAGCGACCGGCGTAGAAACGGACGCTGCCGCTATGGTGCAGCGTGATGAGCGCCGCGTTCGACGGCAGCGCGGCGACACGTTCCCCGGCAGACCGGAAGCGCCATTCGAGCTCTCGAATACGGAAAACGTCGCGAGCAGTTGCCGTCCGGATCGAGAACGCGACGAGGGCAATCATCAGAACACCATAGAGCACCGCACGTGCGGGTCCTGGGATGCGTCCGATCAGCGTGACCGCTACGGCCGCGGTCAGCGCGAGCAGGGGCAGCGTCGCGGGCAGCAGGAAACGCGTATACCACCAGGCGTCGAAAACGACGTACGGCAGGTAACACGCGAACGTCACGGCGGCGAAGGCGAGCAGCAGAACCGCGTAGCGTCGAGCCCAGGCATCCGCGAGCAGCCACGGCGATGCGAGGGCGGCAGCAATGATCGGCGTCTGAGCCTCGACCAGCCATCGAGAGTAGCGCAGCAGGTTCGGCACGACGTGCGCGGCCGAAAACATGGTGTTGAGATCGCCGTACCCTGACTTGAACGGCGAGCCATACATCGCGTTCTGGATCGCCATCACGATCGCGGCGCCCGGCAGAGCCGCCAGGCCGAAGATGGCTACGATGGCAGCGCGCTGACCCGGTGTGCGGCCCGGAAGCGCGAGCGACATGCCCAGGCCGGTCGCCACTGCGAGCGGGAGCAGGTTCGGCCGAACCGTGATCGCCGCAGCCGTGAGAAGGCCCGACAGTCCGGCACGAGCCACGTCGCGTCGTCGATTGTCCAGAACGGCGACGAGGGCAGCACACCAGAGCGCCGCCGCCATCACGTCGTTCATCGGCTGAAACAGCTGGAACAGGAACGTCGGACTGCTGAAGGTCAGGGCCGCCGCCAGCAGCCCGGCGGCTGGTCCGGCCAGCCTGCGGCCGAGCAGAAACGCGAGGTAGATCGCAATACCGCCCATCAGCGGAGTGATCCAGAACATCGCGTTGCGTCCGGCCAGGCGCCGCGCGCCCGCCATCAACAGCGGATAGCCGGCGGGACAGATCGGCACGAGGGCCGGAGCCGGAGCTCCCAGCGGGATGTGGCCGGCCGGCGCGAACGACCAGGGGTTGCCGGGCCAGGTCGGATCCTCGGAAAGGGGCTCGTGGTCGTGGACGGCGCCGCGCGCCAGCAGCTCGGCTTGATTCAGATAGCAATACGAATCCGATCCACCGGCAATGAACGCACCCCAGTGAAACGCTGCCAGGATTGCAAGAATCGACAACGCCACGGCGGCCAGGGCCGTATGCCGGTCGCGGAGTTGCCATTGCCACTCGAGCGCGGACCCGACCGTCGAGGGTCCTCGCCACCACGCTGCGATTCCCAGCAGCAGCGCTGCAGCCGCCAGCGGCCGGATCGGATCGTGGGATCGAAGAAGAAGCCCGCCCAGGTGGATTGAGAGACCGCCGGTAATTGCTACGGCCACGGCGATCAGGATGAACGCGACCGCCGCCGCAGCGAGCCCGCGGGCGATCCGATCCTCGGCGCGTTGCATGCGATCAGGCCGAGAAGCGGTGGCGGAACAGCACCCGGATGGCGGCGATCCCGTCACGCCAGCCGATCTTCTTGCCGGCGGCCCGCGATCGGGGATTGAAGCTGACCGGCTGCTCGACGATCCGGTAACCGCCCCTGAGCAGCCGTGCCGTAATCTCCGGCTCGATATCGAACCGATCCGCGGTGAGTCCAAGGCCGCGCGCGACGGACGAGCGCATGATCTTGTAGCAGGTCTCCATGTCAGTGATGGACGACCCGTACAAGATGTTGGTCAACGACGTGAGCACGCGGTTGGCGGCCAGCGTCAGCCAGGGCGCGTCCGGGCGCGGGCCGAGAAAGCGGGACCCATACACGACATCGGCCTCGCCGCGGAGCAGCGGTTCCACGAGCCGGCCCAGCTGCGCGGGATCCAGCTCGAGGTCGGCATCCTGAATCGCGATCACGCCGCCGCGGGCGTGTTCGAGCCCGAGCCGGATCGCGTGCCCTTTCCCGCGATTCCGGTCGGCGTGGATGATCCGCAGCCGGGGAGTACCCTCCAGCGACGCGAGCACGTCACGCGTGCCGTCGCTGGAGCCGTCGTTGACGACGATGATCTCGCGTTCGGCAGGGAAGTCGATCGTGAGGAGCCGATCGATTACGGCGCCGACGGTCGCGCTTTCATTGAAGACGGGAACGATGACAGAGACGAGCGAAGCAATGGAAACGGACTCGGTCGTCAGAATGGCTCCAGCGGCAATCCGGGCATTCTACGATGTCCGCAGGCGAGCACGTCGGGGAACCTCGTCCGCTCGCCGGCGCGTCGGGTGAGTGAAAATTTGTCCGACGCTGTCGTCAGGCAGGCTCGACCGAGGGTTCGTGGCGCAGGGGAGCGGCAATCCTTCGATCGGGCGAATGCCTGAGTGTTGCCCGTCGATCAGGGAGCTGGCGACGGTCGAGCTCGGCCTGGACTTTCGTGGACAGCACCACGAATTCCCGCAGTCCCTCCAATGTGAGCCGGCCCTGCTCCTGGAGCGTCCTCAGCTTCAGCTCGCACTCCCGGAGAACTTTCATGACTTCGTCGTACTCGACTGACGGGGGCGCCATTTTCCTCCTCGCTCGCAGCGCCGAAGAGGGCAGCAATATCCGCGCCCGTCTTTGCTAGATCCGAGGGGCTTCGCCCCTCGGACTCCCCTACGCCGTCGGACGGCGCGCCTGCGGCGCTGCGCCTAATGCCGTGGCCGCGACCCACCGACAACCCCGGCAGATGCCGCGATTCTGCATAGTGGTGAAGTCCTCTGACGAGCGGTTGTACAGGGCGCTGGAGGAAGCATTTCTGGGCAGGATTGGCTTCACGGTCGTTCGAGAGCGACGTGGGAAACCGCACGACACGTGGCCCAGCGAACGTCGCAAGGCTCGTGTCTGGGAAACGGGCGAGCTGGCGTTCGCCGAGTGCCAGGACTAGACCGGGCGTCAGCCTTCTTTCAACGACAGGGCCGGATTGGCGCGAGACGCCCGTCTCGCGGGCCACCAGATGGCCGAAATTCCTGCGACCGTCATCAGGACACACGTCGAAACGAGCGTCGCAGGATCGAACGGCTCGACCGCAAAGAGCTGGTGCTCGAGGATGCGTACCGCCGCAGCGGCACCGAGCAGTCCGGCACATAGCCCGGCGGCGAGCACGACCGCTCCCTCCGTCAGGAACAGCCTGACGACGCGTCCGGCCGGCGCACCGAGCGCCACGCGAATCGCGAGTTCGCGCTGCCGCTGCTGAACACCGTACGCCGTCACGCCATAAATCCCGAGGACCGCGAGGAAGCCCGCAATCGCGGCGAATCCGGACAGCATCGTCGTGAGGAACGTCGTGCCCGCGAGCTGCCGGTTCTCGCTGAGCACCGTACGCGGCAGATCAACGACGGCGTGTCGATCGAGCCCGGCGGCGACCGCGCGGGCCTCGCCGAAGATTGAGGCAAGCGGCCGATCGCTGCGCACGTAGAACGATCCGAATCTGCCGACGGAGGTCGGCGTGATCGGCGTATAGAAGTCCGCCACGTTCGGGTCCGCGTATTCCTGCCGGACGTCGGCGGAGACTCCCACGACCGTTCGCCACGGTCCCGGGGTCGAGCCTCCTTCGGTCTGAACCGACGCGCGCACCTGCCGGCCGAGCGCTGATTCGCCGGACCACAGGCGGCGAGCGAGAGTCTCGCTGACGACGGCTACCGGCAACCCGTTCTCAGTATCGGCCCGGGTAAGCTCGCGGCCAGCCCTGAGGGGAATCCCAAACGCGCTGAAGTAGCCGGGACCGATCTGCATCGCGCCGCCCTTGACGCCCTGGCCCGCACTACCGTCGGCTTCAATCCATTGCGTGGGCAGATCGACGAACGGAGGCCAGTTCGAGAAGACGACGGGGGCATTGGTGACCGCGGCAAGACGGTCGCTGAACTGCCCGTAGAAGCGGAAGAAGCCTGATGGGTCGGGGTAGTCGCTGCCCCGCAGCACGAGTCGCGCGCGCACCAGGTGGTCGGCCTCGAAGCCGAGATCGGTCTGCAGCATCGCTGCCGCACTGCGGAGGAGCAGGCCGCAACCAATGAAAAGGATCAGCGTGCCAGCCACCTCGAACGCGATCAGGCTGGAGCGGAGGTGGCGCACCGAGCGGCCGTCGGTGGACGAGTTGCTTGCGCGACGCAGATCGTCGGCGAGACGCAGCTGCCAGGGCGTCAGCAGCGGCAACAGCGGCAGCGCCAGCGCAATCAGTACTCCCAGGCCGCCGACGATCAGCAGCACGGTCCCGTCTACCGCGATCGCCGCTGTTCCATGCGGTGCCGGACGACCGAGCTCCGTCTCGATGATCGGCGCGATCGCCCCGAGCGCCCATCTCGTGAGCAGGATCCCGAGCGCGAGACCCGTCGAGCACAGGAGAACGCCCTCGGCGACCAGCATCCGGGCGAGATGACGCCGCTCCGCGCCGAGCGCCGTACGCACCGCGATCTCCTTCTGCCGCCGCATCGTCCGCAGCACCATGAGCACGGCGAGGTTGGCACAGACCACGACGAGCACCAGCGCCGCTGCGACCGTGACGCCGATCAGGATCGGCTGCAGCTGACCTACATATCGCCAGTGAGCGGACTCGAGCCGGACGCCGCTCCACTCAGGGGTCAACCCGGTCGCCACGGTGCGCGCGGCCTGCGTGATGCGCTGCTCGGCATATTCGCGCGGTACGCCTTCGCGCAGGCGCACCATGTAGGTGCGTCTCGGCGAGAGGAGCGGCACGAGCAGGTCGACTCGCGCCTGGCTGTCCCGGCCGAAATAGAACTCGGGCGGCAGGACACCGACGACCTGGAATGACTCCGCGGAACCGCCACCTTCCGGCTCGGTGCGAATCTGGCGTCCGACGATCGATGGATGCGATCCGTATTGGTCGCGCCACAGCGCGTAACCGATCAGCGCCCCGCGTTCCGAGGCGGCCGCGAAGTCCGAGGCATCCAGCATCCGGCCGGCTGCGGCCCGGACGCCCAGGCCCTCGATGAGTCCGAGGCCGGCCCGCAGCCCCCGGATGGTCTGCGTGTGACCGCCGTCGCTGAGATAGAACGTGGCGCCCGACGCGGTGATTGGAAACTCGACGACGTCCTTGACCGCGCCCCAGTCGAGCGACTCCATTCCGCCGGGCTCCCATGGGCCGGGCGGAGCGTACATGACGTGGTAGAGCCGATCCGCGTAGTCATACGGGAGCGAGCGCAGCACGTACGCGTTGAGGACGGCGACGGTCGAAGCCGTCAGCGCGAAACCGGCAGCCAGCGAAATCACGCTGACCAGAGTGAATCCCGGCGCACGCCTCAGCATGCGCGCCGCGTATCGGAGGTCGCGCACGAGGTGGTCGAGCCAGTGCCAGCCCCACACGTCGTGCGATTGCTCGCGCAGCCGCAGCGGATTCCCGAACCGCGCCGGATCGGTCATCAGCGCGCGATGGTCCTCCATCTCCCTCCGCAGCGCCGCATCCACACGGCTGCGATTGAGCAGGTACCAGACGCGACGGAACAACTCGCCAATATTGGGCATCAGGGCTCTGTTTTTACTTTCTTTCCTGAACTCCTGAACTCTCACTCTCCTATTGAGAATTCCAAGGCTTCGCTCAGGGTGTGTCGAGCACTGCGCTGATCGCCGCGCTGACGCGGCGATACTCCGTACGCTCGATTTCGAGCTGCTTCCTGCCTGCCGGTGTGAGGCGGTACGTCCGCACCGTTCGCCCGGTGTCGGACACGCCCGATGCTGCTTTGACCCAGCCCTTCAGCAGCAGCTTCTGCAACGCCGGATAGAGCGAGCCTTCTTCGACGCTCAGTTCATCCTTCGAGAGGAGCGCGATGCGCTGGGCGATGGCGTACCCGTGCAGCGGCCCGGCCGCGAGAACGCGCAGGATCAGCATGACGAGCGTGCCGGGCGGAAGGCCGTCGGTTCTAGGCATAGGTGAACTATGCCTAGGCTTCGCCGGGGTGTCAAGATCTCGGGGCTGGGGGCTGGGGCTGGGGGCTCGGCAGGGCCGGCGGTACTCAGAGGCAACCGGCGCAACCTCAACGGCTCGTTGCCTCTGATACCACCGGCTTCGCCCAGCCCCGAGCCCCCAGCCCCGAGCCCCCAGTTCTGCTACAGTCGGATTCAGTGATCAGCGATCCCTCAGAACGACGCAGCGCTGGCGGCGAGGCGCAGCCGGCATGGGTTGCGGTCGAACGCTATGCCGAACCGCGGCTCGCGCCGAGTGATCGCGCGCTCGACGGGGCGCTCGCCCGCAGCGAGGCGGCGGGCCTGCCTGGCATCAACGTCACGGCCAGCCAGGGCAAGCTCCTGCACCTGCTCGCGAGGATTGCAGGGGCTCGCCGTATCCTGGAGATCGGCACGCTCGGCGCCTACAGCACGATCTGGCTCGCGCGCGCCCTTCCTGCCGGCGGGCGCCTGGTCACGATCGAAGTCGATCCGGCGGTCGCCGAGGTTGCACGCGGAAACCTGCTCGAGGCCGGCCTGTCGGACATTGTCGATCTTCGTGTCGGCCGCGCGCTCGACGAGTTGCCACGGCTCCAGGCCGAAGGGGGCGGGCCGTTCGACCTGATTTTCATCGACGCCGACAAACCGAGCACCCCGCAGTATGTCGACTGGGCGCTGCGGCTGTCGCGCCCGGGCAGCGTCGTCATCGTCGACAACGTCGTGCGCGCCGGTGCGCTCGCCGACGAAACGAATGACGACCCGCGCGTCGCGGCGATGCGTCAGACTGTCGAAGCGATCTCACGCAACCCGCGGCTGACCGCGACCTTGACGCAGACCGTGGGCGCGAAAGGCTACGACGGATTCATCACGGCGGTGGTGACGGACTAAACGGGATCCGGGGTCCGGTATCCGGGTCCGGGGTCCGGACTACCGACTTACCGGCGTGCGCAGCGTGTAGGACGGCCGGTGCCAGACCGTGGCATCCGGACGCTTCACCTTCACTTCGATGTTCCGCCGCTTCTTCGTTGGATCCGGGTTCGTCGAGTAGTACCCGATCAGGTAATAGTCGCTGGTCTCTTCGTCGATCCGCCGGAGCGTCTTCGTCAGGTCGTTCTGGTTGACGGCCGCGAGTCCGCCGGTGAGGTCGGCGAGCACGCGCAGCGTGTCCTGCTGGTTCCGGACGAGATCCAGGAACTCCATCCGGTCGACCTTCTGGTCGAGATCCGGTCCGGCGACGAGCCCGCGCGGGTCGATGGCGTAGATCGTCGTGTTCGCCCGGACCGCCGCGCGGGTCACCTCCGCCAGGTCGCTGATGAGATCCGCAAAAGCGAACTGGTTGCCCTGCTGGCGGAGGGCGGGATCGTTCGGGTCGGCGCTGTTGTCGCCGTTGTTGTCCACGCTGTCGCGAAGTCTTCCGTAACGCTCCAGCTCGTTCTTCGCGCGCGTTTTCGCGTAGGGATCGAGATCGTAGCCGTTGCTGATGTAGATGAGCGCCTTGCGGCGATCGTGGATCTGGTCGAGCTGCCCGATCACGTCGCGAGCCGTCGAGAACGCCACGTGGGCGCGGTGCCGTACCTCGGGAGGCCCTTGCGATCCCGACGGCACATCGATGATGTCGTTAGCGGTCTGCGCGTTGCCCGACAATTTGTCCGCGGCTTCGGTCAAGCGTTTGCGGTCGTAGGTCAGGTTGATCGCGATCGACGACGGGCCCGTGGAGACGATGCCGAACATGTCTCCCTGGTGAATGAGCTCGTCCGAGAGTTGTTTGAACAGGTTGCGGATTCGTGCGGTGTCCCGGAAATCCAGGTGCTGGTCATCGACGAAGATGAAGAACACCCGGCCGTTTTCGTCAGCCGGCGGACGTGCGGGTGGCAGCACGATGCCCTCGGCTGCCGGGGCCGCGGCGGGCGCGGAGATGTTGTAGGTGCGCCCTCCGTGAGTCATCGAAAACGACACGAGCTTCTGGGCAACGCCGTCCTCGAGGATCTCGAAGTCGCCGATCTTCAAATCCGACAGGAACTGTCCGCTCTTGTCGCGAACCACCACATCCGTGGTGACGAGCTCGACGCGCGATTTGAAATCGGGCTTGCGCTGATCCTGCTGCTGGCCGGCGATGGCGACCGGGACCAGGACCAGCACCCTGACAGCCCACCGCGCCAGGTGCCGGGATAATGGCTGCATGGCCTGATTATGCAGCCGCGCAGCTGTTCTCGGTAAACAGCCGTTTTGGTTTACAGGAGGGCTAAGAGTTCAGGAGTGTTGCTTTTTGCGGGAGAAATCCTCCTGAGCTCTTGGCCCTCCTGTTTGTTTGATATTACGGCGGTCGCCGCGATCTGGAGCGGTGTGATTGGTGAGCCCAGGCCCGTCCGTCGTGCCCCCGGCCGTAGCACAATTAGAGGTTGTTCGGAGGTGGTCATGATCGTGCGTCCCTCGATTCTCTGCCCAGTCGACTTCTCTGATGCGTCGGCCGGGGCGCTCCGGTATGCGGCTGCGATCGCAGGGCATTTCGGCACCCGGCTGATCCTGCTGACTGTCGAGGATCCGCTGCTGACGGAAGCGGTCGATCTCGGGACCGGTGTGCGCTGGAATCCGGACGACATCAAAGGCGAGCTCGAGCACTTCGCCAACCAGACATTCGGGCAGGCCTCGCGAATCCTCAGGTCCCTCGATTACGAGGTGGCCGTCGGCAAACCGGCGCCGGAGATTCTCCGCGTGGCCCGCGAGCGTTCGTGCGACCTGATCGTGATCAGCACCCATGGCCTCACCGGCGTGAGAAAGCTGTTCTTCGGGTCGACGACCGAGCGCGTGCTGCGCGAAACGACGACGCCGGTTCTGGTGACACCGCCCCTGGATCCAGGTGCGATTTCGATCGAGGACGCGTCGAAAGTGATCAAGCGCGTCATGGTTCCCGTGGATCTCTCGCCGGGCTCACGACACCAGGCGGTGGTCGCGGCGGGCCTGACGCAAGCGCTGGGAGTCCCGCTGATCCTGCTGCACGTGATCGAGCCGGTCCGAACCCCGCTTGCCACCAGGCTGCCCCTCCCCGGGATCGAGGCCAACCGGCGCGCGGTCGCGGAAGAAGGACTGCAGGCGATCGCCGCGGACCTCCCGGCACGGGTCCAGCGCGAAACGCTCATCGTTTATGGCGATCCCGCGGAAGAGCTCGCCAAGGTCATTCGCGATCGGCAGGCAGGCCTGGTGGTGATGGGACTGCATGCCTCACCGCTGCTCGGGCCCCGCATGGGTTCCGTGACCTACCGGATGTTGTGCCTGTCGCCGACACTGGTGCTGGCGCTCCCGCCGGAACGCGTCCGCGAGCTGAGCGCTGCTCTCTCGCCGCGAACGGCCGCGTTGTCCTAGCCGCAGCCCGCAGCCCGCGGCTCGCAAGACCGTGCCGCATTCGGTGGAATCTGCCCCCATCCCGGACCGCGGGCTGCGGATCGCGGACTGCGGATGAGACTATCGTCCGGCGCAGGCCGCCAGCTTCAGCCGGAGCGGCTGCTTCCCTTTGCTCCACACGAAGTAGGTGTTCCAGTCGTGCGGAAGCCCAATCAGGTTGCGGCAGAAGGCGACGGTCTTTTCGCGATTGAGATAGACCTCGACATTCGACGCGTAGAACGTGGTGATGATCTGCCGGTGCTGCCGCACGTACTCGCCGGTGGCTTTCAGGGCAGACGAGCCGCCGAAGTCACCGACGATCGGGACGATCAGGTTCGCCGCGTGCAGCGTTTTCAGGAACGAGAAGCTGGCGTCACTCGACAGATAGCTTCGATGCTGGCCGGACACATCCCTGGCCGTCATCAACGCGTGGTAGGAAGGCCCGCGCGGATCGTTCGGCAGCAGCCGCGCATAGTGGATGTCTGGCCCATCCGAGTAGAACGCGTCGAGCGCGTAGTCGATCCACGCGAGCTCGCGCGGTGACAGCGGAAAGCGGTGGGTTGCGATCAGCCGCTCGCGGACGAGCCGTCCGTTCTCCTCCCGAAGCCGGCGCTCCGGCTGTATCGCCGCGTATCGGGCAAAGAGATCTTCGACGGATGTGCGGGAATCCACGCCGGCCGGTCGTTGCCGTGAGAACAACCGCGAGACGAAATCGGCTCGATCCCCGGAAATCTCGAACAGGGCCTTGTATAAGAGGTGCAGGCTCCTGTTCTCCTGCCGCACGTCGACGATGAAGGCCATCGCCGGGCGGACCTCGGCAATGTAGCTGAGATTCTGCTCGGGCCCGACCCCGACGTACACGCCTCCGCGCGGTCTCAGCGTCCGCATCACATCGGCATACTGGATCTCGTTCGACACGACATTGTCCGAATGGCTGAACGTACCCGGAGGCTCGGACAGGTCGGAGAGCAGCTTCCAGAACTGCTCGTCGGTCAGCTGCGCGGGAAGGTTCGACCGGCGGACCAGGCCACAGGCGCCGTGGGCCACGAGGGAGGCGGCCAGCACCAGGGCAGTGAGAGGCCCGATTCGCCTGCGTCCGGCTGCTGCGCCAGATCCGCGGCGCGCTGCATGGGATCGATGTCTGGGTGGGAGGGACACTCGTTGGAGAGCACTCTACCCGAACGACCGGAACCGTGCCTGCTGACAAAACCGTTGTCATGACGGCAGGAAGTCGCCCAGAATCAGAATCCGATTCTTGAACACTCCCGAGCGTTATCGATGTGGCGTAGTCCAGTTCGCAGGTTCTTGTCGCCGCCGCTGCATGCTGACGGCGTCTTTCACAGCACGGACCCGGCCGGCGGATCCGGTGGCGAGGGCCCCGCCTCGCGCGTGACCAAGACCGAGCTGCGGAGAGAGCTCGCCGAACACCGGCAGACTGAAGCCGAGCTCGAAGACGCCCGGAACTTCCTCGACTCGGTCCTGGAGCATCTTCCGGTCATGCTCTTCGTCAAGGATGCCGAGCACCTGCGCTTCGTTCGCTGGAACAAGACCGAAGAAGAGGCTCTGGGGATCGATCGCAGCGTGGCGATCGGAAAGAGCGACTACGACTTCTTTCCAGAAGAGCAGGCCCGCTTCTTCGAGGCCAAGGATCGCGCGGTCCTGACCGGCGGCAAGATGGTGGACATCCCCGAAGAAGCCATCCAGACCGCGCATCGAGGGCTGCGCTTCCTTCACACGATCAAGGTGCCGGTGCTCGGCACCGACGGCAAGCCGAAGTACCTGGTCGGAATCTCGGAAGACATCACCGATCGGAAGCGGGCGCAGGAGGAGCTGGCCCGTGCCCGCGAACAGGAGGCGGAGATCGGGTTCCGGATCCAGCAGACGCTGCTGCTCGAGCAGCCGCCCCAGGATCTGCCCGGGGTGCGTGCGGCCGCCCTGACGATCCCCTCACAGCGGATCGACGGCGACTTCTACGATTTCTTCAATCATCGCGACCGGTGCCTCGACGTCATCGTCGGCGACGTGATGGGAAAGGGCATCCCGGCGGCGCTGCTCGGCGCGGCCACGAAGAGTCATTTCCTGCAGGCCCTCAGCCGTCTCATCTCGCTGTCCGAGCCCGGCACGTTGCCCGAGCCGAAGGACATCGTCACGCTCGCGCACTCCGAGGTCGCGCGGCAGTTGATCGAGCTCGAGAGCTTCGTCACGGTCTGCTACGCGCGGCTCGATCTCGTCAACCGGCGGCTCGACCTGGTCGATTGCGGTCACACGACAACGATTCATTTTCAGGCGGGCACCGGGACCTGCAGACTGCTCCAGGGCGAGAACCTCCCGCTCGGCGTCAGCGAGCGCGAGATCTTCGAGCAGATGTCGATCCCGGTGGAACCCGGTGACGTGCTGTTGTTCTATTCCGACGGGCTCACCGAAACACGGAACGCTTCGGGGGAGCTGTTCGGCATCGAGCGGCTGGCGGACTGCGTCGGGCGGTATGGCCGTCTCGAGCCGCGCGATCTCATCGAGCGGATTCGCCTGGAGGCGGTCGCGTTCGCGGGCTCGGAGCGGTTTGGCGACGATCTCACGTGCGTGGCGGTGCGAATCGAAGAGCGACAGCTGCCACAGGCACGCGCAGAGCTCGAAATCTCCAGCGACCTGAAAGAGCTGGCGCGGGCCCGGATGTTCGTTCGCGATGTGTGCGCGCGGCTCGCCGCCCCCGTCGATGAGGACACGCTCAACCAGCTGGAGCTGGCGATGACCGAGGCCGCGAGCAACGTGATGCGGCACGCCTACAGCGGCCGGACCGATCGGCGGATTCAGCTTTCGGCGGAGATTTACGAGGACCGCATCGTGCTGCGGCTCCACCATCTCGGTCAGAGCTTCGATCCTGATGCGATCCGCCCGCCGAAGTTCGACGGGACGGAAGAAGGCGGCTTCGGCATGTACATCATCAGCCAGACCGTCGACGAGGTGCGCTATCACCGCGACGAGCGCGGCCGGAACTGCATCTCGATGATCAAAAAGCGCCGGTAGTCCGGGATCCGGGTACCGGGAGTCCGGACAACCGGACCCCGGACAGCCGGTCTACCGATCTGCGAAGCGAGGGCCTTAATGGAATTGACCACGGAAACGGTGGACGACGTCACAATCGTGGTGCTGCCGGGCGAGCAGCTGGATGCCGGCAACGCGAAGGAATTCAAGCGCGACATCGCCGCCGTGCTCGAGCCGTGCCGCAAGGTCGTCTTCGATCTGCGCGAGCTGCGGTTCGTCGACAGCTCGGGTCTCGGCGCGATCCTGTCGTGCCTGCGTCAGCTCAATGGCAAAGGGGGCGACCTGAAGCTGTGCGAGATGACCAAGCCGGTCCGCGCCCTGTTCGAGCTGGTGCGGATGCACAAGATCTTCGACATCTACGTGACGAAGGCGGACGCGCTCAGGGCTCTCAGGCAAAGGGAGGAGTCGGGTTTATGAGGGTCGCTGTCGGTTCCAGGTTCAGAGGTTCAGGGGTTCAGGTTCGGTTCGAAGGTTCAGGGTTCGGTTCGAAGGTTCAGAGGTCGCTCGGGGGTTCGTAGTTCACCTCGCCAACCCAGAACCTTGAACCCCGGAACCGAACCCTGAACCCCTGAACCGAACCCTGAACCCCGGAACCCCTGAACCCTGAACCTCTTTTCCCCTCAGACGAAGTACCGCAAGCCGATAGACAGCAGGCCCAGGAACGAAAAGAACCCGCACATGTCCGTGCAGGCGGTGACGAACACGCTTGAAGCGACCGCCGGATCGGCGCGGAGCGATCGCAGGATCAGCGGGATGAGGCTGCCGACCAGTGCGGCGATCAGGAAGTTTGCGACCAGCGCGATCCCGAGCACGGTCGCCAGCAGCGGCTCGCCGTGCAGCAGGTAGGTGACCGCCCCCGCCGCGATCCCCAGCGCGATTCCGTTCCCACAGGCGACCGCAAGCTCTTTGAGCAGAATGCCGCGCGCCTGGGCGAGGCCGACCTTCCCCATGGCCATGCCCCGCACCATCACGGTCAAGGTCTGGACTCCGGCGTTGCCTCCCTGCGCGGCGACGATCGTCATCAGCGCCGCCGCGAGCGCGCGGCTGTGAATCGTCCCCTCGAAGAGTCCGATCACGCTGGCGCTCAGGCTGGTCGTGAACAGGTTCAGTCCGAGCCAGGGCAGCCGGCGCCTGATCGCGCGACCCGGTGAGTCGAAGAGCGGCTCTTCCTCGCCGAGCCCCGACAGCTTCGAAAAGTCCTCGTTGGCTTCCTCTTCCAGCACTTCGACAACGTCGTCAACGGTGATCCGGCCGAGGAGGGCGCCGCGGGGATCGGTCACGGGCAGGGAGACCAGGTCGTATTTCCTGAACAGCCGCGCCACCTCCTCCTGGTCGGTGTCGACCGTGACCGAAATCACCTGGCGATCCATCACTGCGTCGACCGTCTCGCTGGCGCGCGCGAGGATCAGCCGCGCCAGCGGCAGCACGCCGAGCAGGTGGAACCGGTGATCGACGACCAGCACGTTGTGGATGTCGGCAACGGCCTCGGCGAGCGTCCGCACGATTTCGACCGCTTCTTCGACGGTGGCGCCTTCGAGCACCGCTGCGTACTCCGACTTCATCAAGCCGCCGGCCGTGTCGGCGGGATACTTCAGGAGCTGCTGGATGCGGGCGGCCACCGAGCCGGGCAAGCCCTGAAGTACCGCCTGGGCGCGTTCTTTCGTGACCGACTCGAGCAGATCCGCGGCCTCGTCCGAGTCCAGTTCTTCGACGAGGCTCCGAAGCTCATCGTCCGAACGGGACTCGAGGATCTCCGCGCGGGCGGTCGGAGACAGACGCGTGACGACCGTGGCCGCGACCTTCGTCTGGAGCATGCCGAAGACGGTCTTGCGTGAGTCCGGCCGCGGCAGGACGTTCAACAGCTCGGCGAGATCGGCCGGGTGGAGGGACGCGATCGCCGTACTGATGGCCGACACGTCGCCTGCCTCCACGAGCGCCGCCAACTGTTCGAGGTTCGTGTCGGGTCCGGTCAGGGCATCGCCTGATTGAGAGCTCATCGGAGTGGCCTTCGGAAGAGGGATGGGAAGGACGCGCGAGCCTACACCAGTCGCTAATCTCTAGTCCATAACCCCGCGTCGGACGCGGGGTCAAGGCCCAGGGATTGAGGACCCGGTGATTTAGTGATCGCGAACGATCCGCAGTCCGCTCGGCGGCGGGAGGACCGGGTAGAGCGAACGGACGCCGGAGATGTCGTCAGGATCGAGCGTCCGATTCCCGGTATTGCAGGACGAAACCGAGGGATACATCGTTGCCGTCGACACCGTCGAGTGCCCGAGGCCGAGCGCATGCCCGAATTCATGCGCCGCGATGTCTTCGATGTAGAAGCCGCCGGAACAGCCGGTCGTGCCCGCGAAGAACTTGAACGCTTCATCCCAGAACACGATGTCGGCATCGATGATTTGCGAGCCCATCGACCACCAGTAGGTCGTGGCGATCGCTGAACCGTTCGAGGCGTTCCGGAAGAGGATCAGGTTGACTTGATCGTTGGTATTCGTGGTCTGGGAGCTGGCGCCGGAGTAGATGAACCGGAACGCGCCAGCCTGCAGCAACCATGTCTCCGCGCCGGCGCGGACGGCTGCATCAGCCGCGGGACCAGGCAGATCCAGGTTCGCCGAATTGACGACGTACGGTGTCTGTGCCTGCGGCCACGCCGGGCCAGATACGCTGAAGGCTCCGGGGGTTCCTGACAGAACCGTCGCCACCGCGGTAATCGCAGCGAGGACTCCGATGAGCGGCCGTACCGTGAGTGGTTTCATTGAAGCTACCGGCCCCTTCCCGCCGCAACCTCGCGCCGAATCACGTCCAGCGTCAGGCTGCTGCCGGGAACGCGATTCGAAGCATCGAGCCTGATGAGGCCCAGTCCGCGCAAATGGGGTACGAATGCGCCACGGGCGTTCCGCTTCAGGAAGAAGGTGGCCCGGTCGCCGGCAGCGAGCTGTATCTGATCGGAGACGTGCAGTGTGAGCTGGCCGATGGTGCCGCCCTCGACCTCGACGTCGACCGCGGCCGCCTGGTCGCCTTTCAGCGTTTCGCTGACCGTGACGCGGAGCAGGGACACGATTAACCGGTCGCCGAACTCATTCACCTGCCATTGAGGCGAGACCGACGCGACTCGGCCGACGACCACCCGCTCGGCGCCACGCGCCCGTTCGGCCAAAGGCACCGGGACCTGAGCACTGATGGCTTGGCTGAAGCCGAAGACGCCAACGGCTAGGCACGCGGAAATCGCAACCCGGATCATCACAGACATCCCGGCGGATGGGCAACGCGTGTGCCACCCGCGTCGATGATGGAGTTTACGTCCAGCAATTGCCGGTTTCCAGCGGCCCGTTTCCAGCGGTCTGGAACGGCGCTCGGCAGAATTGAGATCGGATCACGGACTCGTCAGGCGCCTGCGGCCGGCGGATTCGCGCTCCGCTTCACGGCTCCCGCAACACGATGAGGGGATCGACCCGCATCGCGCGGCGGGTCGGGACCGCGCACGCGGCCATCGACACCAGAGCCACGGCTGTGGCCACCGCGGCATAAGTCACCGGGTCCGTCGGATTCACGCCGTGCAGCTCGCTGGCGAGCCATCGCGTCACCGCCAACGCGCCGGCGATCCCGAGCAGGATGCCGGCCGCGCAGAGCGTCGCGCCTTCGCGGATGACGAGCCAGAACACATCGACCGGGCGGGCGCCGAGCGCGAGGCGGATGCCAATCTCGCGCGTCTGCCTGGAGACGAGGAACGAGAGCACGCCGTAGACGCCGATGCATCCGAGTGCCAGCGCCAGGCCGGCCACGGTGACCAATACCGACGTCGTTGCGGCCGGCGCTGCGACGGCCTCGGCAGTGATCGCAGTCATCGGCCGGACATCGTCCACGACGATCGGACCGGTGGCCCGGGCGGCGATGTTCTCGAGGATCGATGTGACCCTGCGGGTATCCAGCGACGTGTCGAGGACCACGGCCATCTCGCTCGGGATCCGGCCGTCCTCCATGGTCGCGTTCGGCCCGTGGGGCACATACATGGCACCGTCGATCCAGTCGGGCACGCTCCTCGCCAGATCGAAGCCGCGCACGTCGGCCGCAACTCCTATGACGGTGTGCCAGTTTCGCTCGTTGATGAACCGCAGTTGCCGGCCAATGGGATCCCCACCCGGCCAGAAGCGCCTCGCGGTGGCGCTCGTGACAATCACCACGGCCGGACCTCCGGAGAGATCGGCTGGTGTGAACCCGCGTCCGGTCTCGATGCGGATGTTCATCACCTTGAAATAGTCCGGCGTCACGGCATGCATCCAGAACAGCGGAGCCGCCTTTCCCTCGGGCACGGTGTAGCCGGCCAGCACCATGGAGCGCTTGGCGATGGCGCCTGTCAGCGGCAGCGTGTTGACGAACGCTGCGGCGCGAACACCGGGTGCGGCCTGCACCTGGCGTTCGAGCTCGCGATAAAAGGTCAGGCAGCGGTCCGCAGTTCCGCAGACTGACTCGGCGGGCGCAATGCGTGCAGTCACGACCTGATCGGCGTGAAACCCCGGATCACCGCGGGAGAGCGCCCACAGGCTGCGTACCAGCAGCCCGGCGGCTATCAGAAGCAGCACGGCGCAGGCGACCTGGGCGACCGTGAGGGCAGCGCGCAACGGCGCGGCGACGACGCTGCCGGATCCGCGAGAGCCCGAATCGAGCGCGCCTTCCAGCCGTGCGCGGGCCGCCTGGACAACGGGTGCGAGGCCGAAGGCGCACCCGGTCACGATCGCCAGCACCCCGGCGAACAGCAGCGCCCGCCAGCTCACATACGTCTCCATCAGGCGTGGTGTGTCAGGAGGCAGGACCAGCTTGAGGACCGAAAGTCCTTCCGCCGCGACCAGCACGCCGGCGCCTGCGCCAAGAAACGCCAGGACGATGCTCTCGGTGATCAGCTGCTGGGCGACTCGCCGCGGGGCGGCGCCAAGCGCGCTCCGGATGCTGATCTCGCGACGTCGTGCCGCCGCACGCGACAGGCTGAGATTGGCGACGTTCGCGCACGCGATCAGAAGCACGGCGGCGACCGCGGTGAGCATGATCAGGAAACGCGTTTTCACGTCGCCGACCAGGGCTTCGTGGAGCGGGATCGCCGAGACATCCTTGTTCCAGTCCGCAGGCATCTTCCAGGGAAACCGCGCACCGATGCGCGACTGAAAGAGCCTGATCTCGGCGTGAGCATCTGCCAGGCTCGCTCCGTGACGCAGGCGCCCGATCACCGGCATGAAGTCGCCGGCCCAGTAGCGTGCGGTATTGCGCGGATCGAGGCGGAGCGGCACCCACACTTCCGTCCGCCTCGACGGAAACTCGAACGCGGCCGGCATGACTGCAACGACTTCGTGAGGCTGTCCGTCGAGCTCGATTGATTGGCCGAGGATGAGCGGATCGCCGCCGAAGCGCGTCTGCCACGAGGCGTGGCTGAGGATCGCGAAGCGATCGTTCGGGGATTCGTCTTCGCCCGCGCGCAGCCATCGGCCAATCGCCGGCGTGACGCCGAGCGTCGAGAAGAGCTCCGCCGACACGCGTGTGCCCGCGAGCCGGACGGGCATCCCCCTGCCCGTCAGTGTGAGGAAGTGGCCGTCCGCATACGCGCCGACATCCAGTGTCCTGAGCTCGCGCCGCATCGCGGCGAACGCGCCGTTCGGGTAAGGGCCGGTGATGCTGACCAGTTCCTCGGGTGCGGCGTAGGGAAGGCGCGACAGCAGGATGACGTCGATCAGGCTGTAGACGGCGGTGTTCGCGCCGATCCCGAGCGCGAGCGTGAGCGTCGCGATGGCGGTGAAGCCCGGCGCGCGCCAGAGGGTCCGCACCGCGTATCGCACGTCCTGCCGGAGCGCGTCAATCGCGGCCATGCCGCGCGCGTCGCGGCAGTCCTCCTTCGCCTGCTGAACGCCGCCGAAGTTGCGGCGGACTCTGTGCCAGGCCTCCTCGCGGTCGGCGCCGCGTGCGACCAGATCATCGACCTGCTGCTCGAGGTGATAGGAGATCTCGTCGTCCAGATCCCGATCGAGCTGCCGGGCGCGGGCCAGCGACCGCCAGCGAAGCGGCAATATGTGCAGCCAACGTTCGAAGTCCACGAAGGCCCTCCAAGGCAAAAGGCAAAAGGCAAAAGGCAGCGGCGACTAGCTTTTCAGGGGCCTACTGAATCGTGCCGAGATCCAGCAGCCGCGTGATCGCGGTGGAGATCCGGTCCCAGTTGGCGGCTTCTTTTTCGAGCTGCCGCCGTCCGGGTCGGGTCAGCCGGTAGTACTTGGCGCGCCGGTTGTTTTCCGTGACCTGCCAGGAGGCGCTGACCCAGCCATGCTGTTCGAGCTTGTGCAGCGCCGGATACAGCGACCCGTCGCTCACCTGCAGGACGGTGCTCGAAACCTGTTTGAGGCGCACGCTGATCGCGTGGCCGTTCATCGGCTCGAGCGCGAGGATCTTGAGCAGCAGCAGGTCCAGCGTGCCCTGCATCAAGTCCGGTGGTTTGCTCATAGGTTCCCCTCGCTTACCGAGCGAAGCATACCGGCGCTCCGCTCGGTAAGCAAGGGGTAGGACGGATCCCGATTTGCATTCAACTCGAGAGTATTCGGGAACCTCGATGGCTCCTCACCCTTCCCGCTGGTCACCCGCGGCCACGGCTCTTACGACAATCGGGCTGTTCCTCGCCCTCAACGGCTGTGGTGGCTCTTCATCCACCACCAACGTCGCCCCATCGTCCATCAACCGCTGCGGCGTGTCCGTGAGCGGCGGCAGCTCTCCGATCCCGGCCGGGGGCGGCAGCGGAACCCTGACGATCACCGTGGAGCGCGAATGCGCGTGGACCGCCCGATCGGAGTCGCCGTGGATCTCCCTCGCCAGCGCGCAGGGACAGGGGCCAGCCAACATCACCTTTTCCGTCCAGCCCAATCCGAACGCCTCCAACCGGCGGGGCGGCGTCACGGTCGAGCAGCAGAGGATCGAGATTGCGCAGGAAGCGGCACCCTGCCGCTTCAGTGTCTCCCCATCGTCAGTTGACGCCGCTGCCGCCGGAGGCGCTGTCCCGATCGGAGTCTCGGCACCTGGCGGGTGTTCCTGGACGGCGCAGAGCACGATCCCGTGGCTGTCGGTCGAACCCGAATCCGGTCAGGGTGCCGGAACGGTCCAGATAGCGGTGGCTGCGAACGGCCCGGCTGTGCGATCGGGAAGCGTGACCGTTGCCGGCGCAGCGGTGCAGGTCCGTCAGGCCGCAGCGTCGGGCCCGCCTTCGCCGCCGCAACCCCCGCCGGGAAATTGCCGATACACGCTCAAGCCAACGCATTTCGACGCGAGGGCCCGGTCGGACGACGTCAAAGTTGAGGTCAAGACCACGGATGGGTGCCCGTGGACGGCGTCGAGCCCGGTCGGCTGGATAAGGATTGAGGACGGCAGCCGCGGGTCCGGAGAGGGTGACGTCAAGCTCCGTATCGACGAGAATCCCGGCGCTCCGAGAACCGCGACGGTGGTGATTGCGGGCGAAGCCTTTACCGTCACTCAGGACGCCAGGAAGTAACTCCCTCCCTATTTGTGAGGCAGCGGCTTCCCACTTCTATACTTTGGTTACGATTCGGTCGCGCGTACGAAGCGCGAGTGGCAGGTCTCACATCTGAACAGGTTCAGCTGGTGCGATTCGTCTTCTACTTGCGCGGTTGGTGCGGTCCGCGCGCTGCCGCACTTGGGACAGATCGCTCCGGCCACGGAATTCGACGGCGGGTGCGATCCCGATTGATCGAGGGGCCGTGGTTGTGAGGGCGCGCGCCGGTCAGCAGTCTGGCGGCGGTTGGTAAGCCTTTTCTCAGGGACAGTCACGCGCTCCTCTTGCAGCAAGATCTGGCCCAGACGCGCGAGGGAATTCGCGAAGGAAGAACGACTGCAAGTGGGAGTTCGCGGACGCAGCGCGAAGTGCGTCGCCGATTCGGCTACAGCGCCGCCGCAGGATGAACGCCGGCTCAGTCCTGCGATCGGTCAGGCGTTCTCCTGAGGAGCTCGTCGGCGAGTGAGTTGGCTTCGTCCTCCAGGCGGGCCTGCAAGGCTGTAAACCGCTCATCCATATCCTGTTTGATCGCGCGGGCGTTGCTGATGGCTGCCCGCACGAGCGCGAGCACGACGACGACCAGGGCGGCGGCGAAGATCCAGCGCACGCTTCTATTGGACACCCTTTTTGCGCTGAATGGTCCGATACACTGTTGTGGCACTCAGCCGCTGCATGGCACTCGCCCGTTGCCTCCTGCTCGCCGCGCTGTTCGCGGCGTCGTCCGTCCGGATGGGGGACGGGGATGCTCAGAATTCCGATCCGCGGAACGCGAACGCCCGTGGACCGCTGACCCCCGACGAAGCGATAGCGAGCTTCGAGCTCGAGCCCGGCTACCGGATCGAGCTCGCGGCGGCCGAGCCTCTGACCAGGAATCCCGTCGCAATCGCGTTCGACTCTCGCGGCCGCATGTACGTAGCGGAGAGCCGCGGCTATCCAGGTCCGCTCGAAGGGGCCCCCGCGTTGTCTCCCGAAGGGGTCATCGCGCTGCTCGAAGACACGGACGGCGATGGACGCTTCGACAAACGGACGGACTTCGCGAAGAACCTGACCTTTCCGAACGGGATCCTGCCCTGGGACGGCGGCGTGTTCGTGACCTGCGCACCCGATCTCCTGTACCTGAAGGACACGACGGGCGACGGGATTGCTGACGAGCGCAGAGTAGTGCTGACGGGCTTCGATGCGACGAAAACGCCACAGCTGCGATTCAGCCATCCCACGCTCGGGATCGACAACTGGATCTATTTGACCAGCGGCCTGACTGGCGGTCGCGTGATCGATCCGGATCATCCGCAGCGGCCGCCAGTCGTCTTCGGGAACAGCGACTCCCGCTTCAACCCGATCACGCACGCGTTCGAACTGACGGGAGGCCAAAGCCAGTACGGCCTGACGTTTGATGATCAAGGTCACCGCTTCACGTGCTCCAACCGCCGGCCGGTCATGCACGTGGTCCTCGAATCGCGGTATTTGCAGCGCAACCCCAATCTGGCGTTCTCGCAGACAGTCGAAGACGTCTCGGCCGCGGGCGCCCAGGCCGTGGTCTGGCCCATGAGCGGTGACACCACCACAGCGTCGTTCATCCCCGGCCTGATGAGCGCGCCCCACGCCGGCACCTTCACCGCGGCGAGCGGCGTCCACATTCATCGCGGTGATGCGCTGCCCGCCAGTCATCGCGGCAGCATCTTCATCTGCGAGTCTGCGCAGAATCTCGTCCAGAGGCAGGTACTAGCGCCGAACGGCGTGACCTTCACCTCGAAGCCGGGGCGGAGCGGGCGCGACTTTCTCTCCTCGCGTGATACATGGTTCCGGCCGGTCTTCGCGGCCAACGGTCCCGACGGCGCGCTCTACGTCGTGGATATGTATCGCAAGATCATCGACCACCCGCAGTACGTCCCGGAGCAGAGCCGCGCGCTGCTCGACTTCGAAGCGGGGAAGGAACGAGGGCGGATTTACCGGGTCGTCGCCAGTGACTGGAAGCGGAATCGCGCTGCAATCGATCTGGGACGGATGAACGACGCCGAGCTCACACGAACGCTCGAGCATCCCAATGCCTGGTGGCGGGAAACGGCGCAGCGGCTGCTGCTCGAACGCCGCGACCGAAGCACCATTCCTCTTCTTCGCATGCTGGCCAAGAGCAGTGCCCGTGACGTCGCCCGGATCCATGCGTTGTGGACGCTCGACGGGTTCGCCGGGCTCGAGACGGCAGATGTCCTGGCGGCTCTTCAGGACCGGAACGGAGGTGTCCGGGAGAATGGCGTCCGTCTTGCGGAAAGCCGGGCGGCCGCCTCGCGGGACATCCGGTCACGCCTGCTCGGCATGGTCGATGATGCCGACGACCACGTCCGTCTGAAGGTGGCGCTTGCGCTTGGCGAAGTGGACGATCAGGCAGCCATCACTGCACTCGCCGCGCTCGCGCGCCGGGATGGAGCCCGGTCGTGGATGCGCGCTGCGATCCTCAGTTCCCTGAAGAATCGATCGAACGAGTTCCTCGGCGCCTTCGTGGCACTGCCGTCCTCGCCCGACGTCAAGGCGGCGGTGATGCAGGATCTGGGACAACTCTTCGGCGTCGAACAGTCGCCCGAGCGATGCCTGGATTTCATCATCCAGGCTGGAGACGGGAGCACGGAATTCGGCTGGCAGCCTGCCGCCGTGGCTGGCGTCGCGCAGGGACTGAAGGCGAGAGGCCTCGGCCGGGAAGACCGCTCCGCGCTGATGACCCTTGTGGCCGGCGATTCTCAGCAGGCTCGTCTCGCGCGACAGCGAGTCGACCTGATTGTGTCCAGGACCGCGGGCATGACGCTCGATGACAGGACGCCGTTGAACCAGCGGCTCGCCGGCATCGCCCTCCTGGGCCACACCGACTACGCAACCGCGGCCCAGACGCTTCAGAGCCTGCTCACTCCACGGCAGTCCTCGGAACTACAGGTCGCGGCAGTCAGGGCGCTGTTGCAGCTGCCGGACCGCGCCGGGGCCGACAGTCTGCTCGACCGGCGCCGCTGGCAGGCGTTCACGCCACAGGTTCGCGAAACCGTGCTGTCCGTCCTTCTCGTCGACGAACGGCAGACCATGGTCCTTCTCGATGCGATCGAGCAGGGCTCGATCGACGGGGCGGCGTTGGGGCCCTCCCGGCGAGGCCGCCTGATGACTCACCGGAATGCGGCCATCCAGAAGCGGGCCCGGGCGCTGCTCGCCGGCCTGGAATCCGGCGATCGGATGCAGGTCTACGATCGGTTGCGCACGACGGTGCTGGGCCGCGCCGGCAGCGCCGCGAGCGGCAGAACTGTGTTCATCAATCAATGCGCGGCTTGCCACACGGTCGACGGCAACGGCGGCCAGGTCGGCCCTGACCTGAGCGGCATCCGCAATCAGCCAGCCGACGCCATCCTCCTTCACGTGCTCGTACCCGATTACGAGATCGCTGCCGGCTATCAGTCGTATGTCGTCGAGACTCGCGACGGACGCACGCTCGTCGGACGGCTGGAATCGGAGTCGCCCACCAGCGTGACGCTGCGCGACGGTGCATCGCAGGCGCACGTGATCCTGAGGAGTGATGTCGTCTCGATGTCGGCGTCGACCCGGTCGCTGATGGTGGGCGAGTTCGAACGCACGATGTCGGAACAGGATTTTGCAGATCTGATTGGATATTTGAAGCAGCGTTGAAACCGGGATCCGGGATCCGGGGTCCATACTACCAGGCTGCTGAAAACCGCAGCCTGAAGGGATGAGGCAAAAGGCTGCCTTTTCCCTTGCCACCGATACTTTTTCAGTAACCTGCTACCGAACTACCGACTCTTTGAGCAACTGAATCGCCGTCTCGACCAGTCGCTCGCCGCCGCCCGGGGCGATTCGCGAATTGACCGTCTCGTAGCTGCCTTCCTTGAACGCTTTCTCCGTGGGAATGTAGGCGGGGTTGTCGTTCGCGAGCTCGATGACGAGTGTGTGCCGGAACGGCGAGCCGCGCTTGATCGCCAGGCCGAGATCAGCGAAGACCTCGCCCGGGAGCAGGACGATGGCGACGTCCGGGCTGAGCCGGAGCACCTGGACCTCGGCGTCGAGGGTGGAACCCCGTCGCAACAGGTCGAGCGTGGTCGCGGTTTCGACCTGGACAAGGAACGGCAGCTCGCTGCCGCCCACTTTGGGCGCGTTCGCTTTTGCCATCGCCGCCTGCTCGCTGGATACGCTTCGCAACGGCAGCGACAAACGTGTCGACCGGACGGCGAGCGCAGGCCGCTCGATCCCCTCTCGCGGGCGCGCCGACAGGACATCGACGCCGAGCTGCTGGCCGATCAGCCGGGCGTCGTATCGGCGGCGTCCGCTGACGTCGATGTGGTTGATGTCGCCACAGGTGCCGGTGCCGAAAACGGAAATGAAGTCCTCGCCGAATTCGCGGCGGAGCGAGGCCGCCAGGTGTCCGGGGTAGTCCGCTGAATACTCGGTGCCGCCGACCGTATCAAGGTGCAGGGCGAACACGCTCAGCGAACCGAGGGGTTTCTTGTCTTTCGTGAACAGGAGGAAGGGCAGATCGGGATCGATCGGACCGGCGGGCCGCACGATCTCCGGGTTCAGCACGCCCGGATTGAAGCGGACGGTTCCGTCTTTCAGGTGAAACCGGCGGTTGAATGAGAGGCGATCGTCCTCGGTGCGTGCGAGCTCCAGCGCCACCGGTGAAACACGTGCGCTGGCCTGGGCAATCACCTCGACCAGCTTGTCCCGGAGAGTGTCCGGGTAATTGACGGCGGCAAGCGGATCCTTTCCGTACTTGGCTGCCGCCTGCTCGCTGAAGATTCGCGCCCGTTCGCCCGCAAAGAGCGGTCCTGTGTGAGAGTGGGTGGCCGCGACCGCGATGTTCGAGGCCGGAATGCCGGTGCGCGCGGACGCCAGGGCACGCACCTCGCGCGACATGGAGAGCGGCATTCCCAGCAGGTCGCACACGACCAGCGCCGCGCGCGTCGTGCCCTGCTGGAACACCAGCGCCTTCGCCTTCAGGGGATCCTTCTGCCCCGTCGCCAGGCGCTCGGTGAAGTAGCCATCCATCCGGTAGCCGACCGGCGGCGTGATGTCGATCTCGGCCAGTCCGACCTGGAGTGGTAGCTCCTGGGCCGTCACGGTGCACAACGCGAGCAGCGCCAGGCACGCAATCCGTCGCATCATGGTCTGGCTTCGACGCCCAGCGCATCGGCGAGCGCTTCGAGGCTGTACGGCTTCGGGAGCAACACGAACTCGCCGTCCTTCATGCCGCCGGCCGCTTCCACGTAGCCTGTCGTGAGGACAATCAGGAGATCCGGATGGCGGCGCCTGATCTCCCGCGCGAGGTCGAGGCCGCTGACTCCGCCGGGCATCATGATGTCCGAGAGCACCACGTCGATTGTGCGTCCGTCGGCGAGGGCGCCGAGCGCGGCTTCAGGGCTCGCCACATGGATGACGGTGAAACCCAGGCAGCCCAGCATCTCCCGTGTGAGCGCCGAGACCTCCTTGTCGTCTTCGACCAGCAGGATCTGGCCACGCCGGGCCGCGCCGTCGCTCCTGGCGGCTGATGCGGCGGAGGTCTCCGCCGCCGACCGCGCCGTCAAGGCCGGCGGCCGCGCCGATCGCGGAAGCAGGACGGTCACCGTCGTACCTCTGCCGAGCTGGCTGTCGATCGCAACGCGTCCGGCGGACTGCTGGGCGAAGCCATAGACCTGCGTCAGGCCCAGGCCCGAGCCCTTGTTGACGTCCTTCGTCGTGAAGAAGGGCTCGAACACGCGGGCCATGACGTCCGGAGGCATTCCGCAACCGGTGTCCGCGACGGAGAGCCTGACGACGTCGCGTACTGCCCTGCTCTCGATTTCCTTGACGTTGCCCGCGGCGATGGTGATGACGCCGCCCCTGCTCATCGCGTCGCGCGCGTTGACGCAGAGGTTGATGACGGCCAGCTCCATCTCGCCGGCGTCCACTTCGACCGGCCATACGTCGGGGTCGAACTGCATCTCGACGTGGATGTCCCCGCCGAGCGACGCGTCGAGCATCTCGCGCATCCCTTGCAGGTGCGCAGGAAGATCGAGCGACTCCGGATTGAGCGGGCGTCGCCGCGAGAACGCGAGCAGCTGCCGGGTCAGGCCGGTGCCACGGGCGACCGCGCGGCGCATGCCGTCGAAAATGCGAGTCCGCTGCTCCGGGGTGACGCTGCGCTCCAGAAGCTGCAGGCCCGTGGCGAACACCGCCAGCAGGTTGTTGAAGTCGTGTGCCACGCCTCCCGTCAGCTGGCCGAGCGACTCCAGCTTTTGCGCCTGTCGCAGCGCGTCCTCGGCCTGGCGAAGGCGGTCCTGATCGCGCAGCCGCTCGGTCACGTCGTACACGAACTGGTAGGCGCCGACGCGGCGACCATCGCGATCGCGCAGCGTGTTGTAGCGCATCTCGTACGCGCGCCGATCCCGCGCCGGATCCCCGAACTCCTCGACCGCGGTGAACTCTTCACCGGCCAGCGCCCGGCTCCAGGCCGCGCGCACTGCTGCCTGGTGCTCCGGCTGCGCCGCCAGCAGCTCCAGCATGTGATCGCCGACGCGCGGCCGGATCCCGAAGATTCGCTCGAACTCGTCGGCCGCCGCCCGGTTGATCGCGAGCCACCGGTAGTCGAGGTCGGCCACCTGGACAAAGGCGTTCGTTCCTTCGACGATGTCGGCGAGCAGCTTGCGCTCCGCGAGGGCTTCGGTGACCCGGCGCTCGAGCGTTTCGTTGAGCGCCAGGAGCCGGGCTTCGCTGTGCCGCCGCGCGCGTTCCGCCAGCACCTTCCGGGTCATCTCCGCGACCGCGCAGAACATGCCGGCGACCTTGCCGCTTTCGTCGCGAACCGGTGAGTAGGAGAAGGTGAACCAGGTCTCCTCGTCGTACCCCTTGCGGTTCATCACCAGCGGAAGGTCTTCCCGATAGGTGGCCTGACCGGCCATGGCCGCGTCGACGAGCGGACTGATGTCGGGCCAGATCTCCGACCAGATGTCATAGAACCGGCTGCCCAGCGCGCGCGGGTGCTTGGCGCCGAGAATCTCGGCGTACGAGTCGTTATAAAGGAACCCGAGCGCATCCCCCCATGCCACGAACATCGGAAACTGTGACTGGAGAAGGAGCGCGACGACAGTACGGAGAGACTGCGGCCAGACGTCGGGCGGCCCGAGCGGGGAGCTCGACCAGTCATGGGCACGCATCAGCGCACCCATGCGTCCGCCACCCGCGAGAAATTCCAGGGAATGACCCATTGATTGCGCCGGCCGGCGTGCGCGAATCGTACTACAGCGTGCCGATGGATGCGCTTCCCGCGTAAACTGCCCGGGATGGCTCTCACCGCCGACAGGTTCTTCACCGCCACGATCACCGGCCGCCGTGAATTCTCCCACGACCTCTGGGCGATCACCGTGAACCCGGGCGGCCCCTTCACCTTCACCGCCGGTCAATATGCAACGCTTGGCGCGGATGGCGTATCGGGCCACGTCGAGCGTGCCTATTCGATCGTGTCGTCGCCGAACGAGCCGGAGCTCGAGTTCTTCGTCGAACTGGTGCCGGAAGGTGCCCTGACGCCGCTCCTGTATCGCTTGAACGTCGGCGACACGCTCAGCCTCCGCAAGGCACCGAAGGGCCGCTTCCTGATCGAAATCGGATCGAGTGTTGCCGAACACCTCTTCCTCTGCACAGTCACCGGAGTCGCACCGTTCCTCAGCCTGATCCGCACGCTGGCAAGGGACTGGCGCGAGGGGCGCTTCACCGGCGACCGCCGCCTCTACCTGATCCAGGGCGCGAGCCTCTCATCTGAGCTTGGATACAGGGAGGAGATCGAACGCTTCGCGAGCGAGTTGCCGTGGCTGACTTACGTGCCGACGGTCAGCCGGCCCTGGGACGATCCGGATTGGAAAGGGGAGACCGGGCGCGTGGACGACGTGATCCGGAAGTACGCGGATCAATGGTGCCCGGATCCGGCGCGGGCCATGGCGCACCTGTGTGGTCATCCTTCGATGATCGAGCACGGCAAGGCCATCCTCGCGCGGTGCGGCTGGACCAAGGATCACCTCAAGGAAGAGAGCTACTTTGTGTTGCCGCGCTGACGGGACGATTCCCGCGCCCCGGGTGCGCCGAACCCCTGAACCCTCCTGGCGAGCCACCCTTCGATGGTGCTGAAGTAGCTCGGCACGAACCGTCGCAGGGACGCCATCTCCGCGTTGCTACCGATCTTCGCTTCCCATTGGTAGTGGTTTGCTCCCGGAAGGATTTCGAGGGTGTAGTCGCGATCGCCGCCCGCTTTCAGCGCCGTCTCCCATGCCGCGCGGTTCTTCTCTGCGACGATGTTGTTGTCCAGTTCCCCGAATAGCGCAAGGACCGGCAGCTGAAGCTGTCGGAGTGTCGGAGCCGGATCGTAGAAATACCACTGACGGATTGACTGCCAGTAGGGGTGGTCGGCCGTGCCCGGTATCGTGTCGGGCGGCTTGCCGATCCGCCCCGCCAGCGCAGAGCGAGCCGCGGCGTACTCGTCCCAGCCCTTCCCCGTCCGGGCGTACGTGTACTGAAGTTGCATGACGGCCAGGATCTCCGCGACCGTGTCCGGTTTCATGCCGGCAGCGGTCATCTCGTTCCGCGCCTGGTCGATGGTCGTTTCGGCGGCAGGTATCCCCGCGCCGGAGATGCTGATGAGAAACGCGAGATCCTTTGCACGAACTGCCGCGAGCGGCATGATCCAGCCCGCCTGACTCACGCCGAGCAGGCCGACCATTCCCGGATCGATGTCCGGACGGGTTTTCAGGTAGTCGAATGCGGCGACGACGTCGGCGGCGAGGACGTCGAACGAGGCGGTCTTCCAGTCTCCCGTCGATCCACCGACGCCGCGCTTGTCGTAACCGAGCACCGCCATGCCGCGCCGAACCAGGAATCGTGCGAATGGCAGGATGAATTCCCGATCTTCCGGTCCGGAGCCGTGTACCAGGATGATCGCGGGATGCCGGCTGCCAGTCGACGGGCTGATGAGCGTGCCGGCGAGCCGCACATCGCCATTCGAAAAGCGCACGTCCTCCCGCTTTTCGGTATCGACCCGCCGCGCGGTCCGGGCGGGTGCGCCTTCCCGTCGCCAGGTCAGAGTGCTGATGGCCCCGGCGGTGTCGCGCTGAAACTCGATCCGTGATTCGACTGACGTGGAAAGCGCGGCACCGGGTCCGGCGAAGAACTGATCCGCGCCGGTCGGATACAGCACGCGAACCTCGCCGGACTCGTCGAACGCCACGAGCTGTGCGGGCTGATCGAACCCGCTGAACTCGTTCCAGAGCTGCAGGTAGACGAACGCATCGGTTCCCCAGCTGTACACACCGCTGTACTCACGAAGCACTTTCTCGTCGACGTCGCGCACGGCCGGCGACTGAAAACCCGAGCGCGCGAGCACCACGCCCACGAGAGCGGTCGCGACCGCTGCGGCGATCACCTTCACTCTACTGACTCTTTTTTGCTTCGGAGGCATTCCGTTCGGTCGTCGGCGGCACGATCCCTTTCAGCCGTAGATATACCGCCATGGTCCCGTACATTTCCTGGCCGTGCGAGATGAGGCTCGCCGGGAGCAGCCCTTTCGCGACCTGCATGTCCTTGGCCTTCACCATCTCGGGCATCGTCGTGTCGGTCAGCGGCGTCACCAGCGGATCGCAGTACTCGGTCGAGGCCTTGAGCAGCGCGATGGCCTCGGCCCTGGTGCGCGGGGCGTCTTCCTTCTCGTCCTTGCGCGGACTGGGTTCACCCTTCAACAGCGAGCAGGTGCCGAACTGCGTCAGCGCGGCGTGAGCCACGAGCTGACCGAACGGCCTGATCTCCGGTGTCGGCTTGAAGCCGTAGTTGGTCTCGGGCATCTTTTCGGCCGCTTCGACGAGGTTGCGCTGAACGCTCTGATAGCCTCGCAGCATCTCGCCAGAGAGCGTGAAGATCTTGGGAGCCTGTTTGTCGGATTGCTGCGCCCCCGTCACGCTCGCGATCGCCATCGCCGCGAGCGACAGTGTGATGACTCGGAATCTGCACATCTCGAACCCTCCCAGCTGACGACACGTCCATCCTGAGGGTCTCGGAATCCCCGTCGCAACCGGCTTGCAGCCGGGCGCGTCCCGGACGCAGCGAGATGACCTGCGGGTGGCCGCGCCGTGAGCTAAGCTGGTCGATGCATGCCCGATCGCCCCCGCTCGCCGCTGCCTTGGGCGCCGAAGGGCGTCGCGCGGAGGTGGCTCAGCCATCGCGCGATGTGGGTCGCGGCCACCAGTTTCTGGCTGTTCGTGGCGGCGATGTCAGCCGCGCAGATCCTGTGGGCGTCGCAGAACCCCGGCCAGGGCATGAACGTCAGGGGAGCCATCATCTGGCAGACCGTGTATTTCGTGGTCTGGATTCCTTTCACCATCGGGGTGTGGCAGCTCACCCGCCACTGGCTGCCCGAGCGGCTCGGCGGCTGGGTCTGGCTGGTCGCGGCACATCTGCCGGTGTTCGCGGTAGTCACGATCGTTCAGACGTTCGCGATGGTACTGCTCAGCGCGGCGCTCGCGGATCAGCAGACCGGGATCTGGGGCAGCTTCGTCATCCAGCTGCGCGGCCGGTTGAACGCACAACTGCTGATCTATACGGCCATCGCCGGCACGGGCGCCGCGATCACGCTGTACGAGCGATATCAGGAACGGCTGCTCGCGGCCTCCAGGCTGGAGGCTGAGCTTGCCGCCGCCCGCCTGCAGGCACTCCGCGGACATCTCCAGCCGCATTTTCTCTTCAACAGTCTTCACAGCATCGCGGCGCTCGCCCGGACCGGCGATACGGCGGGCGTCGTGCGCCTCACCGCAGGCCTCAGCGATCTGCTGCGCTACGTCCTCGATGCCGGCGGCCGGCACTCGGCGCCGCTGCACGAGGAGCTGCAGATCGTCGAGAGATATCTCGAGATTCAGCGCGCGCGCTTTCCCGATCGTCTTGCGGTGACGGTGGATCTTGCGCCCGACGTGGCGGATGCTCGCGTGCCGTTGCTCGTCGTGCAGCCTCTCGTGGAGAACGCCGTGCGTCACGGCCTGGCGCCGCGGGTCCGCGAGGGGTCGCTCCTCGTGCGGGCGATGCGCGACAACGGATGCACGCGTATCGACGTCGAGGACACGGGCGTCGGTCTCCCGGCCGGGTGGACCCTGCATGAGTCGCCCGGGACCGGCCTCCGGAATCTCGCATCCCGCCTCAGCGCCGAATTCGGCGATGCCGCGGCGCTCGCGGTCGGGCCTCGCGAGGGCGGCGGCGTTCGCGCCACGGTGACGCTGCCCTACACACCGTCATGACGCATTCACGTCCTGCTGATTCGTGGCGAACGATCATCGTGGACGACGAGCCGCTGGCGCGCCAGGCGCTTCGCGTGCTGCTGTCCCGGGAGCGGGATTTCGCGATTGTCGCCGAGTGCAGCCACGGCGCCGATGCCGTGGCCGCGATCCGCGGCGAGCGCCCGGACGTGCTGTTCCTCGACGTGCAGATGCCCGAGGTCGACGGATTCGAGGTGCTCCGGCGGCTGGACTCCGGCAGCGTGCCCGCGGTGATCTTCGTGACCGCGTTCGACCGCTACGCGCTGCAGGCATTCGAACAGCACGCGCTCGACTACCTGCTCAAGCCATTCTCGGACGAACGATTCTCGGTCGTGCTGGATCGCACACGCGTGCGCCTGCGCGAGCACTCGTTCGCTTCAATGGCGGAAGGGTTGTCGGACCTGCTCTCAGCGATGGCGCCAGAGCGCAGACAGCTGGTGGTCCGTGACGGCGGCCGCACCTTCGTGATCCCGCACGACGACATCGTCTGGATCGAAGCCGAAGACTACTGCGCGCGCATCCACACGCGGAGCCGCACGATTCTCGTCCGGGATTCATTGCGTGCCCTGGCCGACTCGCTGGAGCCCAACGGATTCGTTCGGGCGCATCGATCCGCAATCGTCAACGCCGCCCACGTGCGGCAGATCGAGCCGCTGACATCAGGCGATCAACGAGTCACGCTCAGCGACGGGACGGTGGTGAAAGTGAGTCGGACGTACCGCGCGAACGTCGTCGGAGCCATCGCGAGTCGCTAGTCCAGAGCGACTCATTCATCGCGAAGCGCGACGATCGGGTCGACGTGGAGCGCCCGATGTGCCGGGATGTAACAGGCCGCGAAGGCGATCGAGGCGACGAGGATTGTTGCGACCGTGAGCGTCAACGGATCGTTTGGGGAGACATTCCAGAGCTGAGTCGTCAGGAGCCGGTTCGTAGCGAAGCTTGCCACGACACCGGCAACGATTCCGGCGGCGACGAGGCGGACCGCGGTCCGGAACACGACCGAATAGACGTGCGACCGCGCCGCACCGAGTGCGATGCGGACCGCGATCTCCTTCTTCTGGCGAGAGACGGTGTAAGCCGTCAGGCTGAAGACGCCAATGGCGACCAGCACGATGCCCGTGACGGCGAAGATGCCGAGGACGAGCAGGCTGAATCGCGGCTGCGCGTAGAACGAGCGATCGAGGATCTCGGTCAGCGCGCGCGCCTGTACGACCGCAACCTGCCGGTCGACGGCCGCGAGTTCGTGGCGGACGCCCTTCAAGACGCTTGCCGGATTGCCGGCAGTGCGCACCAACAGCGACGGCGTTCCTCGGACGGCGCCCGACCACGGCAGGTATACCTCTGGATCCGACGCCAGCCGTAGTCCCTGGTTGCGGATGTCGCCAACGACCGCTGCAACCTCGTAAACGCGATGACGCGATGGGTCGGTTGGCTCATTAATGGGAAGCAGTTCGATTCGCCTCCCAACGGGATCCTGGCCCGCGAAATAGTCTCTGGCGAAGGCCTGGTTGACGACCACCTGGCGTGAGGCCTGGTCCAGGGTGATATCTGGTGGAATGGCTCCGCGCATCACGGGAATGTCCAGCGCCCGGAAAAAATCCATGGTGACCCCACCCCGTCATTCGATCGGTGGCCGCGGTTGACTGAGCGTGTAGACTCCTCCCGGCGCGTGCCGTGAGGCTCATTCTCCGAATCCTCTCGCCGACCCAGCCGCCCGAAGCGGCGAGCAGCCACGTGTTCGCCGAAGGCGGCGGCAGCATCGGGCGCGCTGCGGATAACACATGGGAGCTGCCGGATTTCAAGATCTCGCGGTGGCACGCCGTCATCAGTTTCCAGGATGGCACGTTCTTCATCGAGGACCTGAGCCGGAACGGCGTGTGTCTCAATGACTGGAACAATCGAATTGGCGGCGGCAGCCCGCACCCGCTGAAGGCCGGCGATACGCTGTTCATCGATCCCTACCAGATCGAGGTCTCGCTCGACTCCGGCGTGGAGCCGGCACAGTAGGACAGCCCCATCCTTCCGGCTTTAGCCGGAAGGATGCGGGCGGCGCCGGCAGTCGGACAGCGATCGCAGACTGTCAACGCGAACTGCGGATGACCACGGTCTCCCCGAAGTCGAGCGTGGTGAAATCACCGTCAGGAATGTCTCTTTCATCCAGAGCGCGATCGAGGGCGAGCAGAGGCTCGTCAATCGCTTCGTCGGTGAGCTGGAACGTACCGAAGTGCATGCCGAGGCTGACGCGCGCGCCGATGTCGACGTGCGCCTGGACGGCCTCGGCTGGATTCATGTGCACCGGGCGCATGAACCAGCGCGGTTCGTAGGCGCCGATTGGCAGCAGCGCGAGGTCGATCGAGGGACAACGGCGTCCGATCTCCTTGAAGTGCGGACCGTAGCCGGAGTCGCCGGCGAAGTAGACCGTCCCGGTCTCGGTCTCCAGCACGAACCCGCACCACAATGTCCGGTTGCGATCGAACGGCGTGCGCGCCGAGAAGTGCTGCGCCGGCACGCAGGTGACGGTACGTCCGTCGCCGAGGTCCGCCGCCTCCCACCAATCCAGCTCGATCACGTTCTGCAGCGTCAGCCGCCGCAGAAACGACCCGAGGCCGAGCGGCGTGATGAAGTGCGGTTCGGCCCCCTGCGCGCAACGGCGCAATGACGAAGGCTGCAGATGGTCGTAGTGGTTGTGGCTGACCAGCACGATGTCGGGGATCGGCAGCGAGTCGAGCGACAGCGCCGGCGGGCGCACGCGGCGCGGGCCGAGGCGCCCGAACGGCCCGGCATGGGTTGCGAACATCGGGTCGGTGAGGATCACCGTGTTCGCGGTGCGAAGAAGAAAAGTCGAGTGGCCGACGAACGTGGCCGCGATCGCTCCCGGGCTGACCTGCGCCGGTGGTGGCGGATACGACGTCAGCGGCACGGCCTCCGGCCACACCGATCGCTCGCGCGTGCGCTGCCAGGTAATGACGTCGCCGATGGGGCGGGCCTGGTCGCCGGCCGGGTTGAAGAAGCGCTCGCCGTCGCAATGGTCCGAAACAGGCAGTGCGCGCCTTCTCGGCTCGAGGGCGGAGGTTACGAAGGAGAGAAGGGACAATGGCTATTTACGGTACCACTCGGACCGCTGGCGTGCATTGACTCGCTGCCACCTGCCGCGTACGATTCCGCTCGGTCCCAGCAAAGATGCGAACGAGAGCCCTGCTCCGCGCGACGGGAGTCTTTGCGCTCCTCTGGCCGGCGACGGCCGGTTCGCAGCCCATCATCGAGTGCAATCGCAATCCCGATCAAACGCAGTGGTTCGTTCGGGCCGGCGCCGGTGAAGGCATCGGGGCGCAGCCTCGCCCGTTCGGTTCCCTCGCGGACGTCGAACGATGTGCCCCGGCGGGCGCGACCATAACTGTCCTCCCTTCTTCGATGCCGCTCGATGGCGGCATCAGGCTCAAAGACCGGCAGCGGCTGCTCGGAGCAGAGCCGGCGCGCGGGACGGCGATTCCGTCGCCGCGCGTGACCAACACGACCGGCACCGGGGATGCCATTACGCTGGCGCACGGAAACGAGATCGCGCACCTCCACATCGACAGTCCCGGCGGCGCCGCGATTCTTGGAGACAACGTCAACGGAGCGATCCTGCGCGACCTCCTGATCACCAGACGTTCGCCGACGCCGCCTTCCCGGTTGGATGAGGCCCTGTGCCGGGTCGTCAAAACCGGTGACGGCGTCGACAACGCACGGTCGATCCTGCGTGGCTGCACGGCTCGCCAGGCGACGGGTGTGAAGCATGCGGTCATGTTCCTCGCCGACGATCGCGCGGGGACCACGTCCATCAAGTACTCGATCCAGCGGGTGATGATCCAGGACAACCCGTCGCACGAGAACCCGCAGGGGCTGTGGCCCGCGGGCGTGTCGGTCAGCGCGGCGGGCCACGTCGCGGTCACGCTCGACCTGCTGGACAGCTCGATCGAGTTCACAGCGCGCGGCCTGGGCCTCCGCGGAATGGATCGCGCAGTCGTGACGGCAAACGTGACGAACACCGCCTTCGACAGCCTGCGCAGCGACGGAATCGGGATGAGTACGGGGTTCGCCTGCTCGGGGTTGGACAAGGCGATCAAGGCCCCGGTGGATTGCAGCGGGCTGGCACCAGCCCCGCTGAGCGACGCGCGCGTAGTGCTCAACGCCGACCGCTTCCGCTTCACCGACAAGCGGCGGTACGGGCAGTTGAACGATCAGGCCGCGATAGAGCCGGTGGCCTACGACCAGGGCCGCTCGACGATCGAAGTCCACGTCGAACGTAGCGACCTGACCGGCGCCGCGGCGCCTGCCATGTTCACCTACTACGTCGTCGGCAGACCGGCGCGCGACGTCATCGATCTGGGGTGTGTCAATCCCGCACCTGAAGCAACCGTCCCTGATCTGGACGCCTGCCGCAGACTTGGATACACGAGCGGCGGTGGCAACCGCATCTTCGGCAACGCGCGCAACCGTCCATACGTCGAGATCGCCCTGCAGGGGCCTGGTACGATGATGGCGCAGGGAAACTACTGGGGCGACCTCAAGCCCGCGGACGGCAAAGGGGATGTCCTCGGCGACTGCAGCCTCTTCGTCTGGTCCGGCGATCAGAAAGAAGACCCGCCGCCGTTCAAGGCGGTGCCGGAGGCCAGATGCGAGCTCTACAACATTCCCACCCAGGGGAATCCGTCGGGCATCGACGGCCGGTTCCACCTCGTGTCTGATCCCCGCCCGCCGAAATGATCGGCCGCACCTTCGCGCACTATCGCATTCTCGAGCGCCTCGGCGCCGGCGGGATGGGCGAGGTGTACCGGGCACACGACACGCACCTCGATCGCGATGTGGCCATCAAGGTGCTGAACCCCGGCACGCTGGACGATGGCGCC